>Ga0315316_10002536_pt1 | contig 13127 bp, 5 predicted proteins | sample M160m3416metaG_FD_203702 | JGI IMG/M metagenome (GOLD analysis project Ga0315316, IMG submission 203702) | Ammonia-oxidizing marine archaeal communities from Monterey Bay, California, United States - M1 60m 3416 | ecosystem: Environmental > Aquatic > Marine > Intertidal zone | place: USA...
CATTTCCCCCTCTGATGCACGATCTGACTTCATGAAGTGGGGCTCATGGATCCAGAGCAACGGATCCGCGGTTTCCTACACCTCCAGCCACCCGGATGTCGAGGACATGGCAGAAGGTGTTGCACGCTGGAAAAACGAATACCTGCCCGGGCGCCGCGCATACATCTACGGCGCATCCGCGGGACTCCCCGAGCCTCAAAGCGGCCAACTGTCATTTATTTTCACACCATTGCTTACTGCCGGTGCAGAAGCAAAAACCAAAGTCCCTGAAGATGGTTCTGATGGCACATCATGGACCCTGCCTGGCTTTGACGACAGCCTGTGGACTCAGGGAACAACAGGAATCGGCTTCGATAGTGTAAAGTATCTGCCGCTCATCGGCACGGACACCAAGGCGGCGATGCGCAATATCCAGGCCACCTCCTACTCGCGCATCGAGTTTGAAACAACCAACCCGTCAGCTTACCAGTCCCTGCAGTTACGCATGAAGTTTGATGACGGGTTTATCGCCTACATCAACGGCACCAGGGTGCACCAGGTGAACTCCCCCGCATCACCTGTCTGGAACTCAACCGCCACAACAACCTCCCAGGAGGCGGATATTAATGAATTTGAAGCCTTTGACATAAGTCATCACCTCGACACGCTGGTTGAAGGAACCAATGTCCTCGCAATCCATGGCCTGAACGGATCCACCGGCAGCAGTGATTACCTGATCCTTCCCGAGTTGCATGCCGGAGTTGCCGATTCTGAAGGCAGCAATCAACCCCTCATTAAGTTCGGTGACATTGAGTTCAACCCGGTTTCCCGTGACCAGGATGAGGAGTTTATTGAGTTAATCAACGCCAACAACATCGCGGTGGATATCTCCAACTGGACAATAACTGGCGGAATAGAGTTTGAGATTCCTCCGGGAACCATCATTCCGGCTAACAGTAATCTCTACCTGAGCCCGAACTCGAGAGCCTTCCGGGCACGCCTGAACAGCCCCAGGGGCGGGCAATCCAATTTTGTGGTAGGCAACTACAGCGGGCATCTCTCCAACCTTGGCGAAACGCTCGATCTTTACGATTCAGCAGGACTTAAAAACAACACGGCCAGCTACATCGGTGATCCGAGCAACCCACAACTTTACCTGGTGGTCTCCGAGCTTCATTACCATCCCGCCAACAATGGCCTTGCGGAATTTATCGAATTGATGAATATCAGCACCGAGGTCACCCTTGACCTGACAGGTGTCCGTTTCACAGACGGCATAAGCTTTGACTTTACCACCGGGAACATCACTTCACTTGCCCCGGGCGAGCGTCTGCTGGTTGTCCGTGACATGAATGCCTTCGAGCTTGAGTTCGGCAACGACCTGCCGGTCGCAGGCACATTCAGTGAAGGCGGGGCACTGGGTAATGGAGGGGAGAGCATCAAGCTTGAAGATGCGGAAAATGGCACCGTTCGGCAGTTTGAATACAACGACAAGACACCATGGCCCACAGCTGCCGATGGCGGGGGCGACAGCCTTGTGTTACTGGCTCCCGAATCGGTACCCGACCATGACCTTCCCTCTAACTGGATATCTTCAACCCCAACACCCGGAACATCGAGCAGTGGATTCTCAGGAGATCCGGAAGCTGATGATGACGGCGATGGGCTTAATGCGTTCCTGGAATATGCTCTGGGAACCGACGATCAATCGGCAAGTTCAGGCCATGATGCCGTGTCTGTCACCCTTCTAGAAAATTCAGCTGAATTCACCTATAGCCAGAACAGTGCTGCCACTGATGTTACCTATATCGTTGAAACCAGCAACGACATGAAAAACTGGGTAGACGCTTCCAGCCTCAACCTGATTGAAGTTGCCAGAGTAAACAATGGAGACGGCTCCGAATCGGTCACCGTTCGCCTACCGGAACCCATTTCCACCGACGAATTTCGAGCCTTTCGCCTCAAGGCAACTCGCTAAAATCCTTCGGGATATTTTCTCGAAACCTCGGGAAAATATTTAACACCACCCAAGTCCCAACGACTTGTGATTGGTTAGCTTTCCCATCCGAAGGCAGCTCCTTAGCATGAATATTTTCCCGGCTCGTTTTTTTAAAAAGAATCCACTTACGCATTAATCACGACCTTAATCCATCCGGATTCGGACTTGTGGTTACGCATTGCGCTCAAAACCCGCTCTGAAAAACTTTCTAAAAATCCGGTTTTCATGTGGATTATAGATAGGAAGTAAAGCTCCACTGTTATCCTGCCATGGATCCTGCCACTGAATTCGTTCGTTTCTGGACCCGCCATCAGGCGGAGGTTGAGTGCTATGTCTTAGACGGTTTCCCCTTATGTGATTTTTTTTGAGGCGACAAAATCGCATTTAGGGAGTGAGAAACGCCAGCCTCAAGTAATTTAACCAATTATCAAAGGGAGCTTGCAGAACAATTCCCGTTTTGGTATTTCCAAGAAACAAAATATCGGAGTTATCTTAACAACACGCTTCCAAAATCATTTTTATCCCTATGTCTACTGAATCCACCGTCGAGTCTGCTGACCCCTCTGCCGTCGAAAAACTAAAGGACTCGGCCGAGCGCGTCCGCTCTGAACTTGGTAAAGTCATTATAGGGCAGGACGATGTGATTGAGCAGGTGCTAATTGCCATCTTTACGCGAAATCACGCATTGCTTGTTGGTGTTCCCGGCCTGGCTAAGACACTGCTGATCTCAAGCCTTGCCGAGTCCCTTGACTTGAACTATAAGCGCATCCAGTTCACGCCTGACCTGATGCCCTCAGACATCACCGGAACCGAGGTCATCTATTCGGATCCGGCAACTAATGAACGGCAGTTCAAATTCCTTTCAGGACCCATCTTTGCCAATATCGTCCTGGCTGACGAGATCAACCGTACACCTCCCAAGACACAGGCTGCAATGCTTGAGTCAATGCAGGAACGAAAAGTTTCTATTGGCGGGGAAGACCACTCGCTGCCTGATCCCTTCTTTGTTTTGGCTACACAAAACCCCATTGAGCAGGAAGGCACCTATCCCCTGCCCGAGGCTCAACTCGACCGCTTCATGTTCATGATCAAGGTTGAATATCCCTCGGAGGAGGAAGAATTCGAGATCATGCGCGCCTACACGGGGTCGCAACCCTCAAGCCCTCAACCGGTATTATCAGGACCGGATATTATCTCCATTCAGGAAGCCGTACGCTCGGTTCCTGTTGCGGAACACGTCATGCGTTATGCTGAAAAACTGGTGCGCGTCACCCGCCCCGGAGCCGAACAGGCGCTGGACTTCTGTGACAAGTGGCTCGCTTGGGGAGCCGGTCCGCGTGCCGGTCTTGCCCTGATTATTGCGGCCAAGGCTCACGCCCTTCTTAACGGGCAGAATCATGTCGGATGTAACAACGTTGCCGCCGTCGCGCCGCCAATTTTCCGTCATCGTATCATCCCGAACTTTGCCGCCCAGAGCGAGGGCCTCGACTCTGATGCCATTACTGCGAAGATCATCGCGGAGATTCCTCAGCACGAGTAAAAATCCATGCGAGGAAACCATCCGTCCATCTGGTATAAACCGGCTACGCTGCAAATGAGATCTGACCCGCTGTTCACCAAGTGAACACAGACTCCCTAAGACTCCTGAACGCTGAAACGCTTGCCCGCGCCGACAAACTCGGCATGGCTGCGAGGTTCATTGTCGAGGGCTATATGGCCGGTGAGCACAAATCACCATACCGGGGTTTCGCCATTGAGTTCTCACAACACCGTGAATACGCCCCCGGTGACGACGTTCGCCACCTCGACTGGAAAGTGCTGGGTAAGACCGACCGCTACTACATCAAGCAGTATGAGCAGGAGACAAATTTCGTCGCCCACCTCCTGATCGACGGCAGCGAGTCGATGAAATACGCCTCCGGCGACACCAGCAAGCTCGATTACGCCAAGATGGCCATTGCCTGCCTTGCATTCCTCATCATCAAGCAACGGGACGCCGTGTCCCTGTCACTCTTTGACGATGCAACCCGTGATGAACTGCCGCGTGGAAACACTCAAAACCACCTTTTTAATATCCTTGAACGGCTTTCCGCCTTCGATGCCGGCGGACAAACCGACCTAGCCGGACAACTGCACAACGTTGCCAAAAAATCACAACGTAAGGGACTGGTAATTGTCGCCAGTGACTTCTTTGACGATGAGGATGCGGTCCTCGACGCGGTTCAGCACCTGCGCTTTGTCGGTCATGAGGTCATTGCGCTCCAAGTGCTGGACAACGATGAAATCAACTTCCCCTTCTCCGGGTTGATTGAGTTTGAGGGAATGGAAAATATCCCCAATATCAAGACGCGCCCTTCCGAGATCAGGAAGAGCTACCTAGAGCAATTCAAGGATTTCCAGGATAAGCTGGAACAGGGATTTCGGCGCAACTCCTGCCATTTCGTCCAGTGTGATACCTCAAGACCCCTTGAGGATGTTCTTGCTTCATACCTCACCTTCCGCCGGGAGATGTCCACCCAGTAATCGATGAGCTTCCTTAACTCAGCGATGCTCTTCGGGATGGCCGCCCTTGCCATACCAATCATCGTTCATCTTCTCAACCGCCGGCGCTTCAAAAAACTGCCATGGGCTGCCATGCGCTTTTTGCAGATCAGCCTTGAGCGCAACCAGCGCCGTATGAAGGTTGAAGACTGGATACTACTATTACTGCGCCTGGCACTCGTCGCACTACTTGTTCTGGCAATCTCTCGACCTGCAGCAAGCTGGTTTGATTCACAATCTCTCGGCTCAAAGATTGCATCGACAATCATCATTGACTCTTCGGGCAGCATGGGCAGAACGGACCAGGGCACTGAAAAAACACGCTTCGAAATTGCCCGAGGGTTTGGAGCCGAGGCTATCAGCGCACTGCCCCGGGGCTCTGCCGCTTCGGTTATTTTTGCCGCAAACTCAACCGGTTCTGGAATTACCGAACCCACGCATGACCTGGTTCGTGCAGAAAAAACCCTTGAGGGAGATGATTCCAAAACGCTTACCAACCGCAGCAGCGACCTGATGCCGGCGGTCAAAGCCGCCCTGGCTTCGCTCGCCAATCGTTCTGCTGCCCAGAAGGAACTGGTATTGATCACTGATGGTGATGCCAATGCATGGAGCCAGTTCGAGAGCATCATGCGCGAGCTTGAGAGCGCCCCTGAAGACGTCAGGAGCGTGATCGCAATGGTCGGTAATAAGACACCGGGAGACAACCTGGCAATCACACGCCTCTCACAAAACACACCGGTGACAGCCGTTGGTCAACCAATACGGCTGGCCGTGGAGGTCAGTAACTTCGGGGCCAACTCCTTCGAGGACATCCCCGTTGAACTCACGATTGACAGCAAGCCGGTCGGCGAGCCAGTGGAAATTGAATCCCTTCCGCCGGGCGAATCCAGGACATTGACCATGTTCGCCCAGTTGACATCTCCCGGGCTCCATCAGATTGCCGTCTCCATCCAGGGTAATGACGCTTTTCCCGCTGATGACCGCCGGGTGCTGGTATTGCGCGCCATCGAGAAGGAACGTGCCCTGCTTGTCGATGGCCTGCCTGCAAGAAATTCCACGGATGGGGAAACCTTCTTCCTCGAAAACGCCCTGGTGCCGGTCCCTCCCGAGTTACGGGATTCATTCTTCCTCGGGGCTGACCGGGTCACTGTTGCCGGGCTTGAAGAAATACAAGCGGAGGCACTTGGTGAATACCGTGCCGTATTCCTTGCAAACGTGCAGGACTTTTCATCCGCGGTCACCAGTAAACTGAAGAACTTTATCCTTAACGGCGGCGGGCTGATTGTTTTCCCCGGCAGCAATGTCAATGCATCCTGGTATAATGACGAACTGCACGACAAAAACGGGATCATTCCCGCCATGTTCGGAGAAATCATTCCCGGCGAAGGAGATGACGCGGCACTGAGCCTGCAGGCAAGCGGCTATGACCACCCCTTGGTTGAACTTTGGAATGACCCCGGTGCAGGCACACTCGCCCAAGTCAATATCCGCAGGGCCTTCTCACTTATCCTGCCCAATGAAAACCAACAATCCAGTGGAGTAACTTCAACAGCAAGGGTTGTTTTACGATACAATACAGGGTCACCGGCAGTCGTTGAGTCCGATCTTGGCCTTGGCAAAGTTTATCAGTTCAGCACAACGGCTGACACGGAATGGAACAATCTTCCGGTACAACCCGCATTCCTGCCTATCGTGCACCGTGTTTTTGGCAGTGTCCTGGCCCGTGGCGATGCCGGCCTTAATGTCAGCGTTGGCGATTCCTTTGTTAAACAAGGTCCCGCGGTGTGGAAAAACAAGAAGGCGCAGGTATTCAAGCCCGACTCCGGGGGTATCGGTGAAACAATCACAATTGCCGCAGACGGTGAAGGCTCTCGCATTACCTATGATCAAGTGCAAACGACAGGAGTTTATGAGCTCTCCATTCCCGAGGCACTTCCGCTGACCTTCGCTGCAACCGCAGCCCCCGGGGAATCAAATCCGGAACCTCTTTCCGAGGCACAGATCCAGCGCCTCAAGGGAACCGCTGACGTCATCTATGCGTCCGCTGGAGGTCAATTGTCGGAATTAATTGCCCGCAAGCGTTCCGGCACTGAACTCTGGCCCTTTTTCCTTTTAGCCGCAGGACTCATTGCCGTTATCGAACTCTTCCTCTCTCAGCGATTCAGTCAGGAGAAATAAGCCGCCAGACCACCTTGAACACACTGCTACTAAAACTCCTCGGGTTACCCACTGAAGACACCTCTTCAGTGGTGAGTGTCTCGTGGGGAATTGCCCCGCTTCTGGAACCGGCCATTATCGCGCTGGCTGCCCTTGGCCTTGCGGTTGTTGCCTGGTTTGCATATCGCTCCACACCAAAAGACATATCTGCAAGGCATCGCTGGATCATGACCCTGCTGCGAATGGTTTTCTTTGCCATGCTGCTCGGCCTGTTATTGCGTCCTGTGCTGAAACTCGAGCTCAAGCGCGAGGAACAACGTACCCTTGCCGTGCTCGTCGATGCATCGGCCAGCATGGCAATAGTAGACCAGAGGACATCTACAGAGGATCGGTCCCGTGTCGCCATCGCGTCAGGAAAACTAAAACCCGATGCCGGGCTGGACAGCCCCCCACCGGGTGATTCATCCCCGTCCCCTGCCAGGTCAGAAGTCGCGCAAATGGTCCTGGAAAACCCTGAGCTCAACCTGATTGAATCCCTCTCCGAGAAGGTAAATGTCGTGCGCCACAGCTTTGCCGGGAAACTTCATCCACAGGAAAGCGCCAAGAAGCCCACTCTCCCCGAGACTGCTCTTGGAGATGCCATGATTGAAACTCTGCGTCGGCACAGTGCTGAGGACCTCGGTGGGGTCCTTATCATCACCGATGGTGTCAGCAATGAGGGAATGACACCCGTTGCCGCAGCAAAAAACCTGAGTGCCAGGGGGGTGAAAGTATTTACTTACGGTGTCGGCACGACAGATTCCAGGGATGTCGCCATCGAATCCATAGGAATGCCTTCAGTGGCCCTCGCCGAGGACGCTGTGCCGGTAAGTGTCCGCATCCGCCAGCGCGGTCTCACCGGTGAGACTGCCAAGGTCACCGTGAAAATGGCAGGTGTCACTGCCGGGGTGAAGGAAGTCATTCTCGATGGCTCCGGCGACCAGGAAGTGATCATTCCAATCATTCCAAACAAGCCTGATGAATATCAGGTGGAAGCCACCATAGAAACCGGTGGCGGTGAAATACTGGATACAAACAATAGCCTAAAACGTAGTCTCCGGGTCATTGATTCCTCACTCAAGGTCTTGATGGTCGAGAGTGCCCCCAGGTGGGAATTTAAATATATACAAGCCATGCTTCTGCGCGAGAAGCGCATTGATCTTGATTGTTACCTGGTCACTGCCGACCCTGCCCTCGCCCGTGCCAAGGACAACCCGTATATTGAGAATTTCCCGGACAGGCGTGAGGACCTCTTTGGATACGACCTGATACTCTTTGGTGACATCGATCCAGCCAAGCTCCCCGATAACGCCATTGAGAACATCGCCTCCTTTGTCTCGGAGGGCAGCGGTTCCCTCGTCATCCTTGCCGGGAAACGCTTTACACCCGCCGCTTACAGGAACACCCAGCTGGAGCGACTGCTGCCAATCGAACTCTCGCCAACCCGGCTGGGGGCAAGCTCAGCGATTGCCAGCCGCCCGATCAGGCTAAAGCTGACCCAGGCAGGGCTTGCCGAGGGATTTCTTAATCTTGAGGAAGACCCCGAGCTGGCAGAGGATCGCTGGTCCAAGCTTCCACCGATTTACTGGGTCGCCAAAACCGAACGCGCAAAGCCTGCAGCAAAGACATACCTGGTCAATCCCAATGGTAATTATCCCGTGATGGCAATGCAGCGCTACGGTGCCGGCGAGGTCATGTGGATTGGAACCGAGAACACCTGGCGATGGCGTCGCAACACGGGCGACCTTTACCATACCCGCTTCTGGGGACAGGTAGTACAACGCATGGCCGGCCGTCGACTGGCCACAGGTTCACGCCGCACTGAATTGCGCAGTGACCGGACAATAGCCCGGGAAGGTGAACGCTTCACTGTCTTTGCAAGGCTCCTTGATCAAAATTTCCAACCACGCAGTGATGAAACAATCAAGGCCGTCCTTAACGGCAGCGGTAGCCAGTCCGGTCCTCAACGCACAGTTACCCTGCGTGCAATACCTGGTTCCCCCGGCGAATATCGAGCGGAATTTCCTGCTGGAGAACCAGGCCGATACAAGCTTGGCCTCCCGGATGATGCCGGCGGCGGCATTGACCTGACCGTGCGGGGCACCGACCGTGAATTTGCACAAACCGCAATGGACAAGGGCATCCTCCAGGAAATCGCGGCCATAACCGGCGGCACATTCCTTCGCGAGGAAAACCTCCATGAACTTCCCGAGATCATGAACCTGGAGCCCGCAGAGATTCTCCTGGGTCGTGAATCCGAGCTCTGGAACTCGCCTCTCTATTTCATCCTTCTACTCCTGCCGCTCACCATTGAATGGTTTATGCGGAAATTCGCCGAACTAAAGTAACTCCACGGTGGCCGAAGCAATTACATCAAGGAAGATCGTCAGCAGCAGTAAACTGCTGAGCCGCCGACTGAGCAGTGCCGGCAACAAGATTGTTGCCACCGAGTTCCTGCGCCGCCTTGCCACCACCGTTGCGCTTGGACTTTTACTCTTCAGCCTGGCACTGCTCTTCGACTGGTTCGCCGAGCTATCGGTTAACAACCGCCAAATTTTGCTTATTGCGATCTCGTCGGTCACGGCAGGACACGCAATCTGGACACTGGCCTGCCTGGTCACCCAGCAGCGCAGCCAGGAGGAACTTGCATTGATGGTGGAGAGCGATCACCCGAGCTTTGACAGCCGCCTGATCAGTGCTGTCCAATTCGCTGCGGGCAAAGCCGCTGTGCCTGCCAATGCACCATCGTCAATGATTAAGGCAATGGTCACGGAAACCGAACAGGAAGCCCGTCGTTTCCGGTTCGGCAATATTGTCGACCGGCGCAAAATGGCACGTGCCATCCTGCTGCTCATTGGCACGGTTATCCTTGCAGGAAGCGGCGGGGTCATCATCGGCAAGCAAAACCTTGAGATACTCCTGGCCCGCGCATTCGGGGCAACGACTCCTATTCCCCGTGAAACACGGATCATCCAGGCCCCCGGGGAAATACGGGTGGGCATTGGCGACACCATTGAGCTGAATTTTACCGCGCAAAGCATCGCAGACGGCGTGGAACTTCCGGAGGAAGGGGAACTTTCCGTAAAATACATTAACGGCCGCAAGGAAACGCTGTTGCTACCGCGAAAGAAAACCAATGCCGAAGATTACACGCTGGCTCCGGACGAGTCGAACAAAGCCATTAAACTGGTTCCAGTCCAGAGGCAAGACTCTACAGGAACGTATGCCGTGACCATTGCCGACATACAGGAGTCATTTGATTTCCAGGCCACCATTAATGATGCACGAACGGATAAAATAAAAGTGACCGCACTGGAACGCCCGAAGGTCGCAGACATTAAAGGAACCCAGACCTACCCCTCCTTCACGGGCAATCCCCCAACCGAGCATTCTCCCGGCGACTTCACGCTCTTTCCGGGAGGAGAACTGAAACTGGAGATTGCCTCCACCAAGGATCTCTCCGAGGCCGAGTTACAACTTATTGGCACCGATACCCGGATCCCTGTCAAGATCGACAGTGCAGACCCCAAGGTTTCCACGATACAGTTCACTGTCCCGCCGGAAAATCTCTCAGGGTTCAGCCTGTCACTGACTGACACCGAGGGCATGCAATCCCGGGACAATGTCGTCTACAGGGTATCCTTGCTGGCGGACCGGGCACCTGAAATACGCATTACTTACCCAAAAAGGGCGGAGGAAATGGCCACGCGTAATGCCCGCTTCCTGATTCATTATGAGGCGACCGACCGCTTCGGCATAGCCTCCATGAACCTACGCTATCGTCGCGGCAGTGCAGAACCACAATCACTTCCCATCGTGATCCCACAAGACACGCCAAAGTCCGTTAACGGCAAACTGGACTGGGATCTGACCAAGTTGCAACCCGGACTAACCGAGGGGGATGTCCTGGAATACTGGCTCGAGGCAACCGACCAAAACGCTGCCAGTGCCAACACCGGCAGCAGTGAACACTTGCTGGTAAGGATAGTGACTCCGGAGGAAAAACGCGCTGACCTGCTTGGCCGGGCATCTGACGCCCTCGGGACGGTCAGCGAGACCACTACAGACCAGGAACGCCTCAACAATGACCTCGAAACAGTCATTCGCAGTAATAGCGCTAAAGAAAACGCTCCTCCAAAAAAAGATTGATCTCTGGAATATGCCCAGAACTGACTTACAATGAACATTGTTATGATCCTGACGCGTAGTTTCAAAATCGTTCCAACCCTTTTCCTGTGCACGATAATCACCGGAGAATCATTCGCTGCCTATCCCCAGTCCTCACTGCTTAACCAGGAACGCAAACAGCAACGCATCCAGGATTCCACCCGCCGAACCGGTGAGCAACTTGATGCCTTGGTCGATGAATTTGAGCGTAACGGGCTCATGGGTGCCGATCTCGATGTTCTGAAGGCCATCCGCCGGGTTCTCGGCGGACTCTCCAGTAAGCAAATGGCGGAAATCGTTGATATGCTAGGAGGTGCAAGGATTAATCCCAATGACCCGGGATCCGGAGCCAAGGTCCTTGGAGCCTATGCCGGGCAAAAGGGAGTCATCGTGCAGCTGCGCCGGGTACTGCTTGAATACCAGACACAGGTTGCGCTCTTTGAACTCGCCCGGCATGTGCGGGAACTCGGCAACCGACAAACCACCAATCTTCATGAGGGAATAGCCCTAGCTTCCTCAGCCTTTGATGCAACAAGGCCAAAAAATTCCGAGCAAATCTCCCTGCAACTGCAGTCCACCGAACAAGAGTCACTCAGTGACGAAGCGGGAATCATCAACGATAAGCTGAAATCCATTGCGGAACTGACGGCTGGATCCCCTGATCAAAGACCTAAAAAAGCCGTGGCCTTTGCCAATGAGGCCGCTTTAATCGAGACCCTTTCCAAGGCCGCCCAGGAAATCACGAACAAGCGCATCATGAGCGCGGTCTCCCTTGAAAAAACATCCCGCGACAACCTTTGGAAACTGGCAAAAATCCTTGAACCTGAAAAGGACAAGCTGGAAAAAATGGTCGAGGCCCTTGAGCGCCTTGATGACATCATTGATGAGGAAACCGAGATTGCAAAAGCAACGGATAGCCTCGGCAAGGAAGAAAAACGCAACCGGGAGGAGCTTGTATTTCCTCAGCATATAAAAAACCAGATCCAGCAGTTTGAAAGGGCTATCGAGCGCACCGAAAAACAGGTAGAACAAACCCGGCAGCAGGTCGCAACCCAGGTCCAGAACGCCGAAAAGCGTGTCGCGGATGCCGAAAAGCGTGTCGCGGATGCCGAAAAGGGCGTTGAGGATGCCGAAAAGGGCGTTGAGGATGCCAAGGCCAAAAACAATCCCGCCGCCATTCAGGCTCAGCAGCGCAACGTTGATCAACAAAAGCGACAAGTCGATCAACAAAAACGACAAGTCGATCAACAACAAAGGCAGGTCGATCAACAAAAGCAGCAGGGCGAGAAGAGAATTGAGCAGGCCCTTACGCGGCTCGAGAGGGATCAAACCCGGTTGAAAGAGACAATTGCGCAGGCTGAAGCCCAGGCCCTGGCCACCAAAATTCCCACTGCTGATGAAAACCGCGCGGTTGAGCTTGCCAAGGATCAGGGAGAACTGGCAGACCTTACCGACTTCCTCAGTTCCGAACTCACGGATGTTGCGCCTGAGGCTGCCACAGCCCTGGAACAATCAACAGCGCCTATGCAGGAGGCACGTGCGGCCCTTAATGATGCAAAGAAAAATGCCGCTGAAAGGCGTGAGTCAGCACTTCCACGGGAAAATGCCGCTCTTGAAAAATTAGCCGAGGCAAGGGAGGAACTCATCGAGGAGATCAGCGAGTCCCAAGCGGTGGCAGAGGTTCCAAGTGACAAGATTGAGGCGCTTCAGGACCTTCTGGAAACCGTCCAAGAGATCAAGGCCGGTGAAGAATTACTGAAAACCGCAGCTGCGGAAAATGAACAAGCCGGTGACAGTGGGGCCTTACAGGAAAAGGCTGCTGACCAAGCCGCCCTGGAAGCTGCTACCGGCGAAGCCGCTGCTGAAGCTGCCCAGCAGGAAGTTGCTGAAGCGGCTGCTGCACTTGCTGAGTCCATGGCCGCCATGGCCGAATCCGGCGCCAAGCTGGCGGGCAGTGAAAATGCACCGGAAGCCCAACAAAAGGCCATCGACAAGCTTGGGGAAGCCGAGCAGGCGATTGCCAATGAAATTGCCAACCTTGAAGCCGCCGCGGAAGAACTGGCCCAGATCGAGGAACTGCTGGAGAAACTTGAACCGATCATTGAAGAACAGTCTGAATTGAACGCAACCACTGCCGAGGCAGCTGCTCCCGAAGGTTCTCCCGAAGGTTCTCCCGAAGGTTCTCCCGAAGGTTCTCCCGAAGGTTCTCCCGAAGGTTCTCCCGAAGGTTCTCCCGAAGGTTCTC
>Ga0315316_10002539_pt1 | contig 13121 bp, 10 predicted proteins | sample M160m3416metaG_FD_203702 | JGI IMG/M metagenome (GOLD analysis project Ga0315316, IMG submission 203702) | Ammonia-oxidizing marine archaeal communities from Monterey Bay, California, United States - M1 60m 3416 | ecosystem: Environmental > Aquatic > Marine > Intertidal zone | place: USA...
AAAGTTATAGAGGTGCTCAAAGTAATTGGAGGAATACCGAACCTTTCCGCTCCAATCAAAACCCAACCATTTAATATTATTTTTTATCTCATCGACAAATTCTTGGCTTTCTTTTGCAGGGTTTGTGTCATCGAAACGAAGATTGCAAGATCCGTTGTTTTGCGCAGCTACGCTAAAATTCAGGCAAATCGATTTCGCATGACCGATATGCAAATAGCCATTGGGCTCGGGCGGAAAGCGGGTTTGTACGAGACCTCCATGCTTATTGGAAGCTAGATCCTCAGCTATCTTGTTACGTATAAAGTTAGACGGAGGTGCAGATGAGCTCTGACTATCTTTTTCTGAATCTGCCATTAGTTATGATCTTTGTATTCGCTGGTGAGATTTAGAAAACTCGGGGCTTTCGAGACACATATAAAAACCTTATTATAACTGCTCTGTGACAAAGCATTAACAAAAACTTACAAAGGAATAACCCTCTAGGAGTAATGATGATCGTATTAAATACAAACTATGGCGCAATCACGGTCGAGCTGAACTTTGAGAAAGCGCCGATTTCAGCTGAGAATTTCAAGAAATATGCTAAAGACGGGTTCTATGAAGGCACCATATTTCATAGGGTCATTGACGATTTCATGGTCCAGGGTGGAGGGTTCGAGGCAGGAATGGCACAAAAAGATAATGGGAGCCCCATTGAAAACGAGGCTAATAATGGTTTATCAAACCTAACTGGGACCCTAGCAATGGCACGCACCTCGGACCCCCACTCTGCCACTTCTCAATTCTTTATTAACGTAGGTGATAATTTATTCCTCGATCATCGTGATAAATCTGAGCAAGGATGGGGTTATGCAGTGTTTGGGCGCGTTGTCGATGGCATGAAAGTCATAAATACTATCAAGGCCTGCGAGACTGGCTCAAATGCTGGCCATCAAGATGTTCCTGTTGATGATATTGTTATTCAAACAGTTGAAATTCAGGAAGATTAACCTTGCAGGATCGTGTCCTACTAATCTCAGATTTACATCTTGAAGAGCAACGACAAGATATTACCGAGGCCTTTACTCAGTTTTTAAAGGTTAATCGGGGAAAATGTTCAGCTCTTTATATTCTGGGCGATCTTTTTGAGGTTTGGGTAGGCGACGACGTCGAATCGCCGCTTACGACAAAAATCGCCGATTCTCTTAGAAAATTTTATAAGAGTGGTAGCTCTATCTATTTGATGCATGGCAATAGAGATTTTCTTATTGGAGAATCTTATGCAGCACAATGTGGCATCACATTAGTTCAGGATTATTTTTCACTGGAGGTCCAAAATTTAGAAATTCTATTACTCCATGGTGATTCACTTTGCACCGATGATGTTGACTATCAGCAATTCAGAACAATGGTCCGAGACAATCAATGGCAAACCGAATTTCTAAAAAAGCCCATAGAAGAAAGAGTCGCTTATGCAAGCGCTGCGAGAGAACAAAGCAGAGCAGCGGTAAAAACCAAATCGACCGAAATCATGGACGTCAATCAGACTGCGGTGAAAACTCTGTTTAATTCGACACAGCATAAATACGTCATTCATGGTCACACCCATAGACCAGCTATACATGATGTCTCTTTGAAACAAGATTGCTCTAGCGAAACCACTGGCAAGAGAATCGTCTTAGGAGATTGGGACAAAGAGATCTGGTTTGTTGAGATTCAGAACGGAAAAATTGATCTACGTGCGCTGCCTTTTCCTGAGTAACCTTTATGCTGAGTTTCCGACCCCAGGCTGCGGTAATTCAAAATAACGGTCGAAATGCGCCTGACACAGGATAAGAATCTCTTGTTCGATTAGTTCACACAACTCTGTTAGCGAGAACTTTTCAAATTCTGGCAAGACGTAAGCACCATATTCTGTTAATTCATTAATCTGTCCGTGTTCTTTCTTGAGTAGATTATGCAACCAACAATAAGGGGAGAGCTTAGAATCGAAAGGAACGCCGGCTCTCTCTAGACCCGATTTTAAATTTGGCACCGAAAAGATCCGTATTTTAGTTTCCAATATCTGGGAAACTAGCTTTTCAATTCGTTTAAGCACTGCCGCTTTGCTTACAGCATCATATCCATTCCAGTTAATTACCTCGAAGGAATAACGCTTACAGCCACGACAAATTGCATCACCGACAGAAGTGGTGGAGCAAATTCCGATACATGGTGTCTTGGGGTTCTTCATAGTGGAAATAATTCTAATGGTATTGCTTCAGTCGGATAACTGAAAGCAGACTTTAGCAAGTCTGAATTATTTGTAAACTAGGCTTGAAAGTGTACAAAAAGAGTATCTATCCAAATCAAGTAACCTAGGCTAACTAGATTTTTTTGTGGATTTACAATAAAATACACGCTGGATTTAAGCGACTACTTTGGCATTAAGAGCCCGCAATTCTAGACGCAAAACCTAAAAATAGCTTTGAAGTTTCGTGAAAAACTGCGTCTCATTGTATTGATAAGTAGCTTCCTTGCTAATTCCACCGGTAAGTGATTCCACAAAATAACACTCACAGCTAAGCTGGGAACAATGTCTTTTCTGCCTTTACATATCACTTTCAGTTAGACCAATGAGGAGTCTCCCTTGTTAGAAGATTATAGAAAACACGTCGCTGAACGTGCTGAAATTGGAGTAGTTCCTAAACCACTCTCGGCGGAACAGGTCGCCGGCTTAGTTGAGCTATTAGTAAAACCGCCCGCTGGGGAAGAAGAATTCATCTTAGATCTAATTTCCAACCGTGTTCCCCCCGGTGTCGATGATGCCGCATACGTGAAGGCGGCTTTTTTATCTGCAGTTGCAAAAGGTGAAACAATTTCGCCTGTCATTAACAAAAATCTTGCCGTCGAATTACTTGGTACGATGCTCGGTGGTTACAACATTACTACACTTGTTGAGTTACTTGATGATGAAGAGCTTGCGGCAAGAGCAGCTGACGAACTTTGCCACACCTTACTCATGTTTGATGCGTTTTACGACGTTGCTGAGAAAGCAAAAAAGGGGCATCCCGAAGCAGAAAGAGTTATGAACTCCTGGGCTAACGCGGAATGGTTTACTAGTAAACCAGAACTTTCGAACAAACTTACTGTTTCCGTTTTCAAAGTACCAGGTGAAACTAACACCGATGATTTATCTCCAGCACAAGATGCCTGGTCACGGCCGGATATTCCGTTCCACGCAAAAGCCATGTACAAAAATCCGCGTGATGGAATAACTAACGCTGAAGAACAAATTAATAAATTAGAAGAAGCTGGTTTTCCCGTCGCTCTGGTAGGCGATGTAATGGGAACAGGCTCTTCACGTAAATCTGCTACAAATTCTGTTCTTTGGTACATAGGTGATGATCTTCCCCATATACCCAACAAGCGAGATGGTGGCGTGTGTATCGGAGGAAAGATTGCACCAATATTTTTTAATACTATGGAGGATGCCGGTGCGTTACCCTTCGAATGTGACGTTGATGGCCTTAACACTGGCGATATTATTGATATTGATGTCTACGCAGGCAAAATAACGCGTCATGATACTAACGAGTTAATCACAGAATTCGAATTAAAAACCGAAGTGCTATTAGATGAAGTGAGAGCCGGCGGACGCATACCATTAATCATTGGCAGAGGCCTCACACAACGTGCTCGAGATGAGCTAGAGTTGGCTCCTTCAGATATATTTAGGCTGCCCATCCAAGGCCAAAAATCAGACAAGGGCTTCACCTTAGCACAGAAAATGGTAGGCAAGGCATGTGGACTTGAAGGCGTTCGCCCAGGTAGTTACTGCGAGCCTAAAATGACAACCGTGGGTAGCCAAGACACAACTGGCCCTATGACACGAGATGAACTAAAAGATCTAGCTTGCTTAGGATTTTCAGCAGACTTGGTCATGCAATCCTTTTGCCATACAGCAGCATACCCAAAGCCTGTAGATATTGAGACCCAGCACAGCCTACCAGACTTTATACAAACGCGCGGAGGCGTATCACTCCGTCCAGGTGATGGCATTATCCATTCCTGGCTAAATCGAATGCTATTACCAGATACCGTAGGCACCGGTGGCGATTCACATACCCGTTTTCCCATAGGTATTTCCTTCCCAGCCGGTTCCGGTTTGGTTGCTTTTGCGGCCGCTACAGGCGTTATGCCTCTGGATATGCCTGAATCGGTACTAGTTCGCTTCACTGGTGAAATGCAGCCAGGAATTACGCTCAGGGACTTGGTTAATGCTATCCCCTATGCCGCTCTTCAATGCGGCGATCTGACTATCGCAAAGAAAGGGAAAAAGAATATATTTTCTGGCAGGATTCTCGAAATTGAAGGCTTACCTAATCTCAAAGTCGAGCAGGCATTTGAGATTTCTGATGCGTCTGCTGAACGATCTGCGGGCGGTTGCAGCATACGTTTATCGAAAGAACCCATCATTGAGTATTTTCATTCCAATATCACCCTATTGAGATGGATGATTGCCAACGGTTACCAAGACGCTCGCACACTGGAGCGGCGTGCCCGCGCTATGGAAGATTGGTTAGAAAATCCAGTACTCATGGAGCCTGATGTTGATGCCGAATATCACAAAATCATTGAGATCAATCTAAATGAAATTAAAGAACCTCTATTAGCTTGTCCCAACGACCCAGATGACGTCAAACCCTTATCTGAAGTTGAAGGGACAAAGATTGATGAAGTGTTTATCGGTTCTTGTATGACAAATATTGGACACTTTCGTGCAGCAGCAGAAGTACTAAAGCAGGTTGACGGCTCGTTGCCAACTAGACTATGGATTGCACCACCTACAAAAATGGATGAGCACCAACTAACAGAAGAAGGCGTTTACAATGTATTTGGAGTAGCGGGTGCTAGAACGGAAATACCAGGGTGCTCTCTTTGCATGGGCAACCAGGCCAGAGTCGCTGCAAATTCAACTGTCGTTTCTACATCGACCCGGAACTTTCCAAATCGTTTAGGCCAAGGGGCAAATGTCTATTTGGCATCTTCCGAGCTAGCTGCGGTTTGTTCTGCATTGGGTAAAATTCCAAATATGGAAGAATACATGCAGTACATTGCTCAAATTAATACCATGGAAGATAACATTTATCGTTACCTCAGCTTTGATCAAATAGAGGAATTCATGGAAGCATCTGAGCGCGCGAAGAGTATTCCTCTAACAAATGTGCAAGATGTTGCCTAAGCATAAAAGGGTGTCAGCACACCTTTTTATGATTGAGCGATAAACTCAGACCGTACTCTTTTCTACAACCTCGAATACATCTTTCGAAAGCTTTGGACTGGCTTTAATGCGCTGTAACTGCGATTGCATCATCGCTTGTCGCTTAGTATCAAATTTTTTCCAGCGTGTTAATGGTGTCAGTAACCTAGCAGCTATCTGTGGATTAAGCTGATCTAACTCCAACACTCGGTCTGCTAGAAATTCATAACCCTCACCATTAGAGTTGTGGAAACCTACATGATTCTGACCACAAAATGCACCAATCAACGAGCGAACTTTATTTGGATTACGACTAGAAAAGGCTTCGTGATCAAGCAACTTAGTTACCTTCTTTAGCGTCATCGGAAGCTGACAAGTCGCTTGCACAGCGAACCATTGGTCTACTACTAAAGGCTCATGGTGCCACTGCTCATAGAAGCGACCTAGCGCTTGATCTGCTAACTCTTGCCCTTTAGTGGTTTCACTATTTACCAGACAACGAAGGGCCGCCATTTGGTCAGTCATATTTTCAGCTTCGCTGAATTGATCAAAACAAGCCGTTAACCATTTCTCATCGCCCGTTCTCACTAAATAGGCCAATGCCATATTCTTTAAGGCCCGCTTCGCTATCGAAGCAGCATCTGCTTTGTATGTTTGATCGGTGCAGTTGGTTGCATAGACTTTGACGAAAGAATCTTTAAGAGTACTGGCCAACTGATTGGCTATTTTTTCTCGAACGAGGTGTATCCCATCCACATCTGCGACGACGGCTTGCTCAATCAAAATCCCTTCGGCAGGCAGCGCCAGCAGATGAGCAAGCATAGCTTTATCAATATCTTCCTCGAATGAGTTAGCCAATACTCCTTCGAAAGCTTTGATAAGCAGCGGAGGCATATTAAAAGCAATAGATTGCTGTAGTTCATTCATAATATTTACAGATAGTAGCTGAGCTGCATTCCAACGATTAAAACCATCACTATCATGTACCATCAAGAAATACAGCTCTTCTCTGGAATAAGGATACTCCATCCTTACTGGTGCACTAAAACCACGGAGTAACGAGGGGATTGGCTCTTGATCTATGTTCTTGAATACAAACTCCTGCGAACTTTCTGTAATAAGAAGTATTCTGTCTTTAACTGATAGAGGTTCATCATTAGGTTTGAGAATTAAATCCAGTTCATTGCCTTCTTTATCTAATAGACCGACGCGCAAAGGAATGTAGAAAGGTTTCTTTTCCAATTGCCCCGGTGTTGGCGGACAGCTTTGATTCACAGTCAACGTAAAATGTTTCGCTTGCGAATCATAAGTGCCTTCTATAGAAAGTTTGGGAGTGCCAGCTTGGCTATACCAGTGACGAAACTGTGTTAAATCAGTATCGCTAGCATCCTCCATCGCCTTAACGAAATCCTCAGTAGTGACAGCCTGACCATCATGGCGTTCGAAATAGAGATCAGTTCCTTTGCGAAAGTTTTCAGAACCCAATATCTGGTTGATCATCCGAACAACTTCACTCCCCTTCTCATAAATCGTAACCGTATAAAAATTCGAAATCTCCATATAGGTATCCGGCCGCACTGAATGCGCCATGGGGCCAGCATCTTCTGCAAATTGAACAGTCTTTAAAAAGGCAACATCCTCAACTCTTTTGACTGTTCTTGACCCCATGTCGGCTGAAAATTCGGAATCACGAAATACGGTAAAACCTTCTTTTAAACTAAGCTGGAACCAGTCACGACATGTCACACGATTACCAGACCAATTATGAAAATATTCATGAGCAACTACGGCTTCCACTCGTTGAAAAGCAATATCAGTTGTCGTTCTCGGATTTGCCAAAACACAGGAAGTATTAAAAATATTCAAGCCTTTGTTTTCCATTGCACCCATATTGAAATCATCAACGGCAACAATCATAAAAATATTTAAATCATATTCTCTGCCATAAACTTCTTCATCCCATGTCATCGATTTTTTTAATGACATCATGGCGTGGTCACACTTATCGATATCTTTTTCTTTAACAAATATTTTTAATTGAATTTCTCTTCCACTGCAGGTTATGAAGATATCATCGAGACTAACCAGATCCCCCGCAACCAGCGCAAACAGATAACTAGGCTTTTTAAACGGATCTTGCCATTGCGCCCAGTGACGAGAAGAGTCTCCCTCAACATCACCACTACCTATATTATTGCCATTAGAAAGCAGCACAGGATATTTGGATTTATCTGCCGTGATTTTTGTAGTAAACGTAGACATAACATCGGGCCGATCAAGGTAGTAGGTAATCCTCCTAAATCCTTCAGCTTCACATTGGGTACAAAACATCGTTTTCGATTTATACAAGCCTTCTAGCGCCGTATTATTTTGCGGTTCAATTCTTGTGCGGCACTCAACTACAAATCGTTCGGTTGGCCCGCCTAATATTTTTGACAAGCTAGGAATTACGAGTTCTTCTCCTGTAATCTGATAATCTTCCTCACCAACCTGCTTCCCATCAATGCTAAGCTTTTCCAATACCAATTCTTGCCCATGCAAAACCAGCAAGTCTTCAATATCAGATAACAAAGAGCTATTTTTTTTAAATAACAGCCTTGAGACCACAGTGGCATGATCTTGATATAAATCAAAATCAAGCTCGGTGGTTTCTATTAAATAATGAGGTGGCTTATAATCCTTAAGATAAGTAGTTCTTGCTTGCGCGTTCTTCATTCCCATCAAATCCTTCACTAGTTCGGCAGTTATACTGATATTTGATACTAGGTTTACCGTTTTTTATGTTAGCAAGTATATTAATTCACTTAATGGCTAAGCTTTATTTCATAACCTGAAAATCGTCGAAGATTTATGACTCCATCCTCGAAGATTAAGTACTGGCCTTTGATGCCAACAAGATTTGACTCGATTCCTGGTTGTTTATCAAAATTAAAAGAGGTAACTTTTTCAGGGTAGGTTTCTACGGGGTAGCTAATTAAGACTGGCTGTATTCCGTTTAGAATAGTAATGGCAAAAAAGCCGAATCTATCCTCCATTTCTTGAATTTCTGCCTTGCATTTTTCTACGAGGAGCTTGCTTTCCGCCAACATATCCAGAGGTTTCGCATCCCCTTTTAACATCTCACGCCAATTTGTCTTATCGGCTACGTGCTTTTTGAACATGACTTCCAGAGCACCCGATTGCAATCGACTTCGAACTCGCATAATTGCCAGTGCCTGGGTTGCACCTTGATCAATCCAGCGAGTAGGGACTTGAGTAGCGCGAGTAATACCAATTTTCAAGCCTGATGAATTTGCTAGATAAACGATATGGTCTTGCAGGCAATACCGCTCACCCCAAGAAGGCTCCCGGCAGGTACCTTGGTCAAAATGGCATTTTTCAGGATAAATAATACACGAATCACATTGCGCTAGTTTTTGAAAACAAGGATAACAATAACCCTGGTTAAAGCTTTTATTTGTCTTACGATTGCAGTGAACGCAATGGATATTTCCGGTGTACTCAAGCCTTATTTTCTTTTTCAATAATGAGTTAAGCAAAACCTCCTCATCACCCAGAGGAACTCTATACGAAACGGGTTGTTCCAAGCGAGATTTCATTTTCCGTAAGGTGCCTTGGGCTATAATCTTCATCCCGTTTCCCCATTCTTATCATCACGCAACTCTAGAATAACTTCTGACTCTGAGTGTGAGCCTGAATAGCAATTTTTGAGCTTAGATCCCGTTCTCTCACTCGCAGATAAGGTACGAGCCTCATACAGAATTAAAAGCTGCATACAATGCTCTAACTGCTCAGCTTTCACAGATGAACCATCTGGCCATTTTCCTATTTCGATAGCAGATTTGATCCGCTCAATCATTTCTGGTGTAAGCTGCTCGAGCATAACTTCTATGGATTTTGACTTCTGTAAAAATATTTCTTCCATACCGCTAAATACTTCTATGAGATTTTTAGTAGATTAACCATTCTTGCCTACAACATCCCGATGTAGAATAAGTCGATAGAATAAAACTGTAGCGATACCAATTGCCACGCCAGAAACTAGACCGCCAACATGAGCAGCAGTCGCTATCCATGAAGACGCTATGACCTCCATCAACACCAATGCTATTACAAAAAATATGAACATATTCGTATTTATCAGTAAATAGCTGCGCGGCATCAAACTATGAATTATCCAGGTATACCCTAACAAGCCATAAACAACACCAGACATACCACCAAAATTATTGTATTCGATTGCCATGTATTGAGTTGTATTGCTGACAAAGGAAGTCAAAACAACTAAGACAATAAACATACCTGCTGGCTGCAACGATTCCAGCTGTTTACCGAAGTACCAAAGCCAGAGCAAATTAAACACTAAATGCAATTCTCCAAAATGTAAAAACATTGGAGCCAAGGTGCCAAAGGCAATCCCTAAGCTGTTTATGTCTCCAAGCAATGCACTAAGGCTCGAACTATCGATTAAAGGATAAAACATAAAATCAACACGAGAAACTGCAGCACCCAACGACGATATCGCCGCCACTGTCAAACAAACTACAATCAATACCATGGTTATAGGATTTTGAATGAAAGCAGTCAGTATAGAATAAATTATGCGCTTTATAGAGATTGTAGAGCCGCTAGATATGACACGTTCACTTTGCAAAACCTCTTTCTCATTAATGAAGCTTTCAAGAGATTGCTGAATAAATTGAACTTCTGTAGAGCTCTCGACATAGATTGTTTGCATACCAGACTCTTCGACGATTCGATGTCTCAAGCCCTGTTGTTTCAAGAATTGGCTATAACTTAGAAGATCGATATCAATACCAAGACTGACCGCCTTAATCATCGGATCTCACTAGGCGACTTCCCCATCCTAACTTACTACGGCAGGCCTGGTAGAAGCTATGATTTGGGGGGTGAATAAGTTGGAGGGGCACTAAGTTTTTCGTGACAAGAATTTCATCACCTGCTGAGGCTGTGTAACGAACATCACCGTCGCAACTCACTTGTGGTTGCAGCGATTCCTTTGCAGCAACCACAAGCCTTATTTCACAATCGCCATCAATAACAATTGGCCTGCTATTAAGCGAATGAGGATACATAGGAACCAAAACGACTGCGTTTAAATCCGGATGCATAATTGGCCCACCCGCCGACAACGAATAAGCGGTAGACCCAGTTGGTGTTGCAACGATTAAACCATCCGACTCCTGACTATAGACAAACTTGTCGTTAACAAATAATTCAAACTCAATCATTTGCGCCGCTTTGCCAGGGTGTAGAACAACATCATTGAGCGCGGAGCCTAATTGCTGTCTCTCATTGCCGTCATTAACCATGACATCTAATAAAAACCGTTTTTCCACGCTGTAATTTCCAGCTAGAACCTCATCTATCTGAGCCTCAATTTCGTCCGGCAATATATCTGTAAGAAACCCTAACTTACCTCGATTGATTCCTATAACTGGCACGCCTTCAGATGCCACGTATTTGGCAACATTAAGCATGCTGCCATCGCCACCAACTACAATTACGAGATCACAACTCGCGCTGAGCTGCATACGCGTCGCAACTTCGACGGTCGAATCATCAATCAACGACGCAGTATCATGATCCAAGACGACTACTAATTCTTTAGATTGGAGATAGGGAATCAGGCGAGTTAGCGAAGTAACAACCCCGCTATGTTTTGGTCTCCCAACCAACCCTATACGATTAAATTCAGTCATTGCCCAGCTTTAATCTGCTAAATATTAGGTTTTAAACTCAGTTAGATCGTTAGAATCGTATCGTTCTTTATATCTAAAATGCAGCACAATCAAACTAAAAACGATAATATTATACCATGACTAACCACTATAGAGTGCTAAGAGGGCCGGTCAAATTCAAATAATATTTATGTTTTACAGTCGCCTACGGCTTGCTTTAGCGAATAACGTTCCACCCGCATATACTATTGTATAGAACGTAAGAGAGTGCATTAAGCGCTTTAGGTCAGTGAACCCCTCCCGTATGAATGGCAATAATTTCAGCCCCCCCGGAAATTTCTCCTGCCTTAATTAATTCCTTCAGTCCCCAAAATAATTTTCCAGTGTATACAGGCTCAATGGAAAATCTGGATTGCCTGTTCCACTCTCCTACAAAATGCTTAAGATCTTTACTTACTTTGCCGTAACCCCCTCCATGGAAACGATCTACCACCTGCCATGGAATAGGTCGTGATTTTTTCTCCGAAACAGAATCTATTAATTTTGCAGCTACTTCTTCTTGCAAATAACCCTTAGCTTTTAGCACGGAAATACCCAAGAAGTTTAAGCTATTTTTTCGACGCTTCATTGCAGCAAGAATTAAACCACTTAGCGTTGTACCTGTGCCGCAAGCCATAGCTATTACTGTATTTTTTCGGGCGGATTGCAGGGGTATCAGGTCGAGAATTTCTGAACACCCCTGAATGCCCAAATCATTACTTCCGCCTTCAGGGACTATGTGAAAATCTCCAAATCTCTTATGTAAGGAGGAAGCAAATTGCCCAGTGTGCTTCAAACTATATGTTTTACGGTCTATTGGGACTAAATCCATGCCTTGGTTTTGTGCAAATTCTAGAACCGGATTGAGCGGCTGGACCAACTCACCACGGACTAGGCCTATGGTTCGTATTCCGAAAAGATTTCCTGCAGCAGCTAGTGCTCGTAAATGGTTGGAGTAAGCTCCTCCAAAACTCAGAATAGTGTGCTTTCCTAATTCGCGAGCTGCTAAGATATTGTGCTTAAGCTTAAACCATTTGTTACCTCCTAAAAGAGGATGAATCAAATCTAAGCGTAAAACTTTAAATTCTATTCCATATTCTTCACACCAATCCAAGTTAAGAGATTCGATGGGTGGCGCTCTAAATGGCGGCTCTAAACGTGTTGTTAATAATTCGCTTAGGTTGACTGCAGAAGAATTCATAATACTCTTTCGCATCACTAATTATTCAAAAACTGTATTTGAAACTACTTATGGGGAAATCCTGGATGATTACGCAGATCATAATGAAGACTATTTACTTTTTGAGCAAATAAACAAAATCCTTTAGTGGAGACTAATCGGGTTTTCTAGAAAATGATATTAAATTAAAGCAGAGGATTAAGTGGCGGACCGGACGGGACTCGAACCCGCGACCTCTGGCGTGACAGGCCAGCATTCTAACCAGCTGAACTACCGGTCCACTTAAATGGCATTTGCTATAGCACAGAACTATTTATAGCATAATTTGATGGGTATCAAGAACTTGAACCCTCGATATTTGCATTGTAAAAACAATATCTCAATCACACCTAAGTATTTGTTTTTAAATGCATTGCCCACTTTTTAGCGACCGGAAGTATACTCGCTTATAATCATCTACGCAATCAAGGAAACAAATGGTCTAAATTTTCATTTAAATTTTTAGAGCTTCTGAAGCTGCTTATGTAGGCCTTAGCTTTTCCGAGCAAAAATGCCTTGACCTTAGCTCAAAATATTTTGCGGAGCGTTCAATTTATTTAAATCTTTGTATCGCCAAGATTAATTTCAGTTCTAAAGAATTTAAAAAAGCACCAGGTCGAAAATGCTGTTATCAAATGCCAAATAGCATGCGGTTGGACCCAAGAGTCAGGCTGGCAAAACGGCGTTTCTGGGTAACCTTGAAGCCAGATAGCAAAAGCTGTCAGGTACGAGAACATTCCTAGAAAGAACCATGGAGAATATTTTCTTTCTATTTGAGGGGCTTTTTTTGCAAAAATAGCTGGTAGCCAGAATAAGATTACCCACCAGAATTCATTTAGATCAGCAAATATTTCTTGAGGAAAAATCCCAAATATAGCGGCGACAAAAAATCCCACGAAACCCGATAGCCAACGAAAAGAAGGAGACCAAAACCTAAAAA
>Ga0315316_10002541_pt1 | contig 13119 bp, 10 predicted proteins | sample M160m3416metaG_FD_203702 | JGI IMG/M metagenome (GOLD analysis project Ga0315316, IMG submission 203702) | Ammonia-oxidizing marine archaeal communities from Monterey Bay, California, United States - M1 60m 3416 | ecosystem: Environmental > Aquatic > Marine > Intertidal zone | place: USA...
CAAGCTTTCGACTCACCTGAGGCTAAGCAATTAAACTCAGAAATTTTTGAGACAATTTATTTTGCTGCTATGGAATCATCTATGGAGATTGCACAGAGAGAAGGACCTTATAAAACTTATGAAGGATCTCCTGTTTCTAAAGGCATATTCCAGTTTGATATGTGGGGGATAGTACCATCTTCAAAAAGATGGGATTGGACAAAACTTAAAAGAGAAGTTAAAAAACATGGAGTTAGAAACTCTCTACTATTAGCACCAATGCCCACAGCATCAACATCTCAAATTTTAGGAAATAATGAGTGTTTTGAGCCGTACACTTCAAATATTTATACTAGAAGAGTTCTTTCAGGGGAGTTTATTGTTGTAAATAAGCATCTACTAAAAGACCTGATCAAACTAAAGCTTTGGGATGAAAATATGAAAGATAGATTAATGGCTGCAAATGGATCAATTCAAGAAATAAAAGAAATTCCAGATGACATTAAGCAACTCTACAGAACTGTTTGGGAGGTGTCTCAGAAAAGTATCATAGATATGGCAGCAGATAGAGGAGCATATATTTGCCAAAGTCAAAGTATGAATATCCATATGCAAGACGCAAACTTTGGAAAATTAACCTCTATGCATTTTCATGCTTGGAAAAAAGGGCTAAAAACTGGTCTATATTATTTAAGAACAAAAGCTGCTGCTGATGCAATCAAGTTTACAATTGTAAAAGATGAAAAGGCTATAGATAAAGAACAAGAACAAGCAGCTATGCAATGTTCTATTGACAATCAAGATGATTGTGAGATGTGTGGTAGTTAATCATCCCACAAAATCTTAGCTAATGTTGATTAAATTAATACTCTTTTCTTTTTTTATATTTCAGAGTAATCAAGATAAGAATATAGGTTCGGTAGATAGGTTATCCCCCGAAATAAATAGGCTAATTGACTTAGATGCAAAAATTGAAATTCTTGCAGAGGGTTTTGAATGGTCAGAAGGACCAGTATGGTCAACAAAACTAAATTCTCTTTTATTTTCAGATGTTCCTAATAATGTTATTTACAAATGGAATGAAAAAAATGGTCTAAATGTTTTTATAAAACCAATAGGCTACAGTGGCAAAGTGCCAAATAATAAAAAAGCTGGAACAAATGGACTCACTATAGACTCAAATGGAAATTTAATAGTTTGTATGCATGGGGATAGAATGATAGCAAAAATTGAAAATCTAAATGTTAAAAAATTTTCGAGTGTTATAGAGTCCTATAATAATAAATTATTTAATAGCCCCAACGACTTAATTTATGATTCAAAAGGAAATCTTTTTTTTACAGACCCTCCATATGGACTTCTTAAAGGAGACAATGATGAATTAAAAGAAATTCCATTTAATGGAGTATATAAATTATCTACTAATGGAAATTTAGACTTATTAATTAAAAACCTATCACGACCAAACGGAATAACTATTTCAAATGATGAGAAAACCTTATATGTAGCTAACTCAGACAGCAACAATCCAATTATAATGAGTTATGAATTAACAAAGGAAGGCATTAAAAATCCAAAAGTTTTCTTTGATGGAAAAGAGTTAGCAAAAAAAGATAAGGGGTTATTTGACGGTTTAAAAGTTCACCCATCTGGAAATGTATTTGCTACTGGACCAGGTGGAGTACTAATCATTAAAGAAAATGGAGACCATATTGGTACTATTAGAACTGAGGTTAGAACTGCAAACTGTACATTTGATGATAACTTTGAATATTTATATATGACATCAGATATGTATTTGACAAGGATAAAAGTTACTCTATAAGTTTAATTTTATCTTTAATCCCATCAGATAAATATTTTCTTACATTACCATCATCATCATAATATATTAGTAACACCTCTATCTCGTCAATAGATGATGATAGCTGTTTTGATTTTTCATAACCAATGACCATAAATGAAGTAGCATAAGCATCTGCCAAGAAGCATGTTTTAGAAAAAACAGAAGCACTTAACATATTTGTCTTTGATGGATATCCTGTTTTTGGATCAATGGTATGAAATATAAGAGAATCTCCAATTTTATAAAAATTCCTATAATTACCAGAAGTTGCAATTGATAAATTGTCTAATGAAGCAATAGCAATAGGTGTATTTGAGTTTATTTCAAATGGATTTTCAATCCCAACAACCCAGCTAAGATTCTTGATGTTATTACCATTAGCCCGTACCTCCCCTCCAATTTCTAAGAAAAAATTAAATATTTTTTTTTCGATCAAATAATTATATAAAATATCTACAGCATATCCTTTAGCTATAGAGCTAAAATCTATATATGTATCTCTATTTTTTATCAAAAAATTATAACCTGATTTAATTTTATTTAAACCAACATATTTCAATAAATTATAGACTTCAGATTTTTTTGGTTTATTTATTAATTTTTCTGGACCAAAACCCCATAAATTAACAAGAGGACCAATTGTTGGATCAAAATATCCATCTGTTAATTTAAAAACAGACTTACTTTGATCAAGTAAAAACGAAAAATTATCGCTAATATTTACTTTTCCAGAGGAACGATTAATTACAGAGATTTCAGAAGAAGGAATATAAGTAGAAAATATATTATTGAAATTAATTAAGATCGAATCAATTTCATTTTTATTCAATAAGACCTCATTAGATATATATTTAATAGTATATGGGATATTTCCCATAGTGAATCCGGAAATAGAATGCTCTTTGCTCTTTTGTTCAACAGGAAATAAAAAAATAATTAATAGAACAAAAACTAATAACATTACAATTCGACGCATAAAAAATATTTAAATTAGCAAAATATAGTATGAGAGAAGATTACTTAAGTTCTGATAATAATTCAAGCTCCAAAGATAAAGAATTTGAAAATATATTAAGACCGAAAACTTTTGGTGATTTCTTTGGTCAGGAACAAATTATTAGTAATGTGAAAGTTTTTGTTAAAGCTGCCAAACAAAGATCAGAGCCATTAGACCATGTGATTTTACATGGGCCTCCAGGACTAGGAAAAACAACATTATCCCACATAATATCAAATGAACTATCAACAAATTTAAAAGTTACCTCAGGTCCAGTACTAGAAAAGGCCGGTGATTTAGCTGGATTACTAACAAATTTAGAAGAAGGCGATGTCTTATTTATTGATGAAATTCACAGGCTAAATAAAGTAATTGAGGAATATCTTTATTCGGCAATGGAAGATTTTAAAATTGATTTAATGATAGATTCAGGTCCAAGTGCAAGATCAGTTCAGATAAAACTCAACCCTTTCACGCTAATAGGTGCCACAACAAGATCTGGCCTTCTATCTTCTCCGTTAAGATCTAGATTTTCAATTAATTTTAGATTAGAATATTACTCAAAAGATATTCTGAATAAAATTGTTCACCGATCTGCTGAAATATTAGATATTGCTGTTGATTCAAAAGCCGCAAAAGAAATAGCAAAAAGAAGTCGAGGCACACCAAGAATTCTTAATAATTTATTACGGAGAGTCAGAGACTTTGCTGAAGTAGAAGGTAACGGAAAAATTACTCATGATATCTCAATTAAAAGTCTAGATGCCTTAAAGATCGACAAGAAAGGGCTTGATGAGATGGACAATAAAATAATTGACGCTATTGTAAATAAATTTAATGGTGGACCGGTAGGCATAAAGACAATAGCAACCGCTTGTGGGGAAGAGGCTAATACTATAGAAGAAGTTTATGAACCTTTCCTAGTTCAAGAGGGTTATATAAAGAGGACACAAAAAGGGAGAGTTGCTACAGAAATAAGTTATAATCATCTTGGAGTTAACCCAAAAGGTGGATTTCAAAATTCAATTTTTGAATGAAAAAGAGAAATAGCCAGTTAATAAAAAGACTTGCTAAACAAATTGGTTTTTCTAGTTGTGGCATTTCAAAAGCTAGATTTTTACAAGAAGAGGAAAAAAATTTCGAGAATTGGCTTAAAAAAGGATATCAAGGAACAATGGGTTATCTTGAGAGAAATTTTGATAAAAGACTTGACCCTCAAAAACTAGTTCCTGGAGCAAAAAGCGTTATTTCTTTGACTTATAATTATTTTCCAAAAAAAAAAATCTTAAATGAAAATAGTTTTATTATTTCAAAATATGCTTACGGAAAAGATTATCATTTCATAATTAAAGATAAGCTTAAAGCACTATTCAATCTCTTAAAAAAAGAAATTGGTAATATAGAAGGTAGAGTTTTTGTAGACTCAGCTCCAATTCACGAAAGAGCTTGGGCAAAAATTTCAGGATTAGGTTGGATAGGAAAAAACTCATTGCTTCTAAATAAAAAAATGGGGAGTTATTTTTTTTTAGCTGAGATTGTTTGTGATCTCGATCTGCAATATGATTCTAGTGTTAGTGATCATTGCGGCACATGTACAAAATGTATAGATGCTTGCCCAACCGATGCCATAACTCAATCTCAAGTAGTAGATGCTAGCAAATGTATCTCTTATCTTACAATTGAAAATAAAAATGAAATTCCAAAAGAACTTTCTAAATCTTTTAAGGACTATATTTTTGGGTGTGATATATGTCAGGATGTTTGCCCCTGGAATAAATTTGCGAAACCCCATAATGAAAAAGAGTTTTTACCTAAAGAGGAACTTAAAGAATATACAAAAAAAGATTGGCAGGAATTAACAAATGAAACCTTTAATAAAATCTTTAAAAATTCCGCAGTAAAAAGAACAAAATTCGAAGGTTTAAAGAGAAATATAAAAGCATTATAATTTAACTTTTTTTAATTTTTTTTTAAAATCAATAATTCTTTAAATAATTAATTTTGAATGTGTATTTAAATTTTTTCAAATATTTTCTTTTGGTTATCATAATGACATATCCTATTATGCCTTCTTTTTCTCAGCAGGCTAGTGTATCAATTTCACCTCAAAAACTAGCTATTGGAAATAATTTAAAAATAACATTAACAATTGAAAATAGTCAAATTAAAAGTTATGGACAATTCCCTGAAATACCTGGATTTAGAAAGACAGGAATCTCTTCCTCAAGCTCTACAAATTTTGTAAACGGAAAAATGTCAAGTAGTCAAAGCATTACTCAGAATTATGTGGCGGTTGAAATTGGGATTTTCCAAATTCCTAGATTTTCTATTCAAATTAATGGTAATACTATAAGTGTAAATGGTAGACAAGTAGAAGTTGACAATTCTTATAACGAACCTAAACAATCTCCATTTAATAACTTCATGGATCCTTTTGGTGACCCTTTTGATAACTTCTTTGACAGAAATAATGAAGAGTTCTATGAAGTTGAGGCAGATGCTTTTCTTAATTTATCGACAGATAAAAAGAGTGTTTTTGTTGGAGAAGGCTTTAACACTACTTTATCATTTTTTGTTAGTGAAAGTAATGTTGCTGACATGAGGTTTTATGAATTAGGAAAACAATTAACTGAAATAATTAAAAAAATCAAACCAGGTAACTGTTGGGAAGAGAATTTTAATATTGAAAATATAAATAGCATTCCAGTCACAATCAATAATAAAAGATACAATCAGTATAAAATATTTGAAGCAACTTACTACCCACTTAATAATGAAACCATTAAGTTTCCAAAATTAGAATTAGAACTTATTAAATATAAAATATCAAAAAGACCATCATTTTTTGGAAGAAATAAAATAGAGGATTTTGAAACTTTTTATTCTAAACCTTTAAATATAAATGTAAAAGAACTACCGGATCATCCTCTAAAAGAGATCGTATCAGTTGGTAACTTTAAATTAAAAGAAAATGTAAACAGTAAAATATTAAATACTGGTCAAGATCTAAATTATGATTTTGAAATATTAGGAGAAGGAAATATTTCTGCTATTAATGAACCAACTATAAATTTAAAAGGAATAGATTTCTATCCACCTAATTCTCAACAAAATATAAGAAGAGAAAAAAGTAAGGTATATGGGTCTAAAAAGTTTAGTTTTTATGGAATACCATCAGAGCCTGGAGACTATAACTTTTCTAAAAATATTAATTGGATTTTTTTTGATCCTATTAGATCTAAATACGACACCTTAAAATCTGATATAACTTTAAAAATTAAAGGTGAAAAACTAGAAAAAAATAATATAAATACTGAAAATGATAACCCTTTTCTAGATCTAATTAAGGAAGAAGATAATACACTTATTTCCAATAAAAAACAGGGCATTATTAGTGTCATACTTAATATTATTACCTTAACTTTAATAGTGGTTTTTAGTTTTCTTGTATTTAGAAAAAGTTCATGAGTAATTCATTTGGTAAAATATTTAAGATCTCAACTTTTGGAGAGTCTCACGGAAAAGCAATAGGAGTTATTATTGACGGTTGTCCTGCTGGAGTTGAAATTAGTGAAAAAGATATCCAACTAGAACTTGACAGAAGAAAACCAGGGCAATCAAAAATAACTACACAAAGGAAAGAAAGTGACAAAGCTGAAATACTATCTGGAGTTTTCAACGGTAAAACTACCGGATCCCCAATAAGTTTGTGTATTAAAAATAAAGATCAAAAAAGTAGTGATTATGATCATATTAGTGCTGTATTTAGACCATCTCATGCTGATTATACATATCATAAAAAATATAAAAACAGAGACCATAGAGGTGGCGGAAGAAGCTCTGCTAGAGAAACAGCAAATTGGGTGGCTGCTGGGGCAATAGCAAAAAAAATATTAGTTGAGCTTGGTATAGAGATAAATGCTTATGTCTCCAAAGTTGGTAAACTTGAAATGGATCTAAATTATAAAGTACTTGATTTAAGCAAAACCGAATCAAATATTGTGAGATGTCCTGATGATAACTTTGCAAATCAATTCATTACAATAATTGATAAAGCAAGAAAAAACAGAGATACAGTTGGAGGTGTTATTTCATGTGTTATAACTGGCTGTCCTGTTGGAATTGGAGAACCAATTTTTGGTAAGCTCCACGCAGAACTTGGAAAAGCAATGCTTTCAATAAATGCAGTAAAGGGTTTTGAATATGGTAGTGGATTTAAAGGATCTGAAATGCATGGATCTGATCATAACGATCAATTTGAAATTAAAAACAATAAAATTAAAACAAAATCGAATTACTCAGGAGGTATACAGGGTGGGATAAGTAATGGTGAAGACATATATTTTAATGTTGCTTTTAAACCAGTATCTACCATAATGAAGAATCAGGATAGTGTAGATAGTGAAAATAATAAGGTTACTCTCAAAGGGAAAGGAAGGCATGACCCGTGTGTAGTACCACGAGCAGTACCAATAGTTGAGTCAATGGCTGCAAATGTTTTAGTTGACTTATATTTGCAAGGAAAGAAATAAAAAATGGCTCTTCACTCTAAAATAATTCTTGGCTTAATTCTAGGTTTAATACTAGGAATCATATCAGTATTTGTTGGAATTGGAGAATATATATCAGATTGGATTATGCCTTTTGGAACAATATTTGTGAAGATGCTAAAATTAGTAGCTGTGCCACTTATTTTAGTTTCATTAGTATCCGGTATTTCTAATTTAAGAGATACATCAAAACTGTCAAGAATAGGAGGAAAAACATTTGGAATATATATTATGACTACAATTTCTGCAATTGTTCTTGCATTAATATTAGCTAATACTTTTCAACCTGGTGAATATTTTCCTGAGGAGAAGACTATAGAGCTTAAAGAAAAATACGCATCTGATGCTTCAATGAAAATATCAAGCGCAAAAGATGTTGAAGATTCAGGGCCTCTTCAAATGATGATAGATGTGGTCCCTGATAATTTTTTTTACTCAGCTAGTAATAATAGGAATATGCTTCAAATCATATTTTTTGCTGTTCTATTTGGAATAGCTTTAGTTTTATCCTCACCTGAGAAAACTAGTTCAATAAAAAAAGCTTTTGATGGATTAAATGAAATTATTATAAAAATTGTTGAAATAATAATGGAATACGCTCCTATAGGTGTGTTTGCTTTATTGGCTGGTCTAATTGTTGACTTAGCGGGAGATGATCCAAATAATATAATTACAACTCTAACTCCATTATTATATTATGCTCTTACAGTTATAATTGGTTTAGCATTTATGGTATTTATATTTTATCCATTGATTATTTATCTAAAAACCGGTGTGACAATTACGAAGTTTTTAAAAGCTATTTTTCCAGCACAAATGCTGGCTTTCTCAACAAGTTCTAGTGCTGCAACACTTCCTCTTACAATGAAGAGAGTCGAAAAAAATTTAAATGTTTCAGATGAAGTGACAAGTTTTGTCTGTCCCCTTGGAGCAACAATAAATATGGACGGAACCAGTATACATCAAGCAATATCCGCAGTATTTATAGCACAAGCATTTGGACAAGACCTTACCTTAATTGATCAATTAGCTATTGTTCTGACTGCAACACTTTCATCTATTGGAGCAGCAGCAGTACCTGGAGCAGGACTAATTATGTTAGTAATAGTTCTTGGTGCTATTGGAATTGACCCTCAAGGTTTAGCATTAATCATTGCTATTGATAGGCCTCTAGATATGTTAAGAACAGTTGTAAATGTTACTGGAGATGCAACAGTTGCTAGTGTAGTTGCGTCTACAGAAGGAGAAAAAATTAAATATAAAGAAGATGAATAATGTTAACATATATTTAGAGGCAAATCCTAATCCAAACTCACTTAAGTTTGTTGCGGATAGAATGTTAGTTGATGATAAAATAATTAAAGATTATCCTGATTCAGAAAGTGCAGGCGATTCTCAAATCGCAAGAGATCTATTTAAATTTGATTATGTTAACAGAGTCTTTATAATGAGTAATTTTATTACCATCACAAAGAATGAACAGGTTCACTGGGACGCAGTAAAACTAGAATTAAAAAACTTTATAAAAAAATACTTAGAAGAGGAAAAGCCTGTTGTAGAAGTAAGCAACAAAAAAGAAAATATTAAATCATCAAATAAGGAAATTGATAATAAGATAATTGAAATTCTTGATGAATATATTAAACCAGCTGTAGAGCAAGATGGAGGAGCAATTCAATTTGAATCATTTAATAAGGGAGTAGTTAAAGTATCTCTTCAAGGAGCTTGTAGTGGATGTCCATCTTCAATGATTACACTTAAGGGAGGAATAGAAAAACTTTTAAAAAGGTTTATACCAGAAGTAAATGAAGTAGTAGCCGAAGGGGTTTAAATTTTAACTGACCAATCAGTAGAGCCATCAGGATTGTCTTTTAGTTCAATACCAACTATTAATAGTTCGTCTCTAATTTTATCTGAAAGCTGATAATTTTTAGAAGCTCTTGCATCATTTCTAACTAATATTTTATCTTCTATTTCAGGCAGATCAATTTTTTTTGATTTTAACATCAAAACATTAAGTTCCTTTACGAATTTTGATTTTGACTCCTGAAATAAACCTAAAATAGAACCATAGGTGGCAAATAAGTTAAGGAAGCATTCAGCAAAATACTTGGATTCGCCCGTTATTTTTTTATTTACAGAAATCAAATTAAATTTTCTTACAACTTCAAAAAACACACCAAAAGCACCAGGGGTATTCATATCATTATCTAAGAAGTCTTCAATTTTTTTATTAAAAGTTATAAATTCTTTTTTGTACAATATGTTAACTTCTAAATCTACATCTGAATCCATTATGCTTTTTGCTAATTGTAATGCAGAATAAATTTTAATTAGGTTTCCAATAGACTGATTAATTATAGTTTGATTAAAATTTAATATAGACCTATAATGAACGCTCAATATTAAAAACTTAAAAATCTCTGAATTATAATCATTAATAAAATCTCTCCCTTTTATAATATTTCCTAATGATTTTGACATTTTTTGATTATCAAAATTTATTAAATTATTATGCACCCAAAAATTTGAGAAAGAAGCTGAGCCTCTACACTCAGATTGAGCAATTTCATTTTCATGATGAGGAAAAAGCAAATCTACTCCGCCTCCATGTATATCAATATTTGGTCCTAATAATTTACTTGACATAGCAGAACATTCTATATGCCAACCAGGTCTACCATATCCCCAAGGAGAAGACCATCCCGGATCGTTATCAATTGAAGGCTTCCATAAAACAAAGTCAAGAGGGTTTTTTTTATCATCATTAATATTGATGCGATGCCCTGCTAACAAGTCTTCTGTATTCTTTCCTGATAATTTACCGTATTCTTTAAACTTTTGAATCGAAAAGAAAACACTATTTGATACTTTGTATGCATAACCTTTATAAATTAAATCTTCAATAAATTCAATAATATCTTCAATATGATCAGTACATCTAGGAGTATATGATGGCTTCTTAATTTTAAGACTATCATAATCCTTCTCAAATTCAAAAATATATTTTTCTGATAGATCTGACGTTGGAATATTCTTTTCAGCAGACCTCTTAATTATTTTATCATCAATATCAGTATAGTTATAAACATAATTTACCTTATAACCTTTATGCTCTAAAAGGTTTCTAAAAAAATTAAAAAAAATTGGTCCTCTAAAGTTACCTACATGAAGTAAATCATAGACTGTTGGACCACAGACATACATTGAGACTTCATTTTTTTTATTTGTATAGAAAGTCTCCTTTTTTTTACCAAGAGAGTTAAAAACCTTAAATAATTCGCTCATAGCTATATTTTCCTTTTTTTTTTATCAAAGTTTGTCTTCTACTTAAAAAAAGTTAAGTTTGCGTACTAATTTAATTGGAAGCGGGGACATTTGTCCCCATTTTTTTTGAAAAATATTATGGAAACAAAAGTACTAATACAAACTTTTACTGAATTTGCTAAACAAAAGAACGTTGACAGACCGACTATGATCAGAATTTTGCAGGACGTTTTTAGAGCAATGATTAAAAAAAGATTTGAGCATGATGAAAATTTTGATATAGTTATCAATGCAGATAAAGGTGATTTAGAGATAATGAGGTTCAGAGAAATTGTCGATGACAACTCAGAAGATATTTGGGATTTTGATAAAATAAAATTGTCAGAGGCCAAAAAAATTGAAAAAGATTTTGAGGTAGGAGACGAAGTCGCAGAAGAAATTAAAATAGAAGACTTTGGTAGAAGAGCTGTTATTTTAGCAAAACAAACTCTTATCCAAAGAGTCAAAGATCTTGAGAAAGAAATTTTAATAAGTAAATACGATGAGCTTGTTGGTGAAATTATAACAGGTGAAATTTATCAAGTCTTAAGTAGAGAAGTTCTTTTAGTAGATGGAGAAGGAAATGAAATATCACTACCTAGACATGAACAAATTTATAAGGATAAATATAGAAAAGGCGATACACTCAGAGGTGTTGTGTCTAGCGTTGAAATGTTTAGGGGAAATCCAAGAATTACATTGTCAAGAACAAGCCCGGTATTTTTAGAAAAACTTTTTGAAAATGAAGTCCCAGAAATCACAGATGGGTTAATAACCATTAAAAAGGTAGTAAGGGAACCAGGGGAAAGAGCAAAAATTTGTGTGGAATCTTATGATGATAGAATTGATCCTGTAGGCGCATGTGTTGGTATGAACGGATCAAGAATTCATTCAATTGTCAGAGAACTACAAAATGAAAATATAGATGTGATTAATTATACTGATAATCAAGAATTATATATTTCAAGAGCCCTAAGTCCTGCTAAAATCACTAGTATGAACATCGATAATGAGGAAAAAACTGTCTCAGTTTACTTAAAGCCCGATCAAGTATCATTAGCTATAGGTAAGGGCGGTCAAAATATTAAGTTAGCAAGTAGATTATTAGAATTAGAAATCGATGTTTTTAGAGAATTAGATGAAGGTCAAGAAGAGGATGTAGATATAGAGGAATTTTCTGATGAAATAGAAAGCTGGATAATTGATGAATTAAAAAGAATTGGTCTTGATACAGCTAAAGCAGTTTTAGATTTAGGCAAAGAAGATCTAATTAAAAGAGCTGATTTAGAAGAAAGTACAATTGATGAAGTAATTTCTACATTAAAAAAAGAATTTGAATAGTTTATGAGCGAAGGAAAACAATTAAGGTTAGGGCAAGTTGCAAGAAAACTTAATGTTGGTAGAAATACCATAATAAGCTATTTGCATGATAAGGGATATGAAATAGACTCGAACCCAAATACTAAAATTGATGATGACCTTTTTAGAATTTTAGAGAATGCATTTGAAGATTCAGCTGTTGAAAAAAAGGTAGCATCTAATATAAAAATTGGTCTTGAAGAAAAATCTAATATGTCTCCTGACTTTAAGAAAGATATCAAAGAAGATAAGATAAAGCCTGAAGAAAAGAAAGAAGAAACAGAGGTCAAGAAAGAAGAACCAAAAAAAGAGGTGGGAGGAATAAAGATTATCAAAAAAATAAAATTAGATCAAAATGATAGAAAAAGAGTTGCCTCATCAGATCAATCAAAAAAGAAACGAAGACCTAGAAAAAGAATTATTTCTAACAAAAATAAAAACAAATCAAATACTGCTATAGAAAGTAAGGAGGATCTCGATAAAAAAAACAAAGAGATTCAAGATAAAATAAAGTCAACTCTTGCAAAATTAAGTGGTACAAAAGATTCTGATACAAAGAGATCTAAATATAGGAAAGAAAAAAGATCACAACACGCAGAAGCTATTGAAGAAGAAAAAATAAAACAAGAACAAGAATCAAAAACTTTAAAAGTAACAGAATATATATCTGCGAATGATCTTGCAAAACTTATGGACGTTACCGCCAATGATGTCATTTCAAAGTATTTAGAAATAGGAATGTTTGTTTCAATTAACCAAAGATTAGATGCTGAAACTATCAGTATAATCGCTGAAGAATTTGGATATAAAGTAGAGTTTACTACCTCAGAAGAAGAAGAAATCGAGATTGATGAGGTTGTTGATAATGAAGAGGATTTAAGTCCAAGAGCTCCTATTGTCACAATTATGGGTCATGTCGATCATGGAAAGACATCATTATTAGACTATATTAGAAATTCAAGAGTAACGGAAGGAGAAGCGGGAGGAATCACTCAACATATAGGAGCCTATGATGCTGAAACTAAGAGTGGACAAAGAATTGCATTTTTAGATACACCTGGACACGAAGCATTTACAGCAAT
>Ga0315316_10002545_pt1 | contig 13117 bp, 11 predicted proteins | sample M160m3416metaG_FD_203702 | JGI IMG/M metagenome (GOLD analysis project Ga0315316, IMG submission 203702) | Ammonia-oxidizing marine archaeal communities from Monterey Bay, California, United States - M1 60m 3416 | ecosystem: Environmental > Aquatic > Marine > Intertidal zone | place: USA...
CACCGCATCTTCGGGGCACACACGGCACCTCGACTCACCAGACAAACCGCACTGCCATCACCGCGACGCGCGTATGGTGAAGCTGGCAGAAAACCACTTCTTGTGTCTGGCGGAGGATATTGAAATGTCTTCCGAACACAAATCGCCTCAGGAACCCATACAACCGGCAGATCAAGCTGCCCCTGAAGAGGTGGCGGCCCCAGAGATGATCGGGACCGCCAAAGTTCTGAACTTCAAGGATCTCGCCGGTGGTGAAAAGATGGTCTACATCCGAATGGGCGACCAATATTACCGGCTAACGTTGACTCGAGGCGGACGTTTGGTTCTCACAAAGTAGAACCAGCTGTTTGCAAACAGCCAATGCATCGACTCGACAGTCATCACATTAGGTTGCTTAGAACCGCACGTCGCTCTTTGTCCTAGCAACACTAAGGGCACACGTGACAGACATCACGCTTAATGCGGAGCAGCAGACGACTGATCGGATCGCTGGAACCCGAAAACCGGCGTGCGTTTTGCGGACATGTGACACAATTTCCTGCCACCGCGTGGCAAACGGGTCCGAGCAAACACCCGCTGACCGGTGAGAATTGAATCCCGTTGTTCATCGCGACTGGCAATCCTGGAGCATAGAAAAAAGCCTGATCCCGTATCAAGCGATGCTCATCTGCGGGATTCGGCAACTGTGGCTGGATTGCTAACAACCGAGTATCAATCTTCAAAACTTCGCCTGCGCCTTCAGCGACAGCAAAACCATCACCGTCCATTTTCGCGGGGATCACGGTTTTCACCAGAACCAGAGAGTCTCTGTCAAAGACCAAACGCGTGCTATCTGCGTAAATCACTCTGGCTCGCTGCAGCGACCGAACGATGCTCTCAAAACTCGGGTTCCCTAGCTCCTGAATCACTAGTTCTCTTGCCATACCGTAAGTCAACACCACAGTCTCAGTTGTCACACCTTGAGATGATTGAGCAACATTACTTTGAGCCAAAGTCGTTGAATTGCCAGTATCCTGACCTGAGCACAAAGCAGTTTGGAACAGAAACAGCAGCAGCGTCACCGAACCAGTATTCACGAATGTAGTTTTCATTACCTTGATACCTTGAAGAGTTGGATTATTGATGCCCGGATTTTTCATTTGCAACATCCGGTACGCTCATAAAAAATTGTTTCATCGCGGCGTCCACCTTCTTCCGAAGGCAACAACTGCTCGATTCGAAACTTTGCTGGCCCACGCGACCGTCAAACACACGAAACAGTCAGTCACCGGCCCCATCAAGGACTGGGAATCTCCTCGACTACTTCAACAACTTCTTCAGAGCGCCACTGAGGCACTTCCGTCTCGTCCCATTCATGCAGGCTGGCCCCGAGGCCGGAAAGCGATCCCCGATAGTTCAACGCGTCATCGGGACAAGATGGCTGACTACGAATGACAGGATGATCAGATAACGCTTGAATCCGAGCCTGTGATTTGTACTGCCCTTCCATCGGTGTGGTGATGACATGAGGAGTGATCAGCAGGATCAACTCCGTCTTCTCGTTTTCATCAATGTATTGGCGAAACAGATTTCCGATCCAGGGCAGTCGATGTAAACCCGGCACCCTTCGTTCAACCAATCGGCTGTCATCCGTAATCAGGCCGCCCACCGCGATGGTGAGACCATCCTGAGCGACAACCGTCGCTTCCATATTGGATGTTTTAATCGAGTCAATTTTGAACTCGGTAACACCACCATTACCATCAGACACGGGCAATTCCTGACTTTTCGGATCAATCTCGGACTGGTCTTCGTAAAGCGACAGCGTCACGCTGCGATCCGCGTTGATCTTGGGCAAGATCAACAAAGTCGTGCCAATATTCACCACCTCTGTTTGAGGGGTGACATTGCTCGTTGCTGCACCGGTCCCAGGCGTGATTACGGTGGTATCGACGCCTGTCACCATCACCCTTTGCTCACCGACAAAGATGCGGGCAGGGCGATTATTACTCGAAAGCAGAACAGGAGATGCAATCGACGTCACGCACTCCTGCTGCTGCAATAACTCAAGTCGCGCTCGTAAGTTGTCACTAAGGTACTGATACACAAACGAGGTCGCACCGCCGATATCTGGCGAGTTCACCAATCCAAGCACATTTTCGACTGCTGACGCTGGATTCTGCACGAAGGGGTTGCGAGCTTGTTGCTCGGCCACACTTGGCCCTAGCGGTCCTGCAGTGTACTGAACATCAAGAATGGATCTGAAATTGTCAGTCAAGCGTACTTTCAAAATCTTCATTTCCAACAAGACTTCCGGTGTTGGTCGGTCCAGATCGATTACCAAACGCTCAATGGACTTCATCGCATCCTCATCACTTGTGCGAATGATTACCAAGCTATGCGTCTTGTTATGGGCAACATAAATCAGAGGCTCGCGAGAGGTGACATCCTGCACGTCTTCAGCTGTCACTCCTTCTTGCCCTCTCTCGGACATGATCATCCTCGATTGCAAGGCCACTACCTGATCAGGGGTGAGTGGATTCCCCGGCAACTCCTTGGTCTCAAATAAAGGGGCCCCAAACGTGATGCCGTTCTGACCACCTGCTCCTCCGGCAGAGAAACCTCCACCGAATCCTCCGTTGCCACCGAGCCCACCGCCACCGAGCCCACCGCCACCGAGCCCACCGCCACCGAGCCCACCGCCGCCGAATCCTCCGTTACCCCCAAACCCTCCGCCGCCAAAGGCACCGCCACCAAATCCTCCACCGCCAAAACCACTGCCACCATTACCGAATCCACCAGCCCCGGCATTACCGAACCCTCCCCCACCAAAGCCTCCGCTGCCACCGACCGCAGTTCCGCCACCAAGCCCAAGAATCCCGCGAGTTCCCACCAGCACATCATCGTCGAATGGCTGTAGAGATAGAACAACGCGTGGTCCGTAGAGGCTGCGAATGGTTTGAGCAATCGACAATGCATTGGGATGCAACAAAGTGAAGACTCGCGTTGTATCATTTCTGAACACAATCAAGTCCTCCTGATATTCTTCTGTTGTCATCAAACGAATGGTCTCGGTTGCCTCTTCCTCTCGGTACCACAACCCCGTGATTTTCGCCATTATCTCGATAGCATCGATGACTCTCACATTTCGCAACGTCATCGTAACTTTTGCCTCTGCAGCCTCTGCGGTGGCCACGATGTTCAATCCAGATGTCTCACTGATGGACTCAATGACCTCACGAACAGTGAGATCGTCCACCTGAATACTCTCCAGTTGTTGGTTTTTTTTCCGATCAGTGTTGGACGGAGTCTGCGCATACAGTGAGTTGGTAAAGATCCAACAGAGAATCGTAACGATGCCTGCCCTCACCAACTTCTCTGGCGTATCTCTCTTTATCAGCAACGTAGTCATTGTTTGAAACCCTTACCGACCAGAATGCCACACCTTGGCTATCTGATTTTCCCTGTGGTTCTACTCCGCGCTGGCTTAGGTCGACACATCGCCTGTTGAAAAAGGCGAGACACACTCACTGCCGCCCAAAACAAGGTGGCAAGATTGAATCCGGGACGACAGAACTAGCTGGCTATCTCTCGATAGAACTCATTAATCTGGATGACTCGCCACTGGATTTCGATGCTGGCACCATGGTGCGGTCCACATCAACCGACCGCGATTCGCCTCGCTCAAGCTCGACGGCTTGAATCTGCTGCAAACGCGCGGACTTGACCTTTTCGATCATGTCTCCAGTGATCTCCGGTGAATGCCAGACAGCATCCACCTTGATACGGCCAGGTGCTACCGGTGGTGTGTCGACTCGCTGCCAGAAAACGTTACAACCACTGCTCGTAACTGCTGCGGCGATGCAGACACTTGTCACGACGCGGCTTGTTTGGCGAATGAGTCCCGGCACTCACAATGTCCGAAATTGAGGAGGCGAGTTTTTGAGAGCGTCCCGTCTTACCTGGCTACGCCGCTGGGCCAACTAACACAATGCGTTGGTGAAGGGTTGCGTTGATGTACAGATCGGACTCTCATCAGTGCCGACTTTAACGACTCTGCCGATTTTACCGCTTCGCCGCTATTCCTACTCACGCAGCAGTTCAGCAACGACTGGCGGTCAAACCGCAGGGCACTGCGAGCTGAAAATCCAGAGCCGAGAACCAAACGCCGCAGGCACACTAAAACCCTCAATGTGACTCAAAGCGATCAGACTTTGCTGTTCACCGCGACGTTGGTTTTGATGTCATCGCAGAGATGCCATAAACAAGGGTTCGCTTCACATCCAAGTCCGTGAAACTCAAAACCACAACTCCCTGACCGGGAAAACTTGGCACTGCTTCGGTCCAATCACCATCACTCAATTCAATCTGAATGGGGTGCGTCCCACGAATCGGGTATCGCCAGTCCCCCGCTTCAATGACAGCCCGAGTGGCATCAGCAGTTTCAACCAGCAGGCTCAAAACCAGGCGTGGAATCGCCCGAGTCTTTTCCAGTTGTTTGTTTCGATCATCGAGCGATTGAAGTAACAAATCACTGCGTTTTGTTTCCTCGCTGAGTAAATTTTCAAGGGTAGCGTTCTGTGCCTGCAGCAATTGCATACGTTCCTTAAGAACCTTGAGCTGTTGAACCCCACGCACCATTTCCATCGATTGCTTTAATTCCGGCGACTCCACTGTCGGATCTTTCAATACGAGCTCTTTCGACGGTGACAGGCCCTCATCTGGACTCTGGGCTAACAACAGCGTGGGGGTAATCAAACAGAGCAACGAGCAGCAGCAGACGTATCGCGTGATCATCATCGATCAACCTAATTGGGTGACTGGGGAGCTTACTTGGACAGAAATCAGAAGATCTGGCTGGCGTCTGCTGGCTGGGATCCCATTCGCACTGTTGTCTGTTCTGAGCCGAGGTTCAACTTGGAATCCAGCGAGACAGGGACAAATACTGTTGATTTTTTCGATATTGATAGTTGCAACAATCAACAGCCCGGGCATAATTACCTTTGTTGCGAATGATTCGCAATAACAATACTCTTCGTCGCTTTGAATAGCAAGCAAAGCAGCAAGCCAAGAATGTGGGCGGGGAACCAAGGCAGGCAGCCTTGCTCGATTGACGATCAAAACCGCGAGCCAGATGGATGGTCCCCGCGGCCCAGATCGCCGTCGAGGCCCACAAGTCCGCAGATGCCGTTTCGATCGGCTCCGCGAATCCAACTTGGGGAAAACAAGGTGTACCTGCGCCGCTCAATCACGCACGCGATCGCTTCCCAGCGAGTCGCCGACCTGATCGCGGACAAGACGCTTTCTATGTTTCTCTATTTTTTTGGCTTGAGAAGGAGATTTCTCACATGCTTGCTACACGCAACAAGCGAACGAAAGTTCGTACTGGTTTTACACTGATCGAGTTGGTGATGGTTCTGGTGATCATCACAGCACTGGCTGCCTTGGTAATTCCAGTGATTGATTACATCCGCCGCACCAGCGACAAGGCGAGTGCTTCATTCGCAATTTCACAGGTAGTCGAAAACCTGTCCCAATACCGAATCCTCAATGGCACCTATCCTGGCGGAATGGACAGCCTGATTGAGGGTGATGGCACGGCCGATGCCTCCGCGACATCCAATGACGTGATGGGACTCAGCTCTAAAATCACTGGCAAAACAGTGATCGTTGACCTCAGCACCGGAAATGCATTGGACAAAACGGATGACCTGATTCCCAACGTTATGCAGCACGCTAGCGGTGGCTATCGGAACTGGCCTGGAAACAGTGGTATCAATCGCATTGCCGTTGGAACGCAGAAAAACTTCCGAGTCATCAATGACGACGATATCCTCGAATCGATCTACCCAGGCTGCAGCACCAACGCTGCAGACAGTTCGGTTTACCCGAACTATGCGTCGAGTTTCGCGACCACAGGAACGGTCAACATCGGGCCAGCGCTCGGCGGATCAGCGCTCACGCACCGCACCGCTCAAGTGATGGTGCTAGGTGTTGGCCCTGCCTGCGATGCTGTTGGCAAAACGATGGTCTCGCCGCCAGCCTACGCCGCCATGAACGGCATCGAAGACTACAACCGCTTCCTCGCCATGTTCGCCGTATACGACGGCTTCACAGGCGACAAGAGACCACAACTCGTTGGTGCTCTCGACAGCACAATGGACTTCCTCAATCAGGAAGTCATCGAAGTTTTCGAGAACGTGGTTGAGTAGTCAATAAGTGTCACGGGAACCGTCTCGGTTGTCGCACCGGGGGACCTCGCTTGCCGAAAAGGGCATGCGAGGTCTACCTCATTGCTCCGGGTAGCGATCAAAAGAATCGAGAATATAGATCCCAGCTCCAACACCCTCGGAACTAGTGGTTATCACAGGCGACAGTGCAGGCGACAGTGCAGGCGAAACAACATTGAGCTGGTAGAAGTTGGAAACAACGACACACAACATTAAAGCACTGAGAATCGGCATCACTGGCGGACTGTAGCGATGCATGGTTAACCCAACCACTGACAGAGTGAACAACTTCAAACCCCACATGCCCGCAAACCCAAACTGGTTCATCAGGCCTCGCATTACTGGATTGGCTTCACTGCGAAGCCCCAAATCGGATAACAGCAGCACGGTTTGCACACCATCGATGATAGCCAGCGTCACCAAAAACAGAAACCATTTCCAAAGCATCACACACCTCGTCCAGCCAGAACAACGAACCATTCTCTACAGATTCATTATCGTAAAGCTGCAACCCCTTACAACAGCACTAAGTAGCTCCGACCAGGGACAAAAGCTGTCATCAATCGCTTCCTGAAAATAATTCTCAACTACAGCATCGTGCCAAATCACAAGCAGATGAATACAGTCGTCTACGCGACCTACCGCGACTCACGATCAGCCTTCACTTTGATTGAAATGGTGTTAGTGCTGATCGTTCTGACGGCACTCGCTGCTTTACTCGTGCCACTGATTGGGGGCATCGAAGTCAACGAAAAATCGAGTCAGCAAATTGTCACCGAAGCCAGCATGAATTCAATTCGCGATGCAATTCTTGGCAGCGAGGATACCGCAGGAGCTTGGGCTGACCTTGGTCAGATACCAGGTTTTTTTCCACTCTCGCTCGACTATCTGCTTCTATCAGATGGCGAGATCACTTCTGTACCACAGTACGGTTCCATCGGTACCTTTGACCCAACCACCAGAATTGGATGGCGAGGTCCCTACCTGTCCAACTCAACATCATTGCTTGATGGCTGGGGAAACAACATTTTGATGCAGGTAGATTTCAACGGCAATGGCAATGTGGACAAGGTGGGAAGCTTGCAAGAAGCACGTTATGCACGACTCGTATCGGCAGGCCCCAACCAGGTGTATGACGCCACTATCAGTGACGGTTTTATCCCCGGGGACGGAACAGACTTAAACCAGATTTCCATGGCCGAATGTGATGATGACATTGTCATTTTTCTACGAGTTGCAGACATGAGGCAATGAACATGAAACCAGGCACTCATCAAATACACGCCTTCACGCTGATCGAACTTGTTCTGGTTCTGGTCATTCTGACTGCTCTGGCGACGCTCGCGCTCAACACACTTGAACCACAAGTTGATCAGGTGAGGTACGAAACAACCCAACGGACCATCAGCCACTTCAACGAAGCAATCATCAACCACAGTAAAATCGACAGCAGCAACATTTTGCTCACCGGCTTCTTTATCGACATGGGACGCCTGCCCAACACACGCCTGCACAACATCACGGAACTCACAGCATCAGAACTTTGGCTTCAAGACACCTTGCCCCTCTATGCTGCCGTCCAAGCCTCTGACGCAAACATTTCGTCAACGAATGCTTCAAACAAGGAAGACGGAGACGGAGATAATATTTTTGCAGACGATGATGTCCTGGTGAGGTGTGGTTGGCGGGGGCCGTACCTGCAACTTGCGTCAGGAGCGACCACACTAAAAGATGGTTTCGGGCACCCTCTGACTTCGTCAATAAACTCAGCAGACGTGTCGCACCTGCGAACGACAGGCGACACTGCCATCACGGCAGCAGACACACCCATCTACGGGTTGAGAAGCTTCGGACGCAGCAATGTTGACAATCTGGGAAACAACCAAAGCGACCCTTACGAAAATGATATTCCGAGCGCGGTCGCAGGTCAGCTGCTTAACACATCAAAGCTTCAAGATGTGGTCAACGGAACAGTTACCTACGCGGGAACCGACGCTACAGCAGACGACATTGTTGTGCAGGTTTATTACCCCCTGAGTAACACTGTCATGGTGCAACAAGCTGCCAACGAAGCCTCAGCTTCTGGGGGTGCTGAAGTAATCGAAACAACCCCCGCTGATGCCACAGGCTTTCAATCCTTTGCATTTGAATTCCACGACGAAAACGGAGACGAACTGGTTTTTCCGATCGGTCCCCGCGTGATTCGAGCCTATTACAAAATTGACACCGCATCACAACGCCAGAGCGTCGTCACACCCTTCACGCACACCACACCGTCAATCCCGAACTGGTTGTCGATCACGCTCTGATGTAACCATCACCCCAGCTGAATCATGCTCAGATCACCCAAACGCCCAATCACATTGCTGGTCATCACCCGTGATCAGGTCCTACGCGCTGACGGAAAGAACGGGAATCTGCGAACCTTCTTTCAGTCAGATCGTCCGGCACGCACGCCGTTGCCAGCAGCCGTTGAGCTGGCAATCAGCTTGAGCAAGGAAAAACCAGCCCAGCAGACGATTGTCATCGCTGATGAAATTTGGACCGGTGTCATTGATGTCGACGAGCGATCCATCGCAGGTCTCGAGGGTGATGAACTGGATCAGATGTTGAGGTTTGAAACCGAAACATTATCAAACCTTGACCCCATGAATAGCCAAATTGGTATTCTCGAATTGGCGCCTGTTCCACCGGACACACGACGCTTTTGGTGCTCAGCGATTGCTTCGGAGGTGCTCGCGGGAATCAATGCAGCCGTCATGCTGCGGGGCGGGAAGTGTCAGTTCTGCACGCACCCTGCAGGGATGGCCAACCCAGAGATGCGAGGCATTCCATGGGTAGAATTCACAGAGAACCTGGCGGGCGCCTACATGATTGGCGGTGATGGTCTGCCTCGGGCGTCCATCGCACCGCGTAGCAAAACGTCTAATCGTTGGTACAAGGCATTCGAACTCAACTTTGGCTCGGAACTGCCTGACGAGGGGTGGCAGTTGGATTCATCAGCCCCACCCGAAGCATACACCGGAAACCTCCAGAGGATCGACACGGAAGAAAAGATCCAACACTGGATCAACATTTTGGCCAGTAGGCTTTACCACACCACCCCTATACCAGTCGTGGCTCCCCCCGTTCCGGAGACGACAGCCGCTTTCATGACCCAAGTTGGAGTCATTGCTGCGACGGTGATCACTATGGCAAGTGTTGGCCACTTCCTGTGGACAAAATATGAGATACAGAGTGTGGAACAGGAAATCGTTTCACTACGAGAACCGCGTGACGAAAAGTTGGCACTCGAGCGGGACATTGCCAAACTGACCAAACAGATCGCAGAAAACACAGTCTCTCTTACCGAGCAGGTTATACAACGAAGGGAATTGCAACTGCTTACAGAGCGAAGCGATCGTTACGCTGATTTACTAAAACAACTCGCCATCACCTGCGATCAAGATATTGTCGTCGACGACATCAAACCAAGCGTGAAAGGTATACGCTTGAGTGGCCGTGCATTAAAGAGTGAATCACCAAACATGCTCGCGATTGCTCTGGGACCCAAAGCACTTCAGATGGGATGGAGCGTCTCCCCCCCATCCTTGACAGGAGAAAACAAGCTGGTCAACGGCGGCCCTTGGAAATTCCACTTAGAACTGGCAGACATCACACCCGAGGCTCACCTGACAGAAACTTTTCAGAGCACCTTAGCTAACCAGGCGTTCGGTAAAGAGGGAAAGAGCAACTAAACATGGCAATTCAAACATCTTCAAACAGTAGGCGTGAACGGTGGGTCAAAGCATTGTTACCAGCGGTAGCAGTTCTAGCCGTGTACCTCGTCTACCACGCATTGGGCCCAAATCGGAAACTCAAAGAGTTGAACGAGGAGCTTGGTGATGTTGCCAAGAATGCTGTAACTCCTGACATGGTTGCCAACTCCTTGATCCAAAAGAAGCAGGCTCAAACTTCGTTTGAGGAATTGCAGACACAAATCCGGTCAACCGAAGAAGGAATCAATGCATCCATTGCGATCTTCACCGGTGCATCTCAAACCGAGCAGATGATGGCCGTTGGCGATCTGTGCAGGCAATACTCGGTTGGCATCGTGAAACAGCAGGACCTCGCCGGTGTTGAAGTCTCAGCGTTACGAGAAAAATCTTTGAGAACGCTCAAACAGTTGCTTGCACCAAGCGAACTTAGCTTCCGTCAGCTTGATCTCGTTGGCCGATACAGCGACATCACCCAATTATTGAAGCAAATTCCTGAGACCGTCCAAGGCGTCCTTCCGGTGGGGATCGAGCTTGTCGCATTGGACGGACAAAGGACTGATCTGGAGACCCTCTCGCCAGATCAACGGATGTGGCGAGTCTACTTGGTCATGTGAGTTTCTTTTGAATATGTCCCCCCCTGCAATCAATCTTGAAAACCCTTCAGAGCTATTGAATCAACTGCTGGATGCAACCATCCAGCGGAAGGCTTCTGATTTGCATTTGTCCGCGAACCATGCACCACATTTCCGGCAACAGGGCTTGCTTGCTGCCGCCGAGGATTGGCCGGTGTTCGACTCAGAAACGATGGCAGGGTTGGCAACCACACTGGCGGAATTAACTCTGGCCAAAAATCCGCCCCACATAGGTGCGCTCGATGGTGCATTGAGCGCCCATGAAGGCACGCGATTTCGTTTCAATGTCTATCGTCGCAGTGGAGCTTTCAGTATCGCGTTGCGTCGCCTCGAGGACCGCATCCGCTCGCTTCCCGAACTCGGTTTGCCGTCGGACCTTTATAGCCTCGCAGACTACAGCCATGGGCTGGTCCTGATCGCCGGCCCCACGGGTAGCGGCAAGAGCACAACGCTCGCAACCCTGATCGACCGCATCAACCAGACTCGTGCATGCCATGTGATCACGATCGAAGACCCAATTGAATATTTACACACGAGCCAAAAAGCCCTCGTAGATCAACGTGAGGTTGGTCACGACACCAGGAATTTCAATGAAGCCCTGGTCGCCTCGCTCCGCCAGGATCCGGATGTAATCCTCGTCGGTGAGATCAGAGATCTTGACACCATTCGAACGGCTATCACCGCCGCCGAAACGGGGCATCTCGTGTTTGCAACAATTCACTCAGGCGACTGCATCGGTTCCATCGACCGACTCGTGTCTGTCTTCCACTCCGATGAACAACCAGGGATTCGACGTCAACTCGCGATGATCCTACGCGCGGTTGTCTCTCAAAGACTCATCATTGCTGATGGCAACAAGTCAACGCCTGAGCAAACCGAAATTGAATCGGAAAATGCAAAAGCAGCGAAAACCAAATTGGTACTCGCAAGCGAAACAATGAAAGTTACTAGCCCGGTTTCGAACCTGATTGCCCAAGGAAAAGATACGCACATCTATTCCATCATGGAAACGGGACGTGCTGATGGAATGTACACACTCGATGAATGTCTGGCCCAGTTGCTTCGCGAAGGAAAAATCTCGGATCGCACCGCAAAAGGTTTATCAAAAAACCCAGATGTCATGCTCAGTCGCGCCAGCAGAATGCGTCCCTCACGTTTCGTGGTCGCAGACCCCCGCTGAATTCACCATCATGCAAAAGAACCTGCCATGACCACCGTGACCAACGACCCTACCAAGCCGATCGACATGTCCCAAGTGCGTGTAGATCCAACATGGGCATTACGCATCCCCGGTTCGCTTGCGCGAAGAAAAGCGGTCATTCCCTGTTGCAGGATCAACGACAAGGTAATTGTTGCCTGCACGGATCCTGATGACGTGAACACGCTCGATAAAGTGGAACGTCTGTTGCACAATCCGATTGAAACTGTGATTGCAGATGAAGAGTCCCTGATGCTGCTGATAGAAAATGTGTTTGGAGGCACAACGGGACGAAATGGTGCCGTACGGATGGTTTCACCCAGAACGGGTGGTGATGAAGATGCAGTTGCGATCGTGGACGAAATACTGCAGGCGGCAGTCATCCGCGATGCCTCCGACATCCATATCGACCCCGGTACTGATGAAGTCAAAATTCGCTTTCGAGTCGATGGCGCACTGGAAGTCTATCGGAAACTGGACATCCAACTGCATCCCATGGTCTCAAGTCGAGTCAAAGTGCTGGGAGGAATGGATATCGCCGAACGACGTGCAGCGCAGGATGGACGATTTGCCTGGACCAGCGTTCAAAACCGTGAAATCGATGTGCGTGCTGCAACCCTGCCAACTCGAAACGGTGAGTCCATCACGCTGCGGCTATTGGCATCCAACAGCAACAGCCTCACTTTGGAAAATCTGGGGATGAGTCGTGCAGACTTGAAACTATTTTCCGAGGCCATTCATAAACCACACGGGATGATCTTGTTGACTGGCCCCACGGGTAGCGGCAAGAGCACCACGCTGTACGGAGGTATCAAGAAGCTTATTTCTGAAAGAGCATTGCATATCGTAACTGTCGAAGACCCAATCGAATACAAAATTGATGATGTCGCGCAGGTCGCCGTCGATTCGGCAGATAAAGTCAGTTTTGCAAAAGCGCTGCGTTCCATCCTCAGGCATGACCCGGATGTCATCATGATTGGTGAAATTCGTGACGCGGAGACCGCTGACATTGCGATCAAGTCATCACTGACCGGCCACCTCGTATTGAGTACCCTGCACACCAACAGTGCCGTCAATGCGATCTCACGATTAGGAGACATGGGCGTAGCGGACTACTTGGTCGGTGCCACTCTGCGACTGGTGATCGCCCAAAGGCTGGTCCGCCGACTGTGTCCCAAGTGCAGGGAACCTGTGGAATTGACAGCCGCAGAAGCGATTGGACTGGGACATCCCGACGCAGCCGGGCAAACCGCATTTGTACCCAAGGGCTGCCTCTATTGTGCAGGCCGGGGCATGATTGGAAGAATCGGGTTGTTTGAA
>Ga0315316_10002547_pt1 | contig 13116 bp, 8 predicted proteins | sample M160m3416metaG_FD_203702 | JGI IMG/M metagenome (GOLD analysis project Ga0315316, IMG submission 203702) | Ammonia-oxidizing marine archaeal communities from Monterey Bay, California, United States - M1 60m 3416 | ecosystem: Environmental > Aquatic > Marine > Intertidal zone | place: USA...
CTGGACAACGGTTTGTTTTCGGCGTGGATTGGCATGGAATCTGCCTGTATGGACCGCTTGCCAAACGAACGTCTGGGAGCTTTGCCGGTTGAGAAATTCGCTGCCGAACGACCGACAGACTGGTGTGGTTCTGACATTTCGCCCGATTTTGTGGGCGGACTTGTGTTCAGCTGCGCATCCGCATCGATGTCTCCGTTCGTTTGGTTCACTGATTTGCGTCAACAGTCAGGTTGACGACGCAATCCATTCGGGCTAACAGAAATTTCGTGCCAACACCGAGCGGGAACAGCGTACACCGCAGCCATCACGACCGCACAGAAGCATTTTAGCCACAACAGCATCAAGCGAAGCTTAATTTGAACAACGTCACCGCCCAAAAACCATGGTGACCGAAGCCGCTCGAAATGTGCTCTACAGTCCGGCGAGTTGAGCGTCAGCATCGCCGAAGTCTTCGAGTGGCAAGCCCATCCGGTTCACAATTGACAGATACAGGCTGCAGAGTTTTCTGTTGTCGTCGCCGGCGTCGGTGTAATCCAGAACTCGTCCGGTCGCGAGCTTCCCGCCAAGTCCGCCTACGGTAAGCAGCGGCACCTTCGAGGAATCGTGTTTGCTGCCCGACCACATGTTGTTGACAAACAGCAGGCAGGAATTGTCCAGCACCGTGCCCGCAGCTTCGGGCATTTGATCCAGCCGGCTGGACAAATAGGCCAGCTGGCTGCAGTAATACTGCGACACACGTTCCCAGTCATCAGACCGGTCGTTGTGGGAGGCGGAGTGGTGTGCATTCCGTACATCGAGGAATGGATAGAACAGCCCGGAAATGTCACGACACAGCAACAGCGTGGCAAAACGAGTCTTGTCCGTCTGAAAGGCAAGGGCGATGATGTCGCACATCAATCGCATGTGTTCCCGAATGTCTTCGGGCAATCCGTTATCGGGACGGGGCATCGTGACCGCAGATCTGCCATCAGCCTTCAGGCGGTCCATAGCCCTGTTCTGATCGGACCGGAGTCGTTCGATTCGTTTTTCCACTTCACGCACACTGGTCAGATATTCGTCCAGCCTGGTTCGGTCGCCTGCGCTGGCCGACCTGCTGAGACTCGCGGCCTGCTCCCTGACTCGGTCGAGCACGCTTTTGTTGCGCCGATTACCGCGATTGTCGAACAGACTGTCAAATGCGAGTGACGGATACACTTCCATGGGAACCGGCGATGTTGCATTCTGCCAGGAAATATGCGAACTGTAAGCCATCGAGAAGTTTGTCTCGTGGTAGCCGGTAATTGGCTGTTCACAGCCAAGCACAATGCTGGGCTGAGCCGTCTTCTGGCCCAGATGATTTGCCAGCAGTTGGTCCACGCTGATACCGCCCCCCAGCTCGGCCCCTTTCTGCAGGGCCGCGCCAGAAAGAATGTTTCCCGTTTGCCCCGGATGAATGCCGACACCTGTGGCATTTTTATTGAACAGCCCGGAGACGACATTCATCTTCGTCTTCAGTGACTCCATAGGTGTCAAACTTTTGCTCAGCTCCATATTGGAACTGGCGCCCCGGGCCCACCAATGATCCGGGTGGACGCCACAGGCCATGAACAACACCGCGAACCGCTGTGGGAAAATGTCGTCCTCAGCACTGGAAGAAGGATCCAGTCCCCACACCGGAATCGACTCCAGCCAGGGCAGAGCCATCGTGACTCCTGTGCCCTGCAGCAACGTACGTCTGGAGAGATTGCGGCGGGCGGAATCGTTCACGTTAATCATCGTTAATGGCTCCGGGATCGTTTCCGCTGACATCGCGTTTGTTCAGAAACTGAGAACTGTTCACGATACTTTCGACCAGACTGCTGAAGCGAAATTCATCGATTTCCAGCTGCGTCCGCATTTTCTGAATGAGCAGGTTATCCGAAAGGATAAGGCTGCGGCCGAGTGCATAAGATAACAGTTTACGACACAGATTATCCAGAAATTCGTCCTGGCGATGCTGACGAAGGTAGCCTCTCAGATCGGCCAGTCCGGTTCCCTCGCCCCCGCCGGGAAACGTCGCAGTCGTACTGACGGGCCGACCACCCAGATCGTTGTCACGACGTTCGCCCACCGGACCATAACCTTCGAAAGCCAGCCCAATGGAATCGAAACGGTCGTGACAACCCGAGCAACTTTTGTGTTCACGATGGCGGGCCAGCATGTCCCGCAGGGTCAGATCGCCGAGCTTGGACTCATCGGCGGGAAGTTCCGGCACATTCGAAGGCGGCGCTGGGATCTGTTCTCCCAGCAATCGTCGCACCACCCAATAGCCGCGTTTTACAGGACTGGTCCGTAGTCCCGGTGCGTTTTTGGTCAGAAAAACCGACATGGGTAACAGGCCGCCTCGGCCATAGTCAGCGGCATCATCGATCCGAGCCCAGTGTTCATTCGTGACCAACCCGGCAGGAGTCTCTATTTCATAATGTTGCGCCAAAACCGGATTGACGAAGGTGTGACGGCCGTACAGAAATTCAAGTACGGAACGATCGTTCTGTGCGACGTCAATAAAGAATCGCACGGGTTCATCAAACATCGCCTTGCGCAACTCATCGGTGAACTCAGGAAAGCGTTCCCGATCAACCGCGTTGTGCTGCTCAAAACGTCGGAAGTCCAGCCAGTTACCAACGAACTCTGTAGCAAAACCCCGCACTCGTTCATGTTGCAGCATTCGTCGGGTCTGAACGGCCAATGCTTTCGGACGCCGCAGATATCCCGTTGTTGCTGCCTCCAGCAGCGTGGCATCCGGCATGCTGGACCACAGAAAATAACTCAGTCGACTGGCAAGTTCGTCATCGTTCAGCGGCCGACGGCCCTGTCCTGAACCGCCCAGATCCAGCCGATAGCAAAAATAAGGTGACATCAGCACAGAAACGATCAAATCCTGAATTGCGTCTTCGTGGTCCAGGCCGTCATCCATGCGCAGTGACGTGTAGAACGCGATCAGGTCGTGACGTTCGGCGGCCGACAGCCTGCGGCGATACGCTTTCGCAGCGAAGTCGAGTGCCGCCCGCAGTTGAGCGGGTTCCGCGGCCTCCCGGGAGTCTTCTACCCAACGGATCTGCTGGTTAATATTCTGAAAATAGTGTTCAATGGCCCCCAGCTCTACGTCTCCACCACCGTTCTTGCGAGCCTTGTTCAGATAGACGCCTGCCAGTCTTTCAATCATGTGTTCGCTTTGAGCGTTCCTGTCTTCCGGACGGGCAAAATCAAATTCCGGATCCCGCATGAACCGCGAGTCGGTCCGTTCGAACCACAGAAAGCCCGCGTACTGTCGCGCCGGAGCAGATGCAATGAAGTCAAGCTGTTGCCAGAGACTGTCGATTTCACGTCGTTCCGACTCGTTCAGCAAAAGCTGGTACAACGGTTCATCGTCGCGAAAATAGCCCATCATGCTGTGAAAGCCGGCGCTCAACAAACGTCCTTTCTCTCCGTCCTGCTTCTTCGCGTCTTCAACATATCCGCGCCCTCGCTCCGAAATATAAAACGCGTCCGGAAACACGCTGCAGAAGCGTCTGACAGATTCCTCATGACGTGTGCGGGCTTCTTCTGCATCCGGCACTAGAAGCGCTGCGGCGAGAGCGGCGTCAATCCGCGAGCGGGGCTCTGCAGGCGGGGCCGGCTGGTCGGACTGAATTATCGCCACCAGCGCAGCCGGATCAACGTTCCGTCGATGCGTCGCATATTGACGGTTTCTCCAGAGCACAAACGGCTGTGAACCTTCGTGCACCTGTTCGATGTGCAGATGGTCGAAATCTCTGACCAGCCTGCTGCGCACCTGCACGACAAAGTTCCGCATCTCTTCGCAGTTTCCACGCACCGCGTCTCGCTGCCCTGTCGCCGGGAGCTGTTGCCACATTTCTCGAAGTATCGCCACGGGGCCAGCGGATATCTCTGCATCGTCCAGTACTGAGCAGATCAACCTGAGATATTTCGCGCTAAGCCCGTTTTGCGTGGCGACATCGTCCAGAACCATTCCGGCGTTCCCGAGATCCTCGCGATGCCGATATTGCCATGCCGCCTGAAAATAATCAGCGTAGTCGGTGGGCTGCTTCTGATAGAACTGAATAATGCGTTTCACGCAGTATTTGTCTCGGTCCGTGTCGGTCACAACCGGGTGGGGAGCGAATGCAATGCCTTCAGGGGCCAGCACGAGATGTTCGACGACCTGTCGCGCCGCGCCCAGATATTTATTCAGCAGGGCTGGTGACATCGCCAGTGATTCACCTGAGTTATCGAAGCCCGCCTCGTTGGCCGGGTCCACAGGAAATGTTTTCGTTGGTCGAATATCAATGCCAGTCAGATCCCGAATGGAATAGTTGTATTCAGCGTTGCTGAGTCTGCGCGCCAGCACCGGGCCGGGGTCGCCGGCGTTCCGCGCTGCCTCAACTTCGCGGGCCGCTCTGATCCAGTCGATCACCGACTGCCGAGTGCCTGAATCTGGCAGCTGGTCCGAGTCCGCAGGAGGCATCTCACTCGCTTCAAGCCGTTCCAGCACTATGGCCCAGACCTGATGATCTTGCGCCACAGCCTGGGGCGATAAGTACGAAGTCAAATCAAGTTTCGCTTCCGGTTCATCGCTGCCGTGGCAGTCCAGACAATACGTTTTCAGGAACGGCACAACGGTGCTGCTGAATTGAATATTCAAATCGTCGTCAGCCGATTCAGCAGGTGTACCGAACGATACGGCCAGCCAAGCTGTGGCCATTAACGCAGACTGAAGAAAAGTGCGATGACTGCTCACTGTCGATGCGACATCCTGTTTATAACGTGCTGTAAAACGACGACAGACTCAATGCCATTGATCACGATGCCACGGGGCCTGACGTCCGGGGAACGACACGGGTCAGCGAAACACCCTCGATTGACGGACACCAGTATGTTTCGATGTGCTCAATGACTAACTCGACGCCACGGGCGTGGCTGACAAACGGTTTATCTCGCGGATCATACAGCGCGTCCGTCAGATCGCGACACAGAACAACATTCTTGCCCAGATACTTCTGCTGACGAATGCCAAACGGCCGCCCCAGCACGCACATGTTGGTGTGCACACCCATCAGCACGATGTTGCACCGCCCTTCCTGTTCCAGAAAGTTGAAGATCTCCTGCCCGTTGTCACTAATGCCGTCGTATCCGATGATCTGAATTTCGGGATGCTGGTGACGATCGGTTGGGACATGCGGCAGACCGACAGGGTCATCGCAGCCCGTCACTTTCGCTTCGCCACGTTTGATATCATCGACGATCGGCCACGGGCCTTCGTGTTCACTGTTGTGATAGCACCAGCTCTGAATGGGCACCGGAGGCAATGCCGGACGTGCCGACTTCATACGTTGACGGTAAGGAGTGTCTTCGTAATGCTTCATACCGCTGCTCGGTGCGTGAATGATCGCCACACCGTGGTCGCGTGCCAGGGACACAACTTCGTTCATGCGAGGAGCCATGCGAGAAACTCGCATGGCCGCCAGCTTGCACGGATGATCGGCCCACATGTCGCAGATAATGATGGCTGTCTCGGACGCATTCCACTGCACGGTTTCTTCGACGACGCGCACATCCTGCGCCTTCTTTTCACGACGTCTCCACGCCACCGCCAACTTTCCCGGCACGTCCGGAAGAGTACGTGTTGAATCGTTTTCAGAGGCGGTGGCCATTCCGGACAGGGCCATTTCGGACAAGGCCATAACGCCCGCCGTCCGTCCTGCGGCAATCATGGAGGCACGCCGAGTCAACAAAGTCTGCTGGTCCATAACGAATCTCCCTTTGTGTGATTGTTCTTCCTGGTCAGTGACGGTTGTCGTCAATCATACCAAACCTGACTGCCACATTCAAAAATTGAATCACATCGCCATTTAAATCCTGTGTCCGTTGCCGGATTCAATACACCTGCAGAGTGTCTGATGTCAGCTGTATTTTTCGCGAAGAATCCGTGCGGCTGCAACTTCGTTCTTCAGCTTTGTGTACACCTCGTCCACATCCACTTTTGCCGCAGAACCAGGGGCGAACCCGCATTCCGGATTCAGCGTGATCCGTTGCGGGGCGACGTGCTCTAAAGCCTGCTCGACGCGAGAGACAATTGTCTCGGCGGAGTCAATCTCACCGGGCAACGTGCTGACCACGCCGAGGCCGATATCAATGTTTTCCGGCAACTCCCGCAGAACCGACATTTCCCCGGAGCCAGGAGTCGTGAACTCCATCGTGATGTGTCCCACGTCGAGTTTACGAAGTTGCTGCATGATCGGATCGTAGCTGCCCTGATGCTGTGCTTCCCCTCGCGCTCTCGCTCCGGCTCGGCGACAAAGATGAACGGCAAGGCTGACATCATCGAAATCCGCGACAACCTGATTATCCATATCCACCGCGAAATCAGCTGCCTGGTCCGGGTGGTCGTAACCGGCTCGCACCTCCGGGTCGACAAACAGACACAGATGCGGGTCGTCGACCTGAATAATCGACACCCCTTCTGCTCTGAGCAATTCAATCTCGTGCCGCAGAATCGGTACACAGTCGCGCACGAAGGCCTCGCGCGACGGATAAGCCTTCGCCGACGCCACCGGATCCCACATACGCTCCCCCAGCAATGCCGGAGCCGGCAGTGTTGCCTTGATCTGTCGAGTAGTGAGCTGTTTCAGGAAGGCGACTTCTTTCGCAATGAAGCCGGGTTGCCTGGGCGTCAACCGATCAACCACGACTGTCCAGGGGCGGCCGTCGGCCGGATTCAAACTAAGTTCGAACCCATGTGCCAGTTCCGCGATAACCCCGATGTATGACTTGCGCCACCATTCACCATCCGAGATCACATCCAGTCCCGCCGCCTCCTGCAGTGCGACAACGGATCGAATCGCCGCTCCCATCAGCCGTTGATAGTCATCGCCTGTGTGCAGACAATCGTCAGCAATCAGGTCCTTCACGAACTCCGGTCGTGGCATTGAGCCGATAATTGACGTCGGGAAGAGAATGTTTTGTGTCATCGTTAGTCTCCTTCTTGACAAGTCGGTGTTCCGCTGTCGCCCGTGGCATAATGTCGCCGATGTATCCTCAGACCGTAGAGATTACGTCGTAGTAAGATGCCGCTCGGTCCAGAACTGTCGCGCATATTCGAAGTCCTGCTGTGTATCAACTTCGATGTATCCGCCAGGGGTGTCGACGTGCGTCATTTGTCGCCCGGATTCGATCATGTCCTGAAGCAGATGAATCAGATAGGCTTTCTCGAAGAGCTTCGCCTCGCGGTACGGTTTCCCTGAAAATTCTTCTCGACGCGAACAATAGGTCTGTTGCAGCATCGCGGCTCCGTCCGTCGAAAATTTTGCCAGGCCGATGAATTCGCCCCATGCCGCCGACTCGGGGATCTCACGGTGAACACGCGTGATGCGTCCGTTTGATACCGTCACTTTTTCAGCGTCATCACTGGGATGTTCTGATCTGTGTTCGTAGCGCGTCAGCCAGCCCGTATCGACACCAAGCACGATGTCGCCATCATTTCGGGCCACGGCTTCGACGATTTCCGGAGTAAACAGAACATCGGAGTAACAGCAAAGAAATGGTTCGTGCATCAGGTCTTCTGCATACATCAACGAGGCGAGGATGTTGTTATTGGCCCAGTTGTCGTTGTGGCGGAACGTGAATTCCGGGTAGGCCTGCTGAACCTTCTCGATGCGGTAACCGCCAATAAACGTAATATCTTTGATGCCGTTCTGGAAAAATGCGTCGACGGCCCAGTCCAGCATCCGCTGTCCGGCCACTTCCGCAAAACACTTGGGGGTATCTGCTGTGGTCGGCATAAGTCTGCTGCCACGTCCTGCTCCGATGATGATTGCCCTCATGAGGTCGGTTACCTTGATTTCTTTTCAGTGTCTTATCCGGACCAAAAACATGTTCCGGTCCGCGTTTGTGCAGCTGAATTCCTCTTCAGCTATGTTGTCTGCCGGACAACTCGTCACGTGGCAGTTGTACGTGTCTCAGGTGATGCGCTGACATTCCACAGCAGCCCTGCCGCGATGGCGGCGCCCACCGCCCACGCGGCCCACATGAAGATGGCCTGTTCCCACCCGTACATATCCAGTGTCCTGCCCGTAAAATAGTCGCCACTGGCCGCACCAACGTATCCCATGCAGTTCACAAACCCGGCGGCTGCCGCGGATGTTCCCTTTCGTGCAAGGTCCGCCGGTGCAGTACCGACCAGCAAAACCTGTGGTCCGTAAATACAAAATCCGATCATGACCAGCAGTACCATGGTCAGGGGGACGCTGGTCCTGGCCACTGTGTCATAGGTCAGACTCAACAGTGCCAGCGCGATCAGAAGAATGCAGGTCACCGGTGCTCGACGGCTGCCGAAAAAGCGATCCGTGGCCCAGCCGGCAAGATACGCACCGGCAATGGCCCCCAGCGGAAGAACGGCGTATTTCAAGGCGGCTTTGCCCACGCCGGTTTCCTGAACTTCTTTCAGATGCGTCAGGCCCCAATCCAGAAATCCATAGCGGCAGGCATTCAGCAATCCCAGAGCAATGCCCAGGATCCACAGAGACGGATTGGTTATGGTCAGCAGGAAGTTTTCCTTAACGGAATTTTGTGGATCGTTTCCGGACACCCTGACAGAGGATGACGGACTGGGCGGATGTGCGGCAGGAAAGGAATTCGCTGCGTCCTCGTTTGTAGGTTCCGTCCCGGGACCGGCATTGTCGCTGTCCTGTTCCGCTGCAACGGGCCGCTCTTCCAGAAACACCAGCATGATAACGGCTGACGCAACCATAATGCCGGCAGGTACAAACATCGCTCCGCGCCATCCCAGATAGCTGGCGGCCTGACCGGACACCACGTAGGTCGCCACAGCCGTCACCTGATATCCGGTTCCAATAAGGCCGATGACTTTGCCGCGGCGACTTACCGGAATCCAGTTCGCCAGCACTCGGACACACGGAGTCCAGCCCAGAGATTGTGAATATCCGTTACATGCCCACATGAAAATCAGAAAATACAGAGCGGTGCCGAATCCAAACAGCACATTCAGTAGTGCCGTTCCAAACATGCCGATCGCCAGCAACTTTCGTGGAGCAAGTTGTTCCGAAAACTGGCCGTTGATCAACTGCCCGATCGCGTATGCAACTTTGGTGGCGCCAAGAATATAGCCGATCTCTGTCGCGGTCAGGCCCAGCCCGCCCGCGTCAACCGATTCCTTCAAACCCGGAACTGCTGCAGAAATATTTGTGCGACAGAAATAGAACGCTCCATACGTGAACCATACTGTCCACAGCAGCGTATTTTCCCCGGGCTGTGCACGAAACACCTGCTGTTTGGCGGGCGACAAACTTGTATCGGACACAGGCGGCATTTCATCTGGTGGGACGGCGGGAACAGTCAGGATGAACGATCCTGCACCGAAAATCAACTCGCCACACGCGTCGGAGTCGCATATCGAGCGGCATCGAACGTGCCGTTGAGTTTTCCGGACAACCATTCAGCATGCAGAGGATATGGCTGAAACAGTCAACGTGGCCAACTCAGTGGCCTCGGTTCTTTGGCCTTTCCTGCATTTGTTCAGCGAACGCCTTCCCGCAGTGCGATCGGCCGGACAGAATGAAAGGGCAATCGAATGCATTGGTCCGGACGCATGCAGCAACCGCGTCCGGACCACATATAAGCTGACGCGCAGGCGGGGCCGACCAGAGCGGAGGATTTAATGCGGTGGATACATACGATTCTGTTCATGACTGTCGCCTCGTCTGCGTGCGGCGCGCCACCGAACGTGTTGTTCATTGCCGTTGACGACCTGCGTCCGGAACTTGGCTGCTACGGTCGGTCTGTCCATTCACCCAACATCGATCAACTGGCCCGAGAGGGAACATTGTTTGAACGAGCGTACGTGCAATGTGCCTTATGCATGCCGTCACGAGTGTCCGTTCTGACAGGTCGCCGCCCTGACACAACCGGCGTCGTCGATTTCAGTGTACGGTTTCGAGATATCCTCAGCGATGTTGTGACGCTTCCCCAGCACTTCAGACACCATGGTTATCACGCGGCGGCCTTCGGGAAGATATTTCACAACAATGACCCTGTGTCCTGGAGCGAACCGCTGTGGAAATCCAATCGTGCTCAATATCACACTGAGTTCGGGAAGCAGGTGCTGAAATGGATCGGCGAAGATCATCGGCGCCTGACATATGTCTGGGACCTGGGCGACGGCATTACCAAAACGAAAAGGCCGGGCGGCCTGCCGTGGGAGCATCCGGACGTGCCGGATAACGCACTGAAGGATGGACACATCGCCGACGCTGCCATCTCACGAATGAAAGAACTGTCACATGAACCATTTTTTCTGGCAGTTGGGTTTCACAAACCACACCTTCCGTTCATTGCCCCGAAGAAATACTTCGATTTGTATGACAGGGATAGGATTCCTCCGGCTACAAATTCGTATCCTCCTCGAGACACACCGAAATTCGCGACCTACAACTGGAACGACCTGCGGCACTACTACGGGATTCCCGACGTTGGACCGGTGTCTGAGGACCAGGCTCGCGACCTTAAGCACGCCTATTATGCATGCGTATCCTATACCGACGCCCAGGTCGGACGTCTGCTGCAGGCGCTGGATGCAAACGGCCTGAGCGATAACACGATCGTCGTTCTGTGGGGTGATCACGGCTGGCAATTGGGGGAACACGGGATGTGGGACAAACATTCAAACTTCGAAACGTCAACCCACGCTCCGTTGATCCTGCGAGTACCAGGCCGGAAGTCAGGAAGAACGAACGCCCTGGTGGAATTTGTCGACATCTATCCCACGCTGTGTGAGTTGTGCGGCCTGCAGGCGCCCGACGGGCTGGAAGGTCACAGCCTGGGCCCTCTTATCGAGGATCCAGGTCTGCCATGGAAAGCCGCCGCCTTCAGTCAGTTTCGTCGAGTCATCCCTGGCTACGGCAAAGTGGGTCGCGGCATGGGATATTCGATGCGTACAGACGATTATCGGTTTACGGAATGGCAGGTGCCGGGGACCAGCTTTCGAGCGTATGAACTGTACGACCATCGTTCGGACCCGGATGAAAACATCAACCTGGCTGTTTCAGCCAAATATGAAGACGAGGTGACCGAGTTGTTGAAAAGGCTGAAGGCCGGCTGGAAAGCAGCGCTTCCCTGATGGGGACATCGTTCCGGTCTGTCGCAGGAGTGTACACTTCAGCCAATGCCAGACCACCTGCACCGTTCCACCTGTTTCGGCCAACAACAGTCTGTCTCCAGCGATTGAGGGAGCACTTAAACATGATCTGTCCGGGAACGTTTTTCAGAGCACTGACGATTGCAACCATCAGCTGGACACAAACAGCGATACCTGCTCAGCAAACACCGTCCGCCCGCACCGTGCTGGTTGATGGCCGAATTCTGACCATGGATGGACAGGACCAAATTGTTTCGGCTCTGGCCATGCATGACGACCGGATTCTGGCGGTCGGCACCGACAACGAAATCCGAAAGTTTGTCGGCGCCAACACTGACGTCATCGAACTCGGTGGCAGGATGGTGATTCCGGGAATTATTGCGGCTCACTGCCATGCGGTTGGTGTGGCACGAAACGTTCTTCGACAACCTCACGTTGAATTGTTATCAATCGCCGAGGTGCAGGCATGGATTCATCAGCGTGCGAAGTCCGTACCGGCCGGAGAATGGATTCGAGTGCCGCGTGCGGATATCACCCGACTGAAAGAACGGCGACATCCAACCACGGAGGAGTTGGACGCTGGCAGCAGCACGCATCCTGTCATTTTCACAGCGGCGCGCAAGGCCGCTTTGAATTCGCGGGGGCTGGATGCCATTGGCGTCCGACAGCCGCGGCCTTCCGTTCCCGATGGTCAGGTTATCGTTGATTCTGACGGCAGGATACGCTTGATCTCAGGCGCGAATGCGCACCTGCGAAACCTGATCCCGTCGGAATCACATTCACGTGAACAGATTCAAGTGGCTCTGCAGAACGTGCATCGGCATTATAACGCCGTTGGTATCACAAGCATCTTCGAACGCGCGGGCGGCATCGACGATTTTCTGCAGTATCGGGAACTGCACGCTGCAGGAAAACTGTCGGTTCGCATGACCCAGACGTTTCGTTCAGGATTTCGGTCGGCAAAAGACGTGGCAGCATATACGGATAAACTAGGGATGACCACGGGCGACGGCGACGACTGGGTCCGCGTCGGACCGCTGAAGATAACGGCCGATGGTGGTATCCACTGGGGCAACACCTATCTGCGTGAAGCCTACGGTGAAGATCGCATTCGCTTTTATGTGCATCGGGATCCTGGCTATCGTGGAGATTTGAATTACTCGATTCCACAAATGACAGAGATCTTTCGAGAGGGTCACCGATTAGGCTGGCAGTGGTGTTGCCACGTGACCGGCGACGCGGGCGTCGACGCCGTGCTGGATTCTCTGGCAGCCGTCCACCGTGACCATGAAGATATCGCAACACGACGTTTCAGCCTGACTCACGCCTATTTCCCCGCGCTGGACTCAATCGCTCGTGCGAAGAAACTGGGCGTGTGCGTGGACACACAGCCGTCACTGTACTTCAAGGATTCAGCAGCGATTGCGGAGGTGTATGGTCGCGACTGGGCTGCTCGGTTTATCGGGCTGGGTGACTGGATTCGCGGAGGTGTGCCAACCGCAATCGCCGGTGATCACATGATGGGACTTGACCCCAATCGTTCGATGAACGCCTACAATCCATTTTTAATGCTGCAGGTGGCCGTGACGCGTCGGAACCGTGAAGACAATGTCTACGGCGAACATCAACAAATCAGTCGACTTCAGGCGTTGAAGTGCCTGACCACCAATCCGGCTTATCTGTCATTTGAAGAAGACACGAAGGGGTCGCTGGAGCCGGGAAAACTGGCGGACCTTGTGATTCTGGATCGCGACTACCTGCAATGTCCGGAAGACGAAATCGCGAGTATAAGCGTCGAGCGATGCATGGTCGGCGGTCGTTCTGTATTTGTTCGAAGGTGAGCAAAAACGTATCTGCGGCACGGTTACGACCTGGCCACGAGGCATTGCCGTAATCAGACACAGCGTGTGCATAGACGCACGCGTATCGTGATGAGCCTGCTGATT
>Ga0315316_10002549_pt1 | contig 13112 bp, 12 predicted proteins | sample M160m3416metaG_FD_203702 | JGI IMG/M metagenome (GOLD analysis project Ga0315316, IMG submission 203702) | Ammonia-oxidizing marine archaeal communities from Monterey Bay, California, United States - M1 60m 3416 | ecosystem: Environmental > Aquatic > Marine > Intertidal zone | place: USA...
ATCGCTCCAATCGCAACTTGACGTGAAGTGCAATCTATCCGATCTTACTGAGTTGTACTCAGTTCATCACTGCCCTTTTCTTAGAAACCTCTAGCCTCGTATCTCACCCAATGCCGCCCGATAGCCGTTCAATAAAATATCGACCTCAGAAGAATAGTTCACCAACAGCACACCAGCGTCCCTCCACTGGCGCGCTTGCTTGGCAGAATTCACTAGCATGGCACACGTTTTGCCGTACTTATTCGCCGCCTCCACGATCTGTGTTCTCTTCTCATCAATTACTCTAGCCTGATCGGCCGTTCCGAACACACCAAGATCTTGCGCCAAATCCTGCGGTCCCAGCGTCAGAGCATCAATTCCGTCCATTGAAGCGATCTCGTCAAGATGTTCAAAAGCCTGCATAGACTCGAACATAACAGTTATAAACACTTGATCGTTAGTGAACTTCAGACGATCCAACACCGGCATCGAAACATCGAAATCGTTCCCCGAGGTCGCAGATCCCATTCCTCGCGAACCACGGGGCGTGTATCGAGAAGCAGCGACGATTTCAGCGGCATGCTCAGGTGTATCTACTTGAGGACAGTGAATGTTGTAAATCCCGATATCCAATAATCGAGTAATCCACTCCCGATTCGACTCAGGAGGTCTAACCATTACAGGTAAATCCAGCGCCCGCCCCATCACAGCAAAATCAGCGACCGTTTCTATTGATGGCGACGAATGCTCCATATCGAGTCGTACAAAGTCCAACCCAGCCTCTTTGAACAGCGTCATCGCCGCCGGATTGCGAAGCATATTGATCCAAGTGCCAATCTGCAGTTCGCCTCGTTGAACACCCGCTCGTAATGGATTCGCTTTCAAGTGTTATGACCTTTCAATAACCTATCTAAAACCGTTGTCAACGCGAGTGTAGTGCACCAAGCTCCCAAAACGGTTTCAAATATGTTCAGATGTGCGCCACTTGAATCTTGTTTCTCGATGTGGAATTTGCCAGCAACAACTGGGCGAGGTTCAGGGTACGGAGTCTTAAGAAAGTCTAACTACGCCCTGTCATCACCATGGACGTCGTAATACAATCCCGATTAATGCAGCAGCAGCCCGATGTCACAGAGCAGACTACCCAAGCGAATCCCTCAACCAAACGCCGTTCATCTGTGATGATGCTAGTCGGCTTTATTCTTGTCGTGTTGATAGTTCCTGCAACCTTCGGTCGTATGCAGATAGCAGAACAATTCGATCAATCCGCAGTCGACGATCTACAGGAGTCTGCCGCCGATTTCGTGTTCATAGGTAACTCATTACTCAACACACGGATAGATCCTGATTATCTAAGCGAGCTAACAGATAAAACCGCTGTTTCGCTGGCTATCGAAGGGACAGCTCCCGGCGTATGGCTACTACAGCTACAGAACATCGTAGCGGCCATCAACAATCCACCGCCAGAAATATTCATCTTCTTTCATGACGATCTAATCACTCGACAAATCAATTTTACCGGTCCAAAAGATCCAGCCCTGATTGACCGTTTAAGTCGTTCAGATACATCTCAATACGCGTTGTTATCTTCAAAGAAACAATCGGTTGCCGACAGGATAGAAAACGCGTTCGTCTCCATCTATCCAATGGCAAAACCGAAATCAAATGAGCAATTGCAACCAATCAGTTCGATAGCCGCAGAACTTATCGGTTATAGCGATAAAGAGTTCGCCTATGCCGTAGATTCGACATTCACGTTCGCCAACATACGCGATCAAGCAGCGATCATCCAATCGCCGAAATTTCACGGCGATTTCGACGAAACAATCGACGAATCATTCCTTCCAGAATTAATACAATCAGCGAATGAAATCAAAGCGAATCTGACGATAGTTCGGGTGGCAGCTCGACCAACAAACGACGGATTACCTAACGAACCTGATTCTCTGGCTCGCTACACAAATGATCTTTCTGCGTATTTACATGCGAACGATGTTCACTACATCGACATGATCGGACATATTGAAAGCGGCGACATCGATGCCACCATGTACTACGACGGTTACCACCTCAAAAACCGATTCCGTCAGAGTTACACCGAATTTTTCGCCAAATGGATGCTCACATCCGCCGAAGCTAAAGGCACCGCCCAGTGACATTTCAATCACTAGAATACGCGGTGCTACTAATAGCAGTTTTCACTGGATACTGGTTTGTGACCCGCCGTTTACAAAACCTACTATTGCTCGTTGCTAGCTATCTCTTCTACTCATTCATCGATCCGAAAATGGCGATACTGCTCGGTGCCTATACAGCGGTAAATTACATTGCTGCACGCCGGATCGAATCCGATCGAAATAACTCCCGCAAATATCTCTGGATCGCAATTACAGCTTCACTGGGAGCATTGGCATTTTTCAAGTACGCCGGATTCTTTGTTGAAAGCATTTCAGATGTGCTAGACACAATCGGGATAGCCAATTTTGAATCAACTCTGAAGATCATCCTTCCCGTTGGCATATCGTTTTACACCTTTCAATCCCTCGGATACGTAATCGACGTTTATACGAATCGAACGTTCGCACGTCGAAGCTTGATCGATACGGCACTATTCATCAGTTTTTTTCCACAGCTTGTGGCAGGCCCAATCGAACGAGCGTCCGTCCTCCTACCGCAATTCGAGAGACGACGTAGTTTCGATGCAAATCTAACCGCCAGTGGAATTTCGCTTATCGCTTGGGGTTTTTTCAAGAAACTAGTTATTGCCGACAACGTTGGGATGATCGTCGATAACGTTTTCTCAACTAATCAGCCTGGTGCACCGATGCTTTGGGTTGGCGTATTCGCATTCGGTGTACAAATACTCGCCGATTTCTCTGGCTATACAGATATCGCACGAGGCTCCGCTCGCCTTCTGGGTATCGAGCTTTCCCTGAATTTTCGACATCCATGGCTAGCAGCATCGCCTGCCGATTTCTGGCGTCGTTGGCACATCACTCTCTCGACATGGCTACGTGACTACGTTTACATCCCATTAGGGGGGAATCGTAAAGGTCGATACAACTTGGCGATCAACCTCATCGTTACATTTGTACTTGGAGGTTTATGGCACGGAGCCGCGTGGAACTTTGTACTGTGGGGACTTCTCAACGCAGCATTAATCCTCACCTGCCGAGCAGCGAGCCTCTTTAGGGTCAAAGTCCACACACTTCCCGCAACACTCATCACATTCATCGTAATCAGTGCCAACTGGTTGCTATTCCGGGAGGGCGATCTCTCCTATATTGGCGACAATATTGCCGATTCGAGCGGTGACTTCAAGCTCGCCCTAGTCTTCGGCATAACTGTCCTGATCTACTCGCTACCGATTTGGATTCACGCTGTTATTGATCTCACCCGTGTCGCTGACATTTGGGAACGAAACGACGTGAGCAGAATGGTCACATTGACCGCTCTTACGCTCACGTCATTTATAGCTATATTGGCTCTTAGAGCCGACACATCAACTGAATTTATTTACTTCCGCTTCTAATATTTTTCGACCTAGCGACAAGTAACAGAAGGATTACTCGTTAGGAATCAACCACTCAGAGACTTTTTCACAATTAGTTGAAGGATCGAGCAAGTTTCCGTCGTCACCCTCGCACATGAACACGACATTTCCAACTACCGTGTAGTCGTTGTAAGTTGGGAATCGGGTAGTGCATGTAGCAGCAAGTACATCATCTGAACCGTCAGATTTGGGTTCTAGATACGACGCTGAGAATGACTTCGAAGGTAACGCAGTGTTCGCCTTTACAGCGGAAGAACCAACAGGTCGTCGGCAAGAAATTCTGTCAGTTAGATCGCCATCACGAGCCTGATTATCACTCTCGCGCCTAAAGGTTTGATCGTCTGCTGCCGCAACACCCAGCGTCTTAGCGTCTTCAGCTGAAGCATAAATCAGTACACCAACCTCAGTCTGGTTCAGATATCCCCACTTGAAAGTCGTTGCTCCTGGGTAGTCAAGTACGAAATCCTTCTGCCCTTTCCATCCGATTGCCTTAACATCATCCTCAGTAAAAATCTTAGTCGATTCGACTATACGGATCCGTTGAGGAGTGGCGTCTTCGTCGCCTGAAGCCACCAATGATTCGTCTCCATCACTTCCACACGCACCCGCAGCTATTAGAACCAACAGTGCAGAAATCAGCAACAACTGAACTCTAGAAATAAGTAGAAACCGATTCATCAATTTTAGCCTTTAGTACAACCGTGCGAGATAAGGGTTTAAAACAACGAAACAATATTACCCGGAATTCTCTGAAATAGTTTAGGCACTTGAAACGGGTGTTTAAATCAAATCAGGCCATCGGAATGATGACCTAATTCTTAGGTATATTTCGTACAGCATAACGGCTGTTAAGTTGGCAGTAACCATTCTTCGATCTTTCCACAATTCGTCGAAGGTTCGAGTAAGTTGCGCGTGTCACTCTCGCACATGATTACGATGTTGCCGATCACGGTGTAATCGTTGTACGTTGGGAATCGGTTTGAACATGCACCACCGACGGCCTCGATGTCGTCAGAATCAACAAGTTCGGGATCAAGATATGAAGCAGAAAAGGACTTCGACGTAAAGCCTGTGTTCGCCTTCACAGCAGAAGCACCAGCTTTGTCTCGGCAAGAAATTCTGTCGATCAGGTTACCGTCTGGGGCTTGCCCGTCTGGCTCACGCCTGAACGTCTGCTCTTCAGCTGCCGCCACACCAAGACTTTTGGCGTCGTCGGACGATCCATATACCAGAAGGCCGACCTCCTTCTGATTCAGGTAGCCCCACTTAGCAACCGAAGCTCCAGGGTACTCGAGGACGAAGTCACGCTGACCTTTAAAGCCAATCGACTTCAGTGAAGCCTCGTCGAATATCAATTCTGATTCGATCGTACGAATTCGCTTTGGCCATTCGTCTGTGCCGCCAATTGCGACGCCGTCATCAACCCCACCACCGGCCCCACAAGCAACCGATGCAATCGCCAACAATAATGCATATACCAGTAGCATCTGAAATCTGGACATTTTCAAAATTCGATTCATTTTTAAGACCTCAAAACGCTGGAATTGCGTGTGTAAAATTATTTAAATTTTCGCGAAACGAACAACGAAAAGCCTATCGCATTCCGGTCTGTTTTGGTTGTGAAGCTAGCATGGCGATAATTAACGTGGAACAACCCTACCGATAGATTCTGGGACTTCGACCGGACTAGGGTCTTCGGTATCAATCATCCAACCCGCAAGCAATGAACGCATTTCGGAAATCACGCCAGCGTTTTCTGGGAGATGAACTACGTTCGTCAATTCCCAGGGATCTTTAGTCAGATCGTAAAGTTCGTCGATATCACCTGGTCCACCGTCTGAACCCGAAGTCAAAGTCGCTCCACGAGCCATCGGATCAGTGACGTACTTCCACTCTCTCGTGCGAACCATCTTTCTACGGCCTTCAGCTTCTCGACCCCAGAGTGTTTCTATGATCGTGTGATAGCCAAGTGGTTCATCCAATTCATCAAGTTGCTCCATCGTTACCGGTGGTCCGCCGGAACCATACTCTGAGAACGCCGCATAACGAGCAGCAGCAGACGTGATAGTCGGCAATGGTCGCCCCTGTATCCGACGAATCTCTTCTTCCGAAAGCACAGTTTCAGCTTCCGACTCTTCGCCACGTGCCCAACCTATCCCTATTCGATTGAACGAAGCAAGACCCTGAAGCTCCAGCAATGTCGGAAGAATATCGACGGTATTCGCCATTGAATCTTCGACCACGCCCTGCGGAACGCCTCCCCCCGGCCACGAAACGATCATCGGAACTTGCACTAGTGCATCGTAGAAAACTCCACCCTTGACAGCCATTCCGTGCTCGCCAATGAAATCACCGTGGTCAGCAGTGAACACGATGATCGTATTTTCTCGGAGTCCAAGTTCATCTAGTTTGTCTACTATTCTCCCGATGCCGTCATCTACGAATCTGGTCATCGCCTGATATACGCTCACCACTCCAAGACGGTGTTCTTCTAGATCGTCCGTCTGGCGCATCATTCGTGCCAGCACGCGATTCCGTTCTGGTGAAGTTCCATCGGTGTACTCGTTCGTGCGCTGAGGTGGTAGAACTACATCCTCCGGTGGGAACATATCTGCGTAACGGCGCGGAGCTTCGAACGGTTCGTGCGGATCGGGAAATGAAACCCATAGGGCAAATGGATCACGATTACCAGATCCATCTGAAACGAAATCCCCTGCTGAATATTTGTCGAGGAACGCTTCAGTCTGAGTAGCAATCACCGAAGTGTTGTAATGCTCTTCAGGAGCGTCGGATACGGCATACGCAATTCTCGGACTCTGAGCGTTTTGCCGGAGATTCACTCGTGGCTCGTGAGCCGCATTAATATCGACCTCTGGCACGACCCATTCCATACCGGTATTCCCGTAATTCTCTCCCTTATATTTGCCCTCTTCAGGCAGACCACCATGAGAAATCTCGCACCGCACATCGAATAGCTCTAGGTCTGACGGCTCTATGTAGCAGTGATTCTTACCGATGAGACCTGTTGTGAAACCGTTGTTTTTCCAAATCCTAAACGCGTGCTGTTCATTTTCCGGCATCAACGTTTCATTGCGCCTGCAACCAGTTGAATGCGGGTAACGACCAGTCATCATCGATGTGCGCGCCGGAACGCATAGAGGATGCGGAGTAATCGCGTGTTCGAACCGCACACCCTCATCGGCCAATCGCTCCAGTGCAGGAGTTTCGATCCCGATCTCCGGCGAATACATACGGAGAATCGACGCCTTCATTTGATCGGCCATGATGAACAGAACGTTAGGAGTGGAATTAGTTGTCATAATGTGAACACGACCCATCAACAAAATTGCGACCTAGGAACGATGTGCAAACGATCGCTAATCAGCATATTATCGTTACAACCCAGCTTGTGATCTTCCCACATTCCCTTCCTGGTCGCTCAACAAATTGTTATGCCCAAACCACAATTCTCCCAAAAGCTATTGAGCGCCCTGTGACCGATAAAAGCATTCGCCAAACGTGAGTCAGGTGTCAACGGCATACACCCAATCATCTAGCACCACATAGATCATAAGCAATCGCCAGCATGCTTCTGGTGCCGCTAATGAGCGAAGCAATACCGACCGACTCGTCAGTTCCATGAACCCTTGCAAGCATAGGATCGTCGTCCGGATGCGCCCCTGTGAATCCATATGTAATGATCCCCAGGTCTCGAGTAAACCGAGAATCCGTAAAACCGTTACTAATCGCGGGTATCCACTGAATATCGTCCCTTCCAACAGCCGCTGCCTGAGCTCTCCGAATAGAATCGGTTAACTCTGTTTCGAACTCTGAAGAATTCGGCACCGACATGTAATCGATCTGATATTCGAGACCATCTATTCCCTCGAAAGCTTGATCGAGCTCTCGACGCACGTACGTCTCATCTTGGAATGGCAAAGTTCGAATATCGCAAGTGAGCTTTATCTCTTCAGGAACACTGTTCGATTTGATACCGCCAGACACCATCGTCGGCGTAAGTACCATTCGCGATAACGCCTTAAACAATGACCCTAGGCGCGGCGAAGTCTCGTTCATTTCAGCCACAATTCGGTCGATATTCGATGGCGAAGGCTTATCCTCTACCCCGAACAATCCGACGTGATTGAATATCTCTAGCGATGTATCAAGTTCGGGGCGGTACGCCTCGATAGCCCCCAAAGCACGCGAAAGCTTGTAACTAGCATTCACACCCGTCCAAGGCACCGACGCATGTGCACTTTCGCCACGAAGTGTAATGTGCAGTTCCATCCGACCCTTTTCGCCAGTACCTAGCAGGTAAGTAAGCGAATTCCCGATTTCAACCGGCGTGCCCCCCCCTTCGTTAACTGCGAACTGAGCTTTCAACGAATCCGGGTGATTATCGGCAAGCCATCCGAATCCCCATCGGCCACCGTGTTCTTCGTCAGCACCGCTTACAAGCCGCAATCCGTGATCCAATCGCACACCGGACCGTTTCATAATCGCCATCGCCATTAGTTGGCAAGTAAGTAGCGCCTTACAGTCGGAAGCGCCTCGACCATAGACTCGGCCTTCAGAAATTTCCGCTGCAAACGGATCCCAATTCCACTTTGACTCATCCTCAACAGGGACTACATCGGTGTGTGACATAAACATCAGGCGAGTGTCATTGTCATCTCCCGGATAGAGCGAAACAATATTTCCTCTGTCAGCGTCACGAGCCAGAATCTGAGACGAGAGACCGTCTTGATCAAGCCAGTCGCGAATGAACTCTGCAACCGCTGTTTCGCCGCCCGTCGGCATGAAACCTGTGTTCACCGATGGAATCCGAACTAATGATTGCTCAAGCTCGACTATCTCGTTGGTTACCAATTCAACCTGATCAAGCAAGCTCTGAAGTGATGGCATCTACAAATCCTCGCGTAACACCCTAAATGAATATATTTCACAGCGGAAGCTAGCAGCCAGTGCGCAACAGGTCAACGCGCTCATCTTAGAGAATCCCTAGAAAACAAAAAAAGGGATGGACCGAAATTCGATACCATCCCTTCAATTCACAAATATTCGTGACCTAACGTTTATTCCTCTTCACTATTGCTCAGACCAAGGCGACCTCGCCAATTGCGACGCCGAGTTGGGCTACCCACTGGCTCCGCATCACTTGAATCCTTACTTACCGTCTGAGCGGAACTAGCTGTCGACGGATTTAATGAAGAATCTGACGAATCAGCTGATTTTCGAAGCGCTGGAGGCTTCGGAGTTGAACGAACACTACCAGTACCGCCAGTCGAACTTGAACTGGCACCGGTACCAACACGGCGACGCGTAGGTGTACGCCGTATTTTCTTATCTGGAGTCGACTTGGTAGCCGGTGTTTTAGTCTCAACAGATTGATCTGCTTTCGAACTTATAGAAGCTGATTTACGAGTTCGGGTAGTAGGTGTTCGACGTGTGCGCGGACTTGAACCAGTTGCTGAATTAGTTGAACTAGTAGACGACTTGCGTGCGTTCGAACGTCGAGCTGTAGCAGCCTTCGTAGCAGCCTTGTCTTCACCATTAGGCGAAGCAGCTTCATCCGAAACCTCAGGTCTAGATGCAGCAGCTGCCCGCGTTCGTGATTGCGCTCGGGTCATCCACAAACCAGTGAACCACGTCTTATTGAACTTTTGAACAACGTCCGATACTCGCGCCGATTCAGCCGACAAGTTCATATCGAATGCAGCGACTTCAATGTGCTTACCAACGTCTTTTACCGCTTGTAAGGCCGGGTAGAAGTCTGCATCACCACTCACAACAATAGCTGTATCGTAGTGATCGTTATATGCATTGGTTACGAGATCAGTCGCCAACATTACATCGACGCCTTTCTCGACCATAATCTCTCCGCGCTGTTTCCAAATTCCGAGTCGAACTTCCACATACGGAGTGTCGTACATCGATTCGAGGAACTTGGCCTGCTCAATACCAACAGCGGGGTTCGAGTCAGATTCTTGGCGAATGTTGTAGTAATAAATCCGTTGAAGTTTACGACCATTGGCCAATTTCATGGCGAACTTGTCGAACTGCAGATCATGCCTTCCACATGCTTGGGACAGCACGTGATACAGGTTGCTTCCGTCGATAAACACCATAACGCGATCGTTTTCGTGTAATGCTGACGATTTAGAAGACTTTGAGGGCATCTCAGCCACCACCTAATAAGTCATCGCTCAAGGCGCGGCACTAAGGCTCGCACTTTACGCGTCTATTTTTCACAGGTAAGTCGAAGTGGGCGGAGGCGGGGAGAATTCTTACAAATCAAATAGTTGCGAGCGCCCGGTACGACATCACCATTCTATTCTACCTCCAAAATTCAGTTACTTCGCATGTAATTCATCCAATTGACATTAGTAGTATTGCCAACAACCTTGAAATCAGTGTTCAAGCACACAACATCAGTTACCATCTTGACTCTTGGGCACTTCCGAAACATTATTGCGTTGCAGGGAAAATCCCCTGAACTGAAAAGCCATTTAAACGACTCAGACATTCATCAAACACACAACTGAACGACCATGAAAACTGCCAAACAAATTGAAACACCCTGCGAGATGCCAAACGGTCTGCAATGGACCGATGAAGGTCTATTCGTTATGGATCAGAAAACCGACAACGTATACGTTGTTGATGAAACGGGCAAGCTACTTCGCACTATTCCCACACCCACTGCAAATGGTTCGGGCATAACTGTCGGCGGTGGATTTCTTTGGACGGCATCAAACGGAACCTCAGTGTCACGTCCAGCCCGATCGACCGATACAGGCCTTGGATACATCTACAAGCTCGATTTGCAAACTGGCCAGCCAGTTGATCGATTCCGCACTCCAGACGGCGGGGGAATTCATGGGATCGAATGGGACAACGGCAAAATTTGGGTGACCGCATTCCAACCAGAAGCTATCTACTTGATGGACCCATCAGATCATTACAAGATCGTCCACAGCTTCAAAGTTGATCTACCCCGTCTACACGGGCTAGCGCGTGTCAACGACGGTCTCTGGTGCGCCCACACAACCGACAACGTTATCGTCAAATACAACGTCGATACAGGTGCCGAACTCGACCGAATAACTCTCGACCCCGGCGATGCCTTTGTGCACGGCATGTCAATTAAAGATGGCAAACTCTGGTACGGAGATGCCAACTTTGCCGGTAAGCACAACACCGCAACGGTCGGAAATCCTGAAATCGGCATAATCATCGTCTAATCAGAGTTCATCGAACGGTCGATCATTTCATTCACATTCTGTTCCACCGCTCTGATACCAACATTCACATCTCGAAAGTCTTACAGATTGACTAAACCACACGTAGTAGATAGTCATCATCATTTCTGGGAGATCGACCGCTTTGACTACTCATGGATGCCCAAAAACAGCACTCTCGCCACCGACTACGGGCCTGCTCACCTCGAACCGTTAGTAAAAGCGACGGGCATCGATTACACCGTCATCATTCAAGCCGTGTCATCGACCGAGGAAGCTCGGTGGTTGCTTGAGCTCGCCGATCAAAATGATTTCATCGCTGGAGTCGTAGGCTGGGTCGATCTAACCGACCCTCAAGTTGGCTACACACTTGACGAACTTCAGAGCAGCAAATATTTCAAGGGTGTCAGGCACATTTGGGAAGGTGAAGATGATCCGGGCTGGATCCTGAACTCTGGGGCGATCAACGGACTTCACGAACTTGTGCGTCGTAACCTAACTTTCGACTTTCTAGCAAAGCCGCCCAACTTGCCTTACATTCCCCAAATCATGGATCAGGTCCCTGATCTTCGGGCCGTAGTCGATCACATCGCCAAGCCTCTGATCGCCGATCATGTCGTCGAACCTTGGCTCACAGACATTAGGAAAGTTGCGAGCATCGAAGGGATTCACTGCAAGATTTCCGGAATGGTGACAGAAGCCGATCATCACAATTGGACGGCCGATGATCTACGACCATACATCCACCACGTACTGGGCTTGTTCGGTACCGATCGACTAATGTTCGGCACCGATTGGCCAGTTTCTACGCTAGCCGCCGAATACAAAACCGTAACGGACACAGCCCTAGAAATCCTCAGTTCACTATCTAAAAGCGCCAAAGCCGATGTGTTTGGCGGGACAGCCACAAGATTTTATCGCCTCGACCTCTAGCCCGAATACGACAGGAAGCGATGATCACGAAGTAACTGAAACATCTATTGAACCACGGTTCATACAAGCAAATGTCCCTATATCCCTTGTTGTTGAACAATCACAGCAAATAGTTGGATTACTGAAAGACTCTGTTGCAGTCTTCACCAAGTTAATAAGACATCACTGCGTAATAAAAGTGGTATATACAGAAACAAAAAGAAGCGCCGAATTATTCGATCCGGCGCTTCTTGTTTAGCTCAACATCTCAAACCAGGTTTACCAGGTTGGCTTACCCGAACTCCACGCCCAGTTGTCAGGCGGCCATACATTTCGTCCAACACGTGCACCACCGTCACGGCTGGTGTCGTACATATCCTTAACATCCTCAACCCACTGCTTAATGTGAGGCGTGCCCTTGTGGTACTCAAACGCGTCAGGATTAGCGTAGACCTCGTACAGATACAGCTCAGTCGGGTCGTTCACGTTCTGATAAACGTCAAACCGCAAGCAACCCGGTTCCTCGTGAGTCGAACCGACGCCATCAGCAGAAACCGACTTAATGAAAGCATCAACATGCTCTTCCTTCACGAACTTCGGTGCGTGAATCACATGCAAGCTCGAAGCGAAGTACGGGTCATCGACAATGTGCGATCGGTAAGAATCCCATTTTCCGTCACCACTTGGGAATACTGGCTTACAGAATGAAACTCCAACTTCACCATCGAACATATCGCCGACAGCTTCCTGCCACAACTTGAAGTGAGGCATTTCACCGTGAGCGGCAAACGCTGCTTCGTCGTTGTACACCTCGCAGAAAGCGAACGACGTAGGGTCGTCCGCAGCCTGAACAATATCGAACCGGCGGCAACCAGGCTCGTTCAATACTGAACCCTTAGCGTCACCAATCGATGCCTCAATAAAATCATCAATACGGTCTTCTTTGACCTTTAATCGCACCATCAAAATGTACATCACAACTCCAAATTTACAGCCCGGTGGAGAATCTCAGCCCTCGTTACCCGAGTTACTTCATATGCTGGCGGGCGGAGTATACCCTCAGCAAGCTAGCACGTGCAGCGCTTCCGACATTAAACGACCCGAGGCAAGGATGAATTTTATGATCTCCGAATCACACATTAACAGTAGTGTGGAAACACTCAACTCAGCACTTGTTAACTCGGGTGAGAATGAATAGCCCAATATAATCGCGGCCAACCGGATATATATAGCCTAAAAAAAGGAACCGAACCAAACGGCTATGCTGTCGATCCGTCCCCATGTTTCTTCTCGTCCCCCGGCTCTACCTTCGCAGATTCGATACCGCTAGACTTGTGATCTTCTTCAGCGTCGTCTCCCCATTCCTCGGAAACGGCGAACGCATTAGACGAAGGTGAAGGACTGGCAGCCATACGAACAGTCTG
>Ga0315316_10002550_pt1 | contig 13110 bp, 12 predicted proteins | sample M160m3416metaG_FD_203702 | JGI IMG/M metagenome (GOLD analysis project Ga0315316, IMG submission 203702) | Ammonia-oxidizing marine archaeal communities from Monterey Bay, California, United States - M1 60m 3416 | ecosystem: Environmental > Aquatic > Marine > Intertidal zone | place: USA...
CACAAGACCCTATGCTTCAAGTCACACAGGTATTAATTGGTACAATCTTAGTAGGGGTTGGAAGCGGCTTCTATCTTACTGCAAATTTAGGCCCCGGGCCGCGAGACGGTTGGATGACTGGCCTTCAAAGAGTTACACAAATTCCAATAGGCAGAGTCAGAACAACCATTGAAATTGCAGTTCTTCTAGTTGGTTGGAAATTAGGTGGAGAATTCTACGTGGGGACAATTATATTCGCGATCTTAATAGGACCAGTCGTTGCATTATTTTTACAATTGACTGGTATTATTTGGGGCACCCCCTCGTCTTCACAAAAAACGAATAATATCTGATAAAACCCCTTCCGTTTGTTAAGATTTATTCTTATATCGCCGTTTAGTTGATTTGTCAAAACCTCTTCGGATATACATGGCAACCGATGACACCAACAAGAAGTTTGCAACCAAAGCAGTGCATTCGGGCACTAATCCAATTGGAGGCGGAGTGAATACCCCAGTCTTTCTTTCATCAACATACCATCTAACTGAAGAAAGATATGCTGGTTGGGCTGCTGGTGCGCAGCACACCATGCTTTATTCTCGCCTTTCAAGTGTAAATTCTGAAGCGGTAGCTGCAAAACTAGTAGCAATGGAAGGTACTGAAGACGCCGAAACATTCGCAAGTGGGATGGCAGCAGTTTCTACCACTCTTTTGGGACTATTATCTAGTGGAGATCACGTAATAGCTAGTGCCGATGTATATGGGGGGACATATGGACTTATGACCGAAGATTTACCAAGATTCGGAATAGAAGTAACAATGGCAGACATGCGCGACCCATCTTCATATGAGGCTGCAATCCAAGAAAACACTAAGATGCTCTATGTTGAAACAATTTCTAATCCTGTTTTGAAAGTTTGTGATTTAGATGCAATGTCAGCAATTGCAAAACAACACAATCTGATTTCTGTAGTCGACAACACATTTGCCTCTCCGTGGGGATGCAATCCTGTTAAACATGGATTTGATTTAATTATTCATTCTGGTACAAAATATCTAGGCGGGCATTCAGATTTAATTGCAGGTTTTGTAGCGGGTAAAAAAGACCTAATCGCTCAAATTTTCCCGAAAAAAGTGCATTTTGGCGGTGCAGCAGATCCTCACATGTGCTATATGTTAGAAAGAGGTATGAGGACTTTACATACCCGTATGCCAATACACACAACAAATGCCGCAGAATTAGCAAAGCGACTTTCAACACATCAAATGATTGAAAGTGTAAACCATATTTCTTTACCAACTGATCCCGATTTTGAGTTAGCAAAAAGAATTGTGCCAAAGGGTAGTGGGATGCTAGCTTTTGTAGTCAAAGGAGGCGACGCAGCCGCTCTTAAATTCTTAAAATCGTTGAATATGACATTAGAAGCAACAAGCCTGGGAGGCGTAGAAAGCCTCGTTGAGTGCCCCTTTAATTCCAGTCACATGTTCATACCAGAAGAAGTGAGGGTAGAAGCAGGAGTAGTCCCTGGATTTGTTAGAATGAGTGTGGGAATTGAAGATGTTGAAGACATTTGGCAAGACATCGAACAAGCATTATTAGCATCATCCGAATTGCTAGAATCACGTGCCTAAGTGATTAGGATGAACGGCGAGTTATTTGTTGCTGCATTAGTATTCATAATACCTATGTGCTTTTCTCCTGGCCCCAATAATGTTCTTTGTGCAGCACATGGTTCACAGTACGGTTTCCGTAACACACTACCTCTGATCATAGGAATGGCAGTGGGGTGGTCAACATTGGGTTTGTTTGTCGGTGGCGCCACCGTTTTCATTGAGAAAAACCAAACCTTCTTTGTCATGCTCACATATGTTGGAGCGATTTATATTGCCTATCTTGGGTATAATGTATGGAAGTCTTCGCCAATGTCGGATACAGAAAAAGAAAGTACCAAATTAGGAATGAAGACAGGAATAATAATTCAAGTTGTAAATGGAAAAGCCTGGATTCATTTTTTAGTTCTTATGACACAATTTGGAGCACTTTTTGGTACGACCTTTATTGCAAAGGCCTTGCTTGTTTTATTGAATCTATTATTTGGCCTTCCTGCGGTAATGTCCTGGGCCGCTTTCGGCACACAGTTGAAGAAATTATTTTCTACACCACAATCAGCCACAATACTAAACAGAATAATGGGGGCGTCCCTATTCGTCGTCTCAATTTGGATAATTGTCAAGGCTTAGACAATTCACCAGCGCCTGATATTTCTGCTAATTTTTGCATTGCTTTAACATAGTCTTCTCTTGAATCATCTTTGTTCTGAATTAGTATTTTTTCTGCTGCATCCCATAACATTGTCAGAGCAGGAACCCAATCGCTACCTTTGTCTCTTGATGCCGAATCAAACCTCCAAGCATCCGACTCTGTTCTTTCATGCACAACAAGCCAAGCCCAACCCATAGCAGAATCAAGCCCCTTTCCTTTTCGAGCCACTGAAACAGTAGAAGCAACACCGTCGTCTCCGGCCTTTCTAATTAGCTTATCAGCAAAACTTAGAGGCGTAGGCAAATCATCGTTTTTCCAAGGCAACAAGTCTAGTTTCTTAGCTGTTGATAAGTTAGATTCCAACTCTCTTAGGAATGCGCCAAAACCTTGCTTTCTTTGTAACTGTTTTTTATGAATTTTCTCAGCATCTTCACCTTTTAAATCGAACATTTGCTCGAGTACAATCATTCCATATTCTTCCCATAAAGAAATAAGTATGGGATGACAAGAACTTTCTTCAAATCGTACAACGTCTTCCTCTAAATCGAAAGTCAAACCATCTTGTCTAACATGTATTCCTGAACCTAGATTCTCTAATATTCTAGAAATAGCATTTTTCTCATTTTCACTTCCGGACAAGAATTCTAAGAAATCATTCTTTGAATCTTCAGGGAACCAATTTGTTCCACTGACAAAACCATCCTCTATCGAATTAAGTATACTTGCCTTACATTCTCTTGATAAGACCGAATCTTCCAAAGCCATTGACATCCATGCTTGAATTATCTCATCCAATTTTTCCAATCCTTTTGGAGGCAGGGGCTTTTCTTCAGGCCACCCTGTTGGCCGCCAGATCCATTCTGCTTCAACAATTTCCGAAATTTTTGGAGGCAACATTGTCAAAGCAATAGACGGCACAAAAGCATCTTCTAATTTTGCTAGAGAACTTTGTGAAAGGCCTGCCACAACTCCATTTTGAAACGTTATCTTTAGCCAACCAGAATCATTTAGAGTGCTATTTACAACAGCTTCTTCATCCAGTCCTTTTGACCATCTTATATCCTTTCCTGAAAACTTGATTGAAGCATTATCAAGAGCAGCATCAATCCAATCATCCGGTGCCGAGGGGCTCTGCCCTGTGTATTCAAAACCATTTTTCCAAGAGAAAAACCAGTGCCCTGATTTAGCATGATCATCCCAAACTAATAATCTGAGTTTATGATTATTAAAATTCTGAATACCTGCTTGATGTGATTGTTTACCATTTCCTCTGCGAATAAAACTTGACGACCCATAAACAGGGTTGTTGAAGACAGAAACAGTCGAATGGTCACCGTCTAATGCTGCCAACAAACTACCTGCAAGTGCTCGAGAAACCACACATCCTCTTCTTTTCCCCATTCTTTTTGCTAACCATCTTCTATCGTGGCGCTTTTTGCCAACAATATCAATTTCTTTCAAACTTGCAGCCATCATGTCTCTTCGAGGCCTTCCTAAATCTGCATTAATCGTGGGCAAGAATATCAATGGGTCACCTAACAAATCATCAAGATCCTTTTCTAATCTTTGCTGTATTTGTTTAGATGCTTGTTTAATTCCTCTTACACGAACCCTTTTCCTCCGGTTTTTATCACCAGGAAAACTTACTTCTGCGGGTCCGGCAGCCATACTATACAAACCACCGAAACGAGTCTTCCCCTTGAGTCCGTCGATTAGTCGACTCGCCTTCTCCCAAAGGCTTCCAACTCATTCTGATTCATATTAGAAGGAATAATCATACAATGGATCCAACCTTCTGTGAATTTGGATAGTTGAGACAAGCTACCGGCTGACACTTTTTGACGGGTCATCGATATATCTGTTAACAAAATACCATTCCATTCATCGACAGGCTTATTCAAAAGCTCAAAAGAAGAGCCGGCACACATCAATTTTTTTGCCATTTCTTTGAGGAGGGAGACGGCTTCGTCGGGAGACATAGGTGTGGGCGTCTCCAATCCCATGCCGGTTGGATCGAGATCAAGCAATACAAGCGTGTGCAAATTATTTTCATAGTTATTACAAATCATTTCCAAAGGAGAGCATGGCAAATAGTCGCCATAAGAAAACGGAATAGTCACTTGTCTACCGAATCTATATGATTGTAAACCCGATAAAGAAACAGCAAGTGCAGTTGCAGTAATGCCTGGTACAACGTTGAAACCAATCCCCATTTCATTACATCTTGATTCCAAATCTACGTGAGTCGTGGCTTGCATGGGATCTCCAACTATTAGGAGTGCAACAGGCATTTCTTTGGCCAACTTTAACAATTCAACAGGATTTTCCACATCGGGCCTCATTATTCGTTGCCAAACACCAATTTTCTCCTCTAACTTCTCTTCTTCTTCAGACGGCAATATAGCAGTATAACCTTCCAAAAATCTCTTTGAACAGGCTTTAGCAATATCATTAGCATATTTGCTCATATATTCTAAATTCCCTGGTCCCAAGCCAACAAGCCATAAGCCTGCGGGCAAACTTTCCTCCGTCATGGTGAAGCGTCCCAACCGTTTGCACATGATGAACATGCTGCGGCACTTGTTGATACCAAATAGAAAAGTCGAGACCATTCTCGCGCTGATTACGGAGTATAATTGGTTAGCCGAAGGCCACAGAATTTTTTCTTCAGAGGACAATCAGCACCGACTTATCCCCTTATCTATTTCAGCGGCAAATAATCTTCCAAAACCACTTTGTGATTTTGACATCATAGTTTGTGAAGGCAAACCGGATGAAAAAATAGATACCGATTGGTGGAGTCATTTGACGAAATTAGTAGGACCAGAAGTAGTTTCTAGATATCGGGAGTCCTGGCCATCTTCACACGAATTTTTTGGAGATATGATGATCGTTAGGATAGATGATAATATCCAATCTTACACTTCTGAAATAGCTCAAGCCAAACTTATGTCTCATCCTTTTATTAGATTGGTATTGTCTGATTCGGGAGTCCTGGGAGAATTAAGAATTAGAGATTTAAAGCCCATAGGTGCACGCAAAGACTCGACCTTATATCTTGAAACAATTCCTTCTGAACTTACAAACACGAAGGTTTCAGTTAAAGAATCGGGCAGATATATTTCTTGCGACCCCCAAGTAGCGTATTACTCAACTAAACTTCAAACAGAGAGACTCGAAACACTTCGATTCGCAAAAGAATTACGTAAAGAAATCAACCGCCCTTTGGCTGTTTGTGACCCTTTTTGTGGAGTAGGGCCGGCCCTATCTACTTTAATCGCCGAAGAAGATTTAGTCGAAAAAATCCTTGCATCTGATTTGAATGCCGCTGCGGTTGAGTTGTTATTCGAGAATCTTCAAAGATGGGACAAGAGAGAGTATCCTACTGAATCCACCTCTATCGAACAATATTATGATGATAGAATAGTTGGTATAGCCGATGCCACGAAACTTTCCAAAAATCCAGATATTTCGGGCAAGTGGGATCTAGTACTAGTTAATTTACCTCATAGAACAATAGAATTTCTTCCCAAATTGACCCCCCTACTCAATAGAAGTAATGTGTCATTGATACGAGGAAGAGTAATCGTAGCAGAATCAGACATTCCATCTGCTAACGAAAAAATAAATCAAATCTTACCCCCCATCGCGGCAGGGAAATCAAAACCCGAATTAAAAATTAAGAGAGATTATAGTAGCACATTACGACTGTGTTCTTTCGAAGCATGGATTGAGAAAGATACTATCTAACAAAAATTAGTTGTTTAAGTGGCGCCCCGACCGGGATTTGAACCCGGGTCGCAGCCTCGACAGGGCTGCATGATAGGCCACTACACCATCGGGGCAGTAGCATCACGACAAAGGTCGTCTATTTCAATCGCACTCAAACGCGGGTTTCAATTTTGAAGTCATTTCGGGGGATAATTCATGACCCTCTTGCAACTCGATTAAACTATGTCCGATGAGAAACTGATAATCGATGTTATCGATAATGGTGGCCAATGGACGCATAGGGAGTGGCGAATGTTGAGATATTTAGGAGTAGATACTCAAATATTATCCAATAAAACACCACTTTCTGAGTTGAGAAAAGTCGATGGATTGATTCTTTCAGGCGGTGCTGCAAGAGTAGGATTGACGGGAGAATTGGGTAATTGTGCAGAATATTTGACTTTAAATGTACCAATACTCGGAATATGTGCCGGGCATCAATTCATGGCAGGTTTTTATGGCGGCAAATCACAAGAAGCTCCGAAACCAGAATTTGGTGCTGCGACCATTGAATTAATTGATGGTGGTGGCGAATTATTTGTAGACACTCCTAATCGACAAGGGGTATGGGAAAGCCATAATGATGAAGTCATTTTGGCGCCCAAAGGATTCAAAATAACCGCAGTAAGTGAAAATTGCGCAATTCAAGCCATGGAGAACGAAGAAAGGAATAGATTTGGCCTTCAATTCCACCCAGAAGTGAATGACTCCGAGTATGGCGGCAAGATTTTTGAGAACTTTGTTGACGTTTGTTTCAGAGCCCGTAGGGCTCAATAATTCAACCACAGATTGAAGAAGGGAGCGCTGGTCGGCCGGTTTAATGGCCAAGAACGCTGAGAAATTAATTCTTCATAAATGTCGTCAGTGCAATCGTACTGATAGAAGACCTTGGAGTGAAACTGACTTACCAAAGTGCAATCATTGCGAATCCACTATGGATCCCCTTGAAATCCGTTACAAATGTCTTCGCTGTGGTCATTTAGCTTGGTCAGAAGCAGGCTCAACTGGAAAATCTTGCAGATCATGTGGATATCGTATCTTTGTCAAGCCTCGTAGAGGTGGCCGACACAAGGTATTGAAGGCAGAATAAGAATCGTTCACTTCAAGACCCTCCTCTTTGACGCTAACTCGTGGCGAGTTGGCTTAGTGTACATTCTCCTCAAACATTCGAGGATTTGGCAATACCAGAGAACTTACGTCAAACATTAACGCATGCTAGCATATCGACAACCCCTCCAAATCTTTTAATCACCGGTCCAGCAGGAGTCGGAAAAACCGCTGGTTGGAAATTAGTTGCTAGGCAAATTCTTGGTCCTGGCTGGAAATCTACCACTCATATCCTTCAATGCCGAGACCTAGCCCGCTCAAGTGGTGCAATGGCAAAATTTGAGGATTTTTTAAGACCAGGGGGTAGAGATTCATCAGATACGTTAGCGGGACGCATGTCGTTAGATGCATTTGATCGACGCGTGACATCTTCCGATTCTAACGATATTCCTCCTGCAGGAAAAGAGATTGAGTTGAAAGAGGGTCAGTTACCCATCAGTCGATTAATTATATTGGAAGACGCAGATCATTTAGGTCACATAAGACAAGCATATCTTCGTAGAATGATGGAGACAGTAGGCAACACTTCTAGATTTATTTTAGTTGCTAGGGCACCAAGTAGAATAATTGACGCACTCCGTTCACGAACTCAAATGATTAGAATTCCCTCAACCTCTCAAAATCAATTAGTATCTACGCTCAAATCAATTTGTACCAAAGAAAAAATACCTCAAGATGAAGGAGTTATTGGCGATATAGCATACGTCTGTGCCGGTAATCTTCGCAAATCTATTTTTACATTAGAGATGCTTGCTTCGAGGGAATTGACATCAGATCGTTCAGCAGTGCATAAATTGGTTCAAGCAACAACACTACAATCTGGGAGGCATTTATTGGAATTGGCTTTAAGAGGTAAAGTAGTTGAATGGAAATGGGAAAAACAAAATGGTAAGAACAAAAAGGTACTTACCGGAGCAATCGCAGAAGTTGATAAATTAATGAATGAACACGGTCTAGATTCCGAAGACGTAATTTCACAGATTCATGAGGTGGCAGTAGGACGCCGACTTTCCATTACAGACGAACTTCGTTGTGAGATTCTAGATGCATTAGCTGATTGCGACAAAAATCTTAGAAATTCAATGCATGCTAGGATTCCAATAGAACATTTTCTACACCAAGTTGCCAAAGCTGGAAGAAGTCATGGACTGGCTTTTTCTTAATGGCGGGCGATCCAGGATTTGAACCCGGGTTCTCGGCTTAGGAGGCCAAGGTGATATCCAGACTACACTAATCGCCCGTATATGCGAGAGCATATGCTTCAAGAAATGTAAGGGTCATGAAAAGGCGTTTTTTTCTCCTATATCTTCCGATGGCATCAAGGATATTGAGCACCTCGTAGAGGTGTGAAGGATACTAACGTGGCACTGCCCACCCCCTATGCTGAGGAGTCAATGGACTCTCAGAATAGGTCAATGGCGTTCTCAAAAAGAATTGCCAGAATAGATTCTCAAAGAAAGTTCTGGACATGGATTTCTACCATTAGATACATGGCATCGATACGATTTTGGTTTTCCATAGCGGCCCCAACATCTGCTGGTGTAATTTTGACAAATTGGGAATATTCATCTGTTGAGGCTGCAATTTTAATTTCCGCAACATCTTTCTTTCTTCTTATCCCTCCTCATTTTTCTTCTGTTTTTGCCAAAATGTCAGCAAGGCATCGTCTCCAATTAAGGATCGAGGGCCTCAAGTCAAAGGAAGCATATCCAGGGGCCGAAAGAATCCTAAACACTCTCCATGAAAGGGTTTTGAGGGAAAGAATGAGGCTTTTTTGTACAGCCCTTTCAGCCCTATCATTATTCGCAGTCTGGGAAATTTATTAGTTGGTTTTTCAGTAATATTAGGCCTTATATCTTCATTCAATACTTTTTATCTAGAAGGATCAATACCTATGCGTTCGAATAAGTTTCCTCTTCTTTCATTACACGCTCCAACCTTACATGAAAGTATTCTAAATAGAGTACTCACTGATGTATTAGTCGCTCACTTAGATCCAGAAACCGCAGGTAGTTGGGATGACTGGGTTGCCTCTATATCCTCAAATGTTAGAGAAGGGCACACGCCAGACGCTGCTCTAGAACACATGTTAGCTGCATTACATTTGCATTCTAGAGAACTGATAACATCTGAAGAGATGATGAGCGAAATAAAAAGTGTATACAAACTATCTGTAATCGATAAATTAACCGACACATCTTTGAAAATGAATATTGTTAGCATTCAAAGTCTTTTAGCGCATACTCGTGCATGGCAGCCTGGTTTATTCCGTCTTATTGATAGATTACACGATGCTTCAAGAAATGGCGAGTTGAGATTAAGTGAGAATAACTGGAGAACTGATCTCGATTTACCGCCTAGATCATCCGATGGCCAATCAGATCTTTTTGTTATGGTTCATAATGGGGGCGATAAAGATATGACAATCGAAGTCGAAATAGTAACTGCACACGGCGAGCCAGAAGTACAGACCTTCAGAGTTCCTTGTAAAAGAACCAAAACAAAAGAAATAGTTACTTTAGATGGTTTATTGGATGCCGCATTGGTACTTTGGATAGGTTTGGCATGGCCAAGTACAGTTTCCGGACCACATCCAGTTCAAGTTACAATAAATGGAGAAGATGGCAACACATTATCTTCGACAATTGTTCAGACAACTCTGACCTCTAGCCTACATCCTGAAAGTGCAGGAGTTAGAATGGCAGATGCCGCAGAAGAAGTCAGAAGGCTGGCACTTTCGGTCTCAGAATAATTAATTTTGTACATGTCTTCCTGCGTCATCTTCTTGAGAAGGAATCTTCTCGATGAGTCCGAGAGAACATGGAATCATGGGATGTTGTAATTATCGGCAGCGGTCCTGCAGCCCTTCGTGCAGCTATCGCATCTTCCGATGTAGGGACTAAACCAATCGTTATAGATTGTGGAAGTGTTGGTTCTAGCACAGGTTTAGCTCCAGTTAGTGGTATTGCAATTTCTTTTGATGAAGTAGATTCCACAACTCATCGTGATGATACAATTTTATCTGGAGGAGATTCATCTGATAAATTAGTTACAGCAAGAATATGTGGGCAAGCAGTCAGTATATTGGCCGAATTAGAAAATTGGGGATTGGTACTTCAAAGACGAGAAGGAGGGCTCCCATTTGCATCTTCTAGTTCTGGGCACAGTAGACCTAGATTGGTTGGTTGTGGGGATTCAACATCACGAGAGTTAACAAGAATTCTAGAAGAGCAAGCAATGAAAAGAGGGATTGTTAGAAGAACCGATTTACAAACAATATCCTTAGTCATGGATAACAAACAAATCCGAGGGATCACAGTTTTAAATTTACAAACAGGTGAAATTTTTGGTATTCAGGCCAAAGCAGTAATTTTGGCGACAGACGGCCACCAGGGTCTTTGGAGTAATTTTTCTGAGGGCCCAGGCACAGGTGCTGCATTAGCCGCATCTGCAGGTATCCAACTCCAAGGGATGTCTAATACGCCTACACATTATCTCACAGTTAGAGGTACAAATTTACATCTCCCTGTTGATATTCTTAGTGCAGGAGGAAGATACAGGACAGAATCGGGAGAAGATGTTTCTCCTGGAGAAGATGTTTCAGAAGATTGTGTTTTAGATTTAAGAACTCTAAATCAGGAAGCCAAAGTTTGGTACGCCCAGACAATTCGAAGAATCGAAGAAAGGACAGGATTAGATCCTAGTTCAGATGTAATTCCTTTGATGAAGTCCGTTGCCTTTACTTTGGGAGGTGCACCTGTTGATGAGGACGGAAGAGTCACATTCAAGTCAAATTCTATGTGGTACACCGGACTTTACGCTGCTGGAAGATCAGCCAATACAGGTATGCATGGAGAAGGTTATTTGCCAGGAAACTTGCAGTTAGAAGATTTAGTGACTGGAGAAGCAGCCGGAAGCCATGCAGGCGCTTGGGTAAAAGACATTCAATTCGCTGCAAGCGATAAAATTAGTAGAGATATTTCTAAAACATCTAATAAAATCAATGCTTATTATTCTCAGCAAGGAGTTTCAGTCGGCGAGGTATCGAAAAAATTATCTTCAATAGTGAAGAATATTAACGGCAACAATAATGCCGCCTTATCCACAATTAAAGAATTAAAAGAAACCCAAATTAGTTTAACGGACGATTCGAGAGTTATGAACACTGAACTTCTTAATGCAATACAAGTGGATGCAATGTTTAGTGTCGCAGAATCATTAGTTAAAACGAGTTGAGTATTATAATGAGCGATTCGGAAGAAACTATTTTCTCTCTCATTATAGCCGGAAAGATACCATCTCACAAGGTGTTTGAGAATGAATATGTTTATGCTTTTCTTGACATTAATCCCTTAAGCCGTGGCCACACATTAGTCATACCCAAAGAAAGTGCGGCAACCATGGACGTCCTTTCAGCAAGTTCAGCCGCTTCTTTGGGTCAATGTCTACCAAAAATATGTAGAGGAATAATGAAAATTACCGGGGCAAAAAATTATAATTTAATCCAAAATAATGGGGAAGCTGCTGGTCAAACAGTCCATCACCTTCATTTCCATATCATTCCTCATTATCCTGACTCAGAACATTCTTTTGTTTGGGTTCCTCAATCAATAGATCATTTAGATGCAGCAGAACTTTCTAAGGCGATATATGACGAATTGAATTAAACAAACCCTCTTCTAATGACCGATGTCTTCTCAACCTAAAACCAGGCCGCAACCATGTGACCGATTCTAGCGGAGCCCCTGAAATATTGCCAGAATTGTCAGCAGCAGCACATAGAATCAATATTAAAAAATTAGAAAAATCCCCCTATAATCATACTGGAAAACATCCTGGAAATTTGTTTTTTGGTCATATACTTAGATTAATGATCAAAGTTGGGACCTCAATTATTTTTCGTAACTTCGAAAAAGACGATGTCCCTCCAAATGCAGGTGGTCGCATTTCAGTAGCCACTCATATCAATGGGCTAGTAGATCCTAGTGTGATGATTATTGCTCAAAAGAAGAGGATTATTTCATTAGGACGTCATGATTTGATCACGGGTCCTGTAATTGGGTGGTGGTCTAGAAGAAATGGCGCCCAACCAGTATTAAGAAAAGCAGAAGTTCAAGCAGGAGTTGCTAATGCAGATTTTGCAAGAAAAATAAATGATAGGAGTATGCTAACTATTGCGAATTGTTTGGCAGGAGGCCACGGAGCAGTAATTATGCCTGAAGGCAAATCACATCAGGATTCTCAATTACATGCACTACGGACAGGAGCCGCAAGGGCAGCTTTGGTTGCTGCAGCAATAGCCAATGAAAGAAACCAACCACTACCAGTTATTCAGCCAACAGGTCTTCACTGGGAAAGGCATTATTGGTTTAGAACAAATAGTTATGTTGAATACGCCGAACCAATAAAAATCAATTTAGTTTTTAGTGATGAAGACTCTTTAAGATTAGCAGCAGGAGAATGGATAGAACCCTCTTCTTTAGCAGTAAATGAGCTTAAAAACGAGATGTTCAATAGGATTTCCCCTTTAACTCCGGATGCTCCCGATTGGGAAACCTATCGCGCCTGGAAATTAATTGCACATTTAAGGGCAAACCGCAAAGGCGAACCCTTGAAGTCTCTTCGTGACGAAGTACACGCTACAAGGGTAATAAGAGAAGAACTTAAAGAAAACAAACAATTACAACAAGCAGTCCCTGATGCTATCAATGCCGCCGAAATTTTATACTCTTCAGATTTAGATTCTAATTCCATAAACACCCATCAGGAGTTGAAACAAAATAATTTAGCAACTTCAATTAAAGCAATTATTGGTTTGTTATTAATGTCAATCTTCTTTTTACCTGTGCTTGTTGGCTCGGGAGCCCAATCTCTACTTGGCCGTTATATGGCTGAAAAAAGCGATGAAGGCCTAGATGCAAGGACTACATATTTCTTCTTGGCTGGTATGTTCTCTCTGGTTATATTTTGGCCAATCATTTCAGTTATCA
>Ga0315316_10002554_pt1 | contig 13100 bp, 8 predicted proteins | sample M160m3416metaG_FD_203702 | JGI IMG/M metagenome (GOLD analysis project Ga0315316, IMG submission 203702) | Ammonia-oxidizing marine archaeal communities from Monterey Bay, California, United States - M1 60m 3416 | ecosystem: Environmental > Aquatic > Marine > Intertidal zone | place: USA...
AGTCGAATATACGGCGGGTTTTGGAGGTGGTCAAACGGTTGTTTCCGTTAAGGTTTTCCTACGGCGACAATTCAGCATAAACCACACAACGGAAAGGCTTTACCTATCTTCACCCCCATGGGGGGGATCTGACGATTACGCCGTCTGCAGGCATCGTTCGCGATACCTAGACGGGATTCCAGCATTTGACAGCCCGTATCCGGAGACGAATTGTATCTGACGAGACACGACTGGACAGATTTCAGACGAATCGCGTGCAGAGTACTCCGGACGAAGCAAATCAGTATTTTCAAGTGTGAGCGTTCATCGTACTTTGGTCTGGTGGTGTCATTAGGGCTTCGCTGACCGAGACTGATTTTCGCGATGTTGCAAATACGACCGCTCACCGGCGGGCGCGTCTTGTTTTCATCAGAAACGTTTCTTAGAACACCATGCACACTTTCTCGCAGAATCACTCGGAACAGCCGGGCGATTCGTTTCGTTGCCGGCATACGGGGACAGAGTCGTTCGTCCCGCCCTGTGTAGCGACGACGAAGTACGATTCCACACTGAGCAAAAAGGCTTTCTTCACGTGTATCGAGTTTTGATCACCGATGGTCTGCACGCTGCGGGTATGCAGATTCTGGAGCAGACGGAAGGCGTTGAGCCGGTCGTTATGCCGGATCTTTCGCCCGACCAGCTTCGCGAGGAACTGAAAAATGTTGACGGCATTGTTGTCCGCGGCAAAACCAAGCTGACGCCGGAGATGCTGGAAGGTCAGGAACGACTGAAGGTTGCAGTCCGCGCAGGCGTGGGTGTCGACAACATCAGTCTCGACGCAGCTACAGCGGGTGGTATTCTGGTCATGAATACCCCCACTGGAAACACCACCAGCACTGGAGAACATGCATTTGCCATGATGATGGCTCTGTCGAGAAACATTGCTCCAGCCGCCGCTTCGATGCGAGCCGGAAAATGGGACAAGAAGATGTTTCAGGGGACTCAGCTGTCGGGGAAGACACTGGCCGTCATCGGACTGGGGCGAATCGGACTGACAGTTGCCAGTCGGGCTCAGGCATTTGAAATGAAAGTTCTGGGCTATGACCCCTTCCTGTCTGAAGAACGAGCTAAAGAGTACGGTATCGAACTCTACCGTGATGTCGACGAGATCGTGTCGCAGTGCGACTTCCTGACCGTGCACACACCGCTGACCGATGAAACTCGCGGCATCATCAATGCTGAGCGTCTGGCCGCCATGAAGAAGGGCGCCCGCATCATTAATTGTGCTCGAGGTGGTATTGTCGATGAGACAGCTTTGGCCGATGCCATTGAATCAGGCCACATAGCGGGCGCCGCGCTGGATGTATTTACCAGGGAGCCGCCTGTGGATCGTCGGCTGGTCGACCTGCCTCAGGTGGTGACCACGCCACACCTTGGTGCTTCCACCGACGAAGCACAGGAAATGGTGGCCGTCGAAGCTGCGGACATTATCACTGACTATCTGGTGAACAATAATATTCGCTATGCCATCAACATGGCTCCGGTGTCCGGCGCCGAGATGGAAGACCTGAAGCACTATCTGAGCCTCGCCTATCGACTGGGGCTGTTGTCAGCCCAGATGATAAAGGGGCAGGCGCTGCAGGCGGCGGAAATCGACTTCCGAGGCGAAGCGGCGGACAGGAAAACCAGACTGATGACGTCTGCATTTGCCGTCGGACTGCTGGAAGCAGCGCTGGACGCAAACGTAAATATCATCAACGCTACGTCCGTTGCCAAGTCTCGCGGTATTGCTCTGACGGAAACGGCCAGCGGAAGTTCTGAGAACTTCGCGTCCATGATCTCCATCAAGCTGACCACAGACCGAGGAGAGTTTGAGGCAGCGGGCACCATTTTCGGGCATCAGTTTCTGCGGCTTGTGAAGCTGGGGTCGTACTGCTTCGAAGCTTTTCTGGACGGATTATTGCTGGTCTATCGACACCATGATGTTCCCGGTCTGATCGGTTACATCGGCACGATTCTGGGCAAGCACAACGTCAACATTGCCAACATGGCATTGGGGCGTGAAGCGAACCAGCCAGGGGGAGACTCAGTCGCTGTCCTCAATCTGGACAACGAACCGTCCGCTGCTGCACTGGCGGAAGTTGCGAGTCACGAAGAAGTCAGTGGTGTGGAGATCGTGCGGTTGCCACGGGCCGGCGCCAGCCTGCCTTGGCTCAGCGGCAGCTGAAGCTAAGCCAGAATGTCCGTCACCACTTCGCCGTGTACATCGGTCAGACGGAAGTCACGTCCCTGAAAACGATACGTCAGCCGTTCGTGGTTGATGCCCAACTGCTGCAGGATAGTGGCGTTCAGATCGTGGATATGTACCGGATTTTCGGTGATATTATAGCTGAAGTCGTCCGTGGCCCCGTAGACCGTGCCGGGTTTGATGCCGGCACCTGCCATCCAGATACTGAAACATCTGGGATGATGGTCTCGACCATAGTTGTCGCGGCTGAGTTTCCCCTGACAGTAGACCGTGCGACCAAATTCGCCGCCCCAGATCACCAGCGTGTCGTCCAAAAGACCGCGTGATTTTAAATCGTGAACCAGCCCCCACGACGGCTGGTCAATGTCTTTGCACTGGGCGGGCAGCGATTTCGCAACATTGCCGTGCTGGTCCCAGCCGCGGTGAAACAGCTGCACAAAGCGGACGTCGCGTTCCAGCATACGACGAGCCAGCAGGCAACTGGCCGCAAAGGTGCCAGGTTGAGTGACTTCGGGGCCGTACATTTCCAGAACGCTTTTGGGCTCACCCTGAATGCTCATCAGTTCCGGCATCGACGTCTGCATGCGGAACGCCATTTCATACTGTACGATTCTGGCCTGAGTCTCCGGATCTCCCACCGAATCCAGGGTCTGCTGGTTCATCTTTGCCAGACGGTCCAGCATCCGACGGCGAGCCGTGTCGCTGACTCCGTCCGGGTTCGACAGGTACAGCACCGGGTCTCCTTCTCTTCGCAGACCGACACCGGAGTACCGGCTGGGCAGGAACCCGGCTCCCCACAGACGGTTGTACAGCGCCTGAGCTGTCTGTCGTCCCGACCACGAGGGCGTCATCACCATGAAGGAAGGCAGTTCACGATTTTCTGCGCCCAGACCATAGCTGAGCCACGATCCCAGACTTGGTCTTCCCGGCAGTTGATGTCCCGTGCAGATATATGTGATAGCCGGATCGTGGTTAATGGCTTCAGTATGCATGGAACGAATGACGCACAGGTCATCCATCATTTTTGCTGTGTACGGCAACAGTTCGCTGACCCATGTGCCTGATTCCCCGTGCCGGGCGAATTTGAATTTTGAAGGAGCGATGGGAAAGCGTTTTTGCTTCGAGGTCATTGTCGTCAAACGCTGGCCGTTACGCACAGATTCCGGCAGATCCTTGTCATACCAGTCGTCCATCTTGGGTTTGTAGTCGAATGTGTCCTGCTGGCAGGGGGCTCCGGCCATGAACAGCCAGACCGCCCGCCGGGCTTTTGGAGCGTACTGCCTTAGGAACTCCGGGACTTCGCCGGTGGCCATGCCGCTGGCGTTTTCAGCATCCAGGCCTGCCAGGGCCGCCGTTCCCAGTCCCATCGCTCCTTTGGCAAAGAAATGACGTCGAGTTTCGGCCAGCATGTGTTGTCGCGAAAGACTCATTTGTTAATCACTTCATCCAGATTCAAAATCAAGTTTCCAACCATTGTCCACGCGGCAAATTCTTCCGGCGAGACATCTTCTCTGGCCTCAGTTTCACCTACCTGCAGCAGTCTGCGGGCGGCATCAGGATCAGCTTTGTAGTCGGCCAGGTTTGCCCTGTAGTCAGAAACAAGTCCCTGAATCTCAGGTTCTGAAGGTTCTCGCAGTACGGCCTGCTGCAGCATCCACGCCGCACGTTCGGCAGGTGCCGAGCCCGCTTCGCTGAACGAGCGTTCGGCCAGTCCACGTGCACATTCCACGTATTGCGGATCATTCATCAGTAACAATGCCTGCAGTGGTGAATTTGTCCGTTCGCGCCGGACCACACATGCTTCGCGGGAGGGGGCATCGAATGTGCTCATCTGCGGTGGCGGAGAGGTTCGCTTAATAAACGTGTAAAGAGTTCGTCGATGCACTTTGTCGCTGCCTTCGTCTTTTTTGAAGCGAACGGTATTCGATCCGGAATAGCCCACTGCAAACCACAGTCCGTCTGGTTGCGGCGGTTTTACGCTTGGACCGCCCATCCTCTCTGATAACAGCCCACCGATATGCAGGGCGTGATCGCGCAACTGCTCTGCATCCATTCGAAATCTTGGCCCCCGTGAAAGATAACGGTTCTCAGGGTCCTTTTCGTAGTCCGCCGGGGCCAGCCTGGCGGACTGCCTGTACGTGGCCGACATGACAATCAGTTTGACCAGGTGTTTGACGTCCCAGTCGTGCTGCGCACCAGCAACCTGCGGTGTCATGAACTCTGCACATAACCAGTCCAGCAGCAGGGGATGAGTTGGTGCCTCGCCCTGTGAACCAAAATCTTCTGCAGTTTTCACCAGACCTGTACCGAAAAACTGTTGCCAGATACGATTGACGGTGACTCGTGAAGTCAGTGGATGGTTCCGGGCTGTTAACCACCGAGCAAGGCCGAGCCGGTTGTTGGGTGCCCCCTGGGGCATTACAGGAAGCACAGTCGGCACAGCACGTGGTACCTGTTCGCCTTTCCGGTCGTACTCACCGCGGGCCAGCATATGGGCCGGTTTGGGCTCGTTTTTCTCTCGAAACACCAACGTCGTGGAGGCGGACTTGCGAATGGTCTTGAGGCGCTCGGTGGTCGCCTTGATTTCTTTCTGCAGCGGCTTCACCGTTTTCTGTGATGCAACATAGCTAAACTCCAGAAAGTGATTCTTCAGCGACGTTTCCTCAGTTTCGGTCCGTTTGTCAGCGGGTTTTGTCAAAACCGCAAGCACTTTCCCGGGCAGTGATTTTCCTTTGGCAGACAGCTGATCCTTCTTCCACCTAACGAAGGAATCGTACAGAGGCTGCTGATTGATTCGACTGACGATACCAGCCTTGTCCCAGTGCACAGTGCCATCGAACTGAGAAAATGCCCACCCCTTGATCTCGCTGCCGGGCTTGAATCCGACATCAGCAGCAGGCACTGCCAGCCGTACCCATTCACCAGCGGCTGGCAGGTCTGCTATTCGCCTGCGACTGACAGAATTCGCCTCGCCCCAGTCAATGTGGTCGCCGCCCCAGTAGGCACGATGGTTCCAGCTGCCGTCGTTCCACTGCAGCATGATTTCCTTTGGTGGGTTCTTCGGATCCAGATGGACAAAACAAAAGAACACGTCACCTGCACCAATTTTCAGCGGCTCAGGTGCGCTGTCAAAGAAGTGCTGACTTAAGCCGGTGGCCGTTCGGGTACTGCTGAACTGTCCGCTGAAGACAGGCGCGGGTGACTTTACGAATTTCCATGGCGTATTGCCCTGAGCGTTCGCGCCCGATGGCACAGAATCGTCAATCCACACGAATTCCTTCGGCTCAGACAGAATCGGCGACTGTGGTGACTCCGGTTCAACGTATTGGATTGATGCCAGATACTGTGTCAGCTTCTGTCGTGCAGCTGTGCTCTTCGCCTCCAGATCCGCGACCTGTTGCTTTTGCAGGCCGGTCAGGACCTTAAGCACAGGCGCCGGATCTTTTTTGTTGCCATCCAGCGGTGCTCCGTCGATACTGTTGAAATATGCGTACAGCGAATAGAAATCCTTCATTGAAAGAGGATCGAACTTGTGATCGTGGCACCTTGAGCAGTCCAGTGTTAACCCCATGAACACGGTGCCGGTCGTTACGACTCGATCCACTACGTTGCGAACGTGCACTTCGTCCGCGATGGAACCGCCTTCGCCGGTCGTGACATGACAACGGTTAAATCCGGTAGCGACCATCTGATCGTCGGTCGGGTTCTCAAGAAGGTCCCCCGCCAACTGTTCAATCGTAAATACGTTGAACGGCTTGTTCTGGTTGAAGGCGTTTACAACCCAGTCGCGGTAGGCCCACATTTCGCGGTAATTGTCCAGGTGCAGGCCATGTGTGTCGCCATATCGAGCAGCGTCCAGCCAGTACCGCGCCATGTGTTCTCCGAAACGAGGCGAGTTGAGCAGGCGTTCGACAACCGTCTCGTATGCCCCTGGTGACTTGTCAGCGACAAACGCATTAACTTCTGCAATTGTCGGCGGCAGGCCGTTCAGATCCAGCGTCACTCGACGAATCAGTGCAACGCGGTCAGCCTGTGGAGCTGCCGTCAGTCTCTTGCCGGCGAGAAGGGCTCTCACAAAAGAATCGATTTCAGAAACTCCGGCAGTGGAATCGCCCGATTCCGGTGGCTCTGGACGCTTCACTTCAGTGAATGCCCAGTGAGTTTCCCATGGAGCGCCCTGAGCAATCCAGCGCTGCAGCACGTCCTGTTCCGCTGCCGACAGAGTCATACCGGAATCCTCCGGTGGCATCTTCAGGTCTTGATCCGCTGTGACGATGCGCGCCACAATTTCGCTGTCCGCCGGATTTCCCGGTACAACGGCCCGGACGCCACTTTCCTGAAGCCTCTTCGCATCGGTTTCAAGGTCCAGACGTAGTCCGGCCTGTCGTTTCGCGACATCCGGCCCGTGACAGCGAAAGCACTTATCTGACAAAATGCCTCTTACCTGGCGTTGAAAAGAAACCTGTTGAGCCGGCGTCGACGCAGCACCGATTACGGATAGAACCAGGGCAAGGCCAGCAGAATATACATTCATGATGATCTGTGTCGTCTGCGCAGATGGAAGGAAGCGAGATGCACGTGCTGCGGGTAGAGCAATTTTCGTTTCCGATACGAATTTCTGAAAGATTACAAGTCTGATCGGCGGTGATTTGTGGTGATGGGGGAGACGCAGCAGTTTACTGGCCAGCCGGGCAAAACTCATTGTTTTTTCCCACAGTCCCTTTTTTTGGAAGACACTGACTCATCCCCCTTCGCTTCTCTGAGATTCTGTCAGAATCCGCCGGGATCCCCCCCGATCCCGGAATCGGGTGAGTTTACTTTTTGCCGTCTCGTGATACCGTAGGTGCTCGGGCACAGGTAAACCGCTGACGGTTGCCGCGGCCCGTCCTGTGGATGCCTGTTCCAGGCAGGCATGTCGGGGTGCGTCGTCTGAACCACGTCGGTTCCGCCACCCGTGTGCGGCTAATTCGATTTGATTTGGGAAGGGTTTCATGACAACAGCCAATCTTTCTTTGGATGGAAAAGATTATAAGCTGCCGGTGGTGACCGGTAGTGAAGGGGAGACGGGCGTCGACATCGGCAAGCTGCGAGCACAGTCCGGAGCCATTACTGTCGACCCTGCCTTCACCAGCACCGGAGCCTGTAACAGCGCGATCACATTTATCGATGGTGAAAAGGGAATCTTGCGCTATCGCGGATATCCCATCGAACAACTGGCAGAGAAGTCCGATTTCGTAGAAGTGGCCTGGCTGCTGCTGTACGGGGACCTGCCAAACGCTGAACAGTTGAATGATTTTCGCGCTCAGCTGACATACCACAGCCTGATCCACGAGGACATGAAGAAGTTCTTTGAAGGATTCCCGAATAATGCTCACCCGATGGCTATGCTGTCGGCGATGGTCGCGTCTCTCTCGGCGTACTATCCGGAAACCGAAGACGAGAACCATGAACAGAATATTGTACGATTGATTGCCAAAGTACGTACGCTGGCGACCTATGCGTACAAGAAATCAATCGGCCAGCCGATGGTTTATCCGCAGAACAGGCTGAAGTACTGCGATAATTTTCTGCACATGATGTTTGCCGTGCCGTGCGAGGACTATGAAGTCAATCCGATTCTGGCCAAAGCTCTGAACATGCTGTTGATCCTGCATGCAGATCACGAACAGAACTGCAGCACGTCGACAGTGCGAATGGTTGGCAGCAGTCGAGCCAACATCTTCGCTTCAATTTCAGCCGGCATTTGTGCCCTGTGGGGGCCACTCCACGGCGGAGCGAATCAAGCCGTGCTGGAGATGTTGCAGATGATTGACGACGACGGCGGTGACTATCAAAAGTGGGTTCAGAAGGCCAAAGACAAGGATGACGGGTTTCGGCTGATGGGATTCGGGCACCGCGTTTATAAGAACTTCGATCCTCGCGCAACGATTCTTCGGAAAATGTCCGACGAAGTGCTGGCAGAACTGGGTGTCGAGGATCCGCTGCTGGACATTGCCAAGAATCTTGAGCAGGTCGCCCTGGAAGACGAATACTTCGTCAGCCGCAAGCTGTATCCGAATGTCGACTTCTATAGTGGCATTCTGTATCGCGCGATGGGCATTCCGACAAATATGTTCACCGTCATGTTTTCCATCGGACGACTTCCCGGCTGGCTGGCTCACTGGAAAGAACTTCGCGACGAGGATTCACGCATTTATCGTCCTCGCCAGATCTACACAGGAGCGACGGAACGAGATTACGTCGATACCGATAAACGCGGATAGACGGAAATCGCTCATCGTTTTCCGCGGTTCCGCGTGCGATGAGTCCGCCGCACGCGGGGACAGCTGCGATGGAACTCCTTCAGATCACTTCACCAAAGAACGATTCGTCAGTTAGCATATGGCAGACGCTCCTCTGAATATTGCCGTTAACGGTGCCGTCGGACGCATGGGACAGCGCATTGTTGCGTTGACGATCGCCGATGAGGAGTTACAGCTCTCTGCGGCTCTCGAACACTCCGGTAACTCCCGGATTGGCGAAGATGCGGGCGAAATCTGCGGTGCCGGAAATTGCGGGATTGCTGTCACATCAGAGTTGAGTGAGCGAGTGGACGCGGTGATTGATTTCTCGCTGCCCGAAGCGTTGGACTCAATCCTTGTTCCGTGCCAGGAACGCAGAATTCCTCTGGTGATCGCGACAACAGGATACACCGACCAACAACGCGAGCAGATCGCGTCAGCGGCCCAGAGCACACCCGTCGTGATGGCCCCCAGCATGAGCATGGCGGTGAATCTAATTATGAAGCTGGTAGAGGATGCAGCGCGGGTTCTGCGCGACAACACTGATGGCGTGGATGTTGAAATCATCGAACGACACCATCGTTTCAAAGAGGATGCTCCCAGCGGCACAGCCTTGCACTTCGGGAAAATCGTCGCGGAACAGATGGGGCAGGAAAATCACGTTCATGGCCGCGAGGGGCGTCCTGGGCAAAGACCACGCAACGAAATCGGCTACCATGCACTGAGGACCGGCGACAACGTCGGTGAACACACAATTGTCTTCGGCATGCTGGGCGAAACAATTGATCTGACCGTTCGTGGCCATACTCGCGACAGCTACGCTTACGGTGCTCTGGCGGCTGCGAAGTTCGTGGTTACACAGGGAGCCGGGCTGTACACCATGAAAGACGTTCTGGGACTTTAGGAGTGGTTTCACAACCACAGAAGATGAACAAAACGCGTGAACAGCCAGAGTGGTCACTCACGTGCCGGCGCTGAGTGCTGGTATTAAGCCAATAGCAAGTATGCTGTGCTGCGTTCCCGTCGTCTGCTGAGATCTTCCCACTGGCGGGCAGATGCGAATGTGAGGCTCCATGGGCCGCCGATCTGTAGCGGTCGGCGCTGCCGAATGCGGGATTCTTATCCTGCAAATGTCTGATCGCCTCCGTCAACCCGAATGATCTGACTGCTGACGAATCGGGCCGCGTCCGTGCACAGGAAGCCTACGACGGAAGCAACCTCTTCCGGGCGACCGTACCGCTCCAGTGTTCCATCTGTAGCAAGCCGTTCTTTGCTGATCTCGTGTATGCGCAGAAATCGCTCTGTGACTGTGCCGCCCGGTGCCACACAGTTAACAGGGATGTTGTGTGGACGCAGCTGTTCTGCAAGGCATCGCGTCCATGCGTGAACTCCGGCCTTGGCAACGCTGTAGATCGACCCCTGCGGTCGACCGATGCAGCCGGCGATGCTGCCGATCGTAATGATCCGTCCCTGTTTGCGAGCCATCATTTCCGGTGCCACAGCCCGACAGCACAGCATTGTGCCCAGTAGATTGCGGTCCATGACGCTTTTCAGGTCGTCGACTGAGATCTTCAGGCAGTCATCGTCGTCCGGGCGCCCCCCGCGACCGACTGCCGTGCCGCCCGCTCCAATGTCACCGCCGGCACAGCAGACAAGAATATCAATCTGCTGCCACTTCGCCCGTATTTCATCAGCAACACGCAGGACATCTTCTTCGCAGGTGACGTCACCCCAGGTTGCCATAATCTCCGCGTCGTTTTCTGCGGCAATGTCAGCAGCAAGTTCCTGCATTGTACCACCTTCGTCGAAGGTCCGTGGGCTGTCCGACCGACTGCCGTGCACGGCCACCTTCGCTCCCAGCCGAGCCAGTTCTTCGGCCATGACCTTTCCCAGTCCCCGTGACGAACCCGTGACCCATGCAACCTGCGACGCAAGCGGTTTGGTTTCTATTGTCATAACTATTGTCTCGCGGTGGCTTTCTCAGGAAACTTGTGTGGCACAGGAACTGACCATGGGCTCGACCGGGCATGCCGCAAAGCAGCCACGAACGAGTGACTGGACATTCTCACACGTTCTCGTGATTGTAAAGGGTGTTGCTCCGTACCTCCACACTGAAGTAATTTCTGTTCCGGAATGAACATGAACATGAACATGAACATGAACATGGCCGGAAGAATGCGTGCTCGGGCAATTGTTGTTGCGTGCTGTCTGCAGACCACCGCAGGGTATGCCTGGTGTTCTGAAGATTCGCCCACGAAAGACAGTGTCGCCGGCAAGCAGCCTGCAGCGAGGGTAACAGAATCGGACAACACTGCTCGTGTGACGATTCGTCTGGTCGATGCCGATACTGAAGCTCCCCTGCACGGTGTCATTCGTGTCGTACAGAAATCGAATGGCCAGCGGGTCAGGCTGCCCGAACTTATCGAACGTGAGAATGGATGGTACACGGTGGTACCGGTCGTTTCGTTTTCTGTACCTGCAACCCGTCTGTCGATCGAAGCGGTGCGCGGACTGCAGACGGAACTCGCCCGCGTCGAGATTGATGCTACAGAGGCGCGGAATCAGACAGTGACGTTAAGTCTGAGACGTTTTCACGACGTGGCCAGGCGGGGGTGGAAGAATGGAAACACACATCTGCACATCATGAAACGCACTCCAGAAGAAACAGAGCGGTATCTGCGTGAAGTCCCTGAATCCGACGATCTCGATCTTGTCTACCTTTCGCACCTTCGACGCATACCCGATGAACAGACCTATATCTCGAACTCCATTGTCGAGCAGGGCTTGACCGATGACACATTCCAACGACTGTCTGACGGAAACGTGCTGTTCCGGCCAGGAGAAGAACATCGCCACAATTTTGGAAGGGGCGGCGAAGGGTTCGGGCATGTAATGCTGCTGGACATTGCGAAATTGATACGCCCGGTAAGCATCGGCCCCGGTATTATGCGCAGCGGTACCGACGGTGTCCCGCTGCAACGCGGTATTCGCGAAGCTCGTCGCGATGGGGCAACAGTGATCTGGTGTCACAATGCCAACGGTTTTGAAGACATCCCCAACTGGGTCTCGGGCACACTGGATGCACAGAATATCTTCGACGGAGGCAATCGTGGAAGCTACCGTCACTCATTCTATCGATATCTGAACATTGGCCTGCGCGTTCCTTTTTCGACCGGCACTGACTGGTTCATCGATGATTTCTCGCGAGTCTTTGTGCCACTCCCGGGTAAACTCACCAGCGAAGCATGGTTGCAGCAGTTGGCAGCCGGGCGAACGTTCATCACGAACGGTCCTCTGTTTGAGTTCATGGTGGATGGTCGAAGCATCGGGGATACGCTGCAGATCTCGTCCCCCAGGGAACTTCAGGTGAAAGCGTCGGCAGTGGGCCGTGTTGATTTTCGCAGTCTCGAACTGATTCGAAATGGCGAAGTGATCGCTGCTGCACAGACCAGACCTGAGGGTGGACATTTCACCGCGGCGTTGAACGAATCGGTTCTTCTGAATGAGGCCTGCTGGCTGGCGATTCGCACACCGCTTGAAAGCTCCGATAACGAATTCGGGCGGGCCATATACGGACACACCAGTCCGATTTACGTGGAATATCGGAAACGACGCCCTTTTCGCCCGGAAATCGCGTTGCAGCTGGTGGGCGAGATTGAAGACAGTCTGCAGGTTATTCGCGAAAAGGCGGCGTTTGCAAATGATTCGGAACTGCAGTCGGTGATGGATGTATACCGCAGTGGTATTCGACTGCTAAGACGGAAGATTGTGGTTCACCATCAATAGTCACTGTTGCAGATGCCGACGCTGAACGTTCCGGATTCTGCAACGCGTAATTCAGGTGTGGCACCATGAATCACTGCGTCTGGATGCCTGTCGTCTGTTCTTCCGGCGCGGTTTCTGTTCCCGGAGTGATTTCGTCGAGTAGCTCCGATATAGCCTGCAGCTGCTCCACATTTTTTCGGTGATTCAAGTCGCCTCTGCGAGCGATTCGGCTCAGTTCGTTCTTCCAGTAATCCACATCCTCAGACAGTCGTTCAACATTCCCGTTCAGTGTCAGCAGTTGACTGCTCATGACGTCGTTCTCACGACGTTGTTCCTCGAATTGCTGCTCCAGAGATATCAACTGCTTACTGAAGTTCTGCCTGACTTCCTGCACCTGCGCATCGCAGGAGAGATTATCAGTCGGCTGGGGGAGTATCTGTTCAGCGGGAAAGAGATCTGCATGTGATTCCTCAGCCGGGGGCAGGATATCCGCAGCACCGGAAAACTGCTGGGGGTATCTGATCTGCGACATAGCGTTCAATTCCAGTGCTGCGGCCGCTTCGCAACTGCTGCGGCTTTGGCTGCATGTGTCTTCTCTGCAGCGGCACGCTGCGGAGTTCGCCGGAGCGAACTGTTCGGTGACGGCACAGCCCGTACTTGCTGTAGCTGCCAAAAGAACGGCGATCTCCAGCAGGCGGTTTAACGCCGGGGGCACGCTGACAGTATGTCTTTTGATGACGTTCATTGGATTCTCCACTACGAATAGTCACACGCGATAACGACAGTCTTTCCGCAGTCACACGTCACGTGAATTTCTACAAGATTTC
>Ga0315316_10002556_pt1 | contig 13096 bp, 14 predicted proteins | sample M160m3416metaG_FD_203702 | JGI IMG/M metagenome (GOLD analysis project Ga0315316, IMG submission 203702) | Ammonia-oxidizing marine archaeal communities from Monterey Bay, California, United States - M1 60m 3416 | ecosystem: Environmental > Aquatic > Marine > Intertidal zone | place: USA...
ACGGACGATGGACCAGAGGTCCTGACCCGTATTCCGGGCAGCCATTAAGGAAATGACCCGACTCGCGGTTGGGGAAAACGCTGCCGAGGACTCATTGAGAGACCCGGGCAGCGGCAAGGAAGAGAAATGAAAGTTCGAGCATCGGTTCGAAAGATGTGTGACAAGTGCCGGGTGATTCGACGTCGCGGGATCGTTCGTGTGATCTGTGAAAACCCCAAGCACAAGCAGCGACAGGGCTGATGCTGCCGCGCCTGACTGGGCGCGGAGAGAGCCGGGGCGGGGCACTGCAGGTGGCCCGAACTTCCGGGTGGAGGATTTGGAATGGCGCGGATTGCAGGCGTCGATTTGCCGAGAAACAAGCGGATCGAAATTGCGCTGACCTACATCTACGGGGTGGGCCGCAAGACGGCGCTCGATATTTGTGGGCTGGCGGGAATTGATCCGGGATCGAAGACCGACCTGCTGTCAGAAGCAGAGGCGATCAAGCTCCGAGAGATCATCGAACGCGACTACAAAGTCGAAGGTGATCTCCGCCGCGAGGTCAATCAGAACATCAAAATGCTGATGGACATCGGCTGCTATCGGGGCCTGCGCCATCGTCGTGGTCTGCCGGTCCGCGGGCAGCGGACCCATACGAACGCGCGAACGCGCAAGGGCCCGGCCAAGACGATCGCCGGCAAGAAGATCGCGAAGAAGTAGGAAGGCCGAGGAATATGGTTGCCAAGAAGACGAAAAAGAAGGTCAAAAAGAATATCCAATCCGGGGTCGCCCATATCCAGTCGACCTTCAATAATACGGTCATCACGATCACGGATGTTGGCGGGAACGCGATTTCATGGGCCAGTTGTGGTCAGCAGGGCTTCAAGGGTTCGAAGAAGTCCACTCCTTTTGCGGCGCAGATTGCCGCCGAGGAAGCTGCTAAGAAAGCCCAGGAGCATGGTATCCGGACGCTCGGAGTCTACGTGAAGGGGCCCGGTGGGGGACGCGAGTCCGCTCTGCGCGCTTTGCAGGCTGCTGGCATGAAGATCACGATGATCCGGGATGTCACTCCGATTCCTCATAATGGCTGCCGCCCGCCCAAGCGGCGCCGCGTCTGAAGCGAGCTGAGAAGAAGTTATGGCACGTTATACGGGATCTGTTTGTCGACTCTGTCGCCGGGAAGGCACGAAGCTCTTCCTCAAGGGCGACCGATGCTTCACGGAGAAGTGCGCGATAGAGCGCCGAGCCTACCCGCCGGGACAACACGGTCAGGGGCGGGTTCGTTTCTCCGACTACGGCGTTCAGCTTCGTGAGAAGCAGAAGGTCAAGCGCATGTACGGCTTGCTCGAGAAGCAGTTTCGCGCGACCTATGATCAAGCCTCGCGGATGAAGGGGCGTTCGGGCGAGAATCTGCTGATGCTGCTCGAGCGTCGGCTGGACAACGTCGTCTATCGGCTTGGCTACACGACTTCTCGATCCGAAGCTCGACAACTCGTCAAGCACGGTCACTTTCTGGTCAACGGAAAGAAAGCACACACACCGAGCATGCTAGTCAGGCCGGGTTGGGTGATTGGAATCCGGGATCGATCGAAGCAGGTCGAGCGGATCACGGGTGCGCTCGAGACGATGGAAGGTCGCGCGGTCCCGCAGTGGCTCGAAGTCGAGAAAGACGAGATGAGGGGAACGGTCAAGGCGATGCCGCAGCGAGAGGACATCACGCTGCCCATCGACGAACAGTTGATCGTCGAGCTCTACTCACGCTGAGGGTGGGCGGTTTTACGCCGAGCAGGAGGTCGACCGCGTATCGGCGGGCTTTTGGCTGGTGTGGTTGCTCGGTCCATTGAAGAAAATGCGCCCCTGAGAATCTCAGGAGCGGACGATGCGGCGTCCAAGGTTGAGCCGTATATCGAATTAAGGGGGTTCCTATGCAGGATGACGTCATCGCCCGTAATTGGCGAGAGCTGATCCGACCGCGCCGTCTCGAATTGGAAGAGGATACGCTGACCGCGACCTACGGACGATTCTATTGTGAGCCGCTCGAGCGTGGCTTTGGCACGACGCTCGGCAACGCGCTTCGAAGAGTGCTCCTCTCGTCCTTGCAGGGCGCAGCGATCACCAATATTCGAATCGATGGGGTGCTGCACGAGTTCTCGACGATTCCGGGTGTGATGGAAGACGTCGCGACCGTCGTTCTGAACCTGAAGGACGTTCGGGTCCGAATGAACGCGGAAGGGCCGAAGACGATTCGTCTGCGGAAGTCCGGGGCGGGGCTGGTGACCGCCGGTGATTTCGCCTCTGCGGACCAGACGGTCGAGATCATGAATCCGGAGCACAAGATCTGCACGCTGGGGCCGGATTCGGACTTTGACCTCGAGGCGACCGTGGATCTGGGCAAGGGCTACGTCCTCGCGGACCGTAACAAGGCTGAGGAAATGCCGATCGGGACCGTCCCGATCGATTCCGTCTTTTCGCCGATCCGACGCGTGAACTACACGGTGACGCCGGCCCGAGTCGGCCGAGAGACTGATTTCGATCGGCTCAACCTCGAATTGTGGACCGACGGCGCGATCGATCCGGCGGATGCCGTGGCTTTCGCGGCCAAGATCCTCAAAGAGCAGCTCTCGATCTTCATCAACTTCGAAGAGCATGCCGAAGTGCCCACGATGTTGGTGGACGAGCCCGAGCCGCTCAATCCGAATCTGTTCAAGTCGGTGGATGAACTCGAACTCTCGGTTCGCTCCGCCAACTGCCTGCAGAACGCGAATATCCGCTTCATCGGCGAGTTGGTCCAGAAGACCGAAGCGGAGATGCTGAAAACCAAGAACTTCGGTCGCAAGTCCCTGAACGAGATCAAAGAGACGCTCGGCGCGCTCGGTCTCTCCCTGGGGATGGCGGTCGACAACCTGCCTCCGCGCAAGGATCTGGAGCGGATGCGGGAGCAGCGCGAGGCCTGACATGAACCATAGCAAGAACCGCAAAAATCTCGGGCGTACGAGCGCTCATAGGAAGGCGCTCTTCCGAAACATGGTGACCTCGTTGCTGGACCACGAGCAGATCCGCACGACCGACGCCAAGGCGAAGGAATTGAGGGGTGTGGCCGAGCGAATGATTACGCTCGGTAAAAAGGGCACCCTCCACGCCCGCCGGCGCGCGCTGCGAACGATTCGCAGTAAAGAAGTGACCTCGAAAGTCTTCGATGAGTTGGCGGCTCGTTATCGCGAGCGGCCCGGGGGCTATACGCGGGTGATCAGGCTGGGTCAGAGACCGGGTGATGCGGCTCCGATGGCGATCATCGAGCTCGTCGACCGTGGCGACGCGGCCCAGGAAAGTCAGGGGGAAAACGCCTGAGCATTTCGGACTCGGGGAAGCCTGCTCCCTCCCATCCAGGAGCGCACGAGCCCCAGCGAAGCTCTCGATCCGCCGCGGTCAGCCTCTTGCTGGGCGCGGCGTTCGTCGTCCTGGCGGTCGGTGTGGTTTTTCAGATTGACGCGCCGCCGCCGCCCGTCGTTCGGGGAGCCTCAGCGCCGCCCTTTGAACTCCAGCGGGTGGACAGCGATGCGGAGTCTCGCGCAGGCTCCCTCTCGCTTGCCGATCTGGGTGGGAAAATCGTCCTGGTGAATTTCTGGGCGACCTGGTGCGAGCCTTGTGAGAGTGAGATGCCTGCGATGGAGCGGCTCTATCGGTCGCTGCCTCGTGCCCGCTTCGAATTGGTCGCGGTCTCGATCGACGAGGACGCGGCGTTAGTGGAGCGTTTCGACGAGGAATACCAGCTCTCCTTCCCGATTCTCCTGGACCCGACTCAGGAGATCTACCGGGACTATCAGACGATGGGGGTGCCCGAGTCGCTGTTGATCGACTCCTCAGGGAGGGTCGTCGAACGCTATGTCGGCCCCCGCGTCTGGGACGCACCCGAGTACATCGAACGAATCCGCGCGCTGATCGGCGAGCCGGATGGCGAACCGAGGTCCTGATCAGGCCCGCGAGTTGGTGCCTGATCGGAATCGCGGGCTCGCCTGAGGCGAATTCGGTACGATCCCCAGGGCTGACGGGTGAGTCGGGCTGAGCGCTGCCTCCCTGCGAGGTCAACTCACTGGTCAGGGGGGTGAAGGTGAGGGCGTTTTGCCTGGGTGCTCTAGTCGTTGCGGCACTCGCGATTCCCGGCTTGCTCGATCGAGATAGCGGCGTCGCCATTTGGCTAGAGCTGCGTGGCGATCTCGCTGGGGCTTCCCTGAGGCTGGATGCCCTTTCCGGACAGAATGAAGCTCTGCGCCGCGAGGTCGAGCAGCTTGAGACCGACCCTACGGCAATGGATCGCGCGATTCGGGAGGAACTCGACCTGGCCCTGCCGGGAGAGGTTATCGTGCGCTTCATCCCGGGTCGCGGAGCGGGCGAACCGCTCCCGGAACCATGGCGCCCCTTTACGACGAAAACGGAGGCTCTGAATTCCAGGTGAAGGAAGCGTTGCGGGCAGAAATTGAAGCGGCCTTGCGAGCGTTGCTCGAGGCGGCGGGTGACGGGGAAGCCCCCCCGGACTTCACGATCGAGGTGCCGCGGCAGAAAGGGCACGGCGACTATTCGTGCAACGCCGCGATGCTGTTGGCGAAGCGGCTTCGCCGAAAGCCGCGTGAGATCGCGGAGGACTTGAAGGAACGCATCGGCTCAGGGGGGGGGATCATCGCCGCCCTCGAGGTCGCGGGGCCAGGCTTCCTGAACGTGAAGCTGGAGGACGCGGGCTGGCAGGACCTGCTTCGGAGGATCATCGAAGCGGGGTCGTCGTACGGCCAGGGGGAGTCTGCCGAAGCGGCCGAAGCGCGGAGTGCCGATCAAAAGCCCCGCGTTCAGGTTGAATTCGTTTCGGCGAACCCGACGGGTCCCCTATCGACGGGGCACGGGCGCCAGGGAATTCTCGGAGACTGTATCGCCCGCCTCCTCGAAGCGACGGGTTGGGATGTGACCCGAGAATACTATTTCAACGACGGGGGCCGTCAGATGCGGGTCCTCGGAGAGTCGGTGAAGGCTCGTTACCTGGAAGGGCTCGGACTCGCTGCGCCGCCGCCCTCGGCTGCTTTCCTGGACCCCGAGAAGGCGTGGGTCGACGAGGTGGAAGGGCTCCCGGTCGTCTTCCCCAAGGATGGCTATCAGGGCGACTATATCGGCGACATTGCCGCGAGCTTGCGCGCGCTCGAGGGCGATGGATTGGTCGATGAGCCCGGCGAGGGGCGTTTCCGGGAGGAGGCGCAGCGATCGATCTTCGAGGACATCGCGGGCACGCTGGAGCGCATCGGTATTTCGTTCGACGTCTACTACAACGAACGAAGCCTCTACGACGAAGGGAAGGTCGAGGAGGCCATCGACGACCTGCGTGCAGAGGGTCTGATCTACGACTCGGAGGGAGCGGTTTGGTGCAAGGCGACCGACCGCGGTCTGGACCGGGATCGCGTCGTGGTCAAAAGCAGTGGCGAACCGACCTACCTGATGCCTGATATCGCCTATCACCGGGAAAAATTTCGGCGCGGCTTCGACCGGGTGATCGACGTCCAGGGTGCCGATCACATCGAGCAGTTTCCTTTTGTGCGTGAGGCGACGGAGGTGCTCGGGGTGGACCGGGATCGCGTCGAACTCGTGATGCATCAATTCGTCACGATTACGAGCGGAGGAGACCGGGTCAAACAATCGACCCGAAAAGCGACCTTCGTGACCGTGGACGAACTCGTGGACGATGTGGGCGCGGACGTTTTTCGGTTCTTCATGATCGAAAGGAAGCCCGACGGGCATCTGGATTTCGACCTCGATCTCGCCAAGGACAAGAACTGGCGTAAGAACCCGGCCTACTACGTCCAATATGCACACGCTCGCACTTATGGAATCGGCCGCAAAGCGGCGGAGGCAGGCCTGGAGATGCCGGGCGCGAACGACTTGGATGCGGCGGAATTGGCTCTCGAGGAAGAGATCGAACTCGTCAAGAAGCTCGCGACCTTCCCCGAGATCGTTGGCCGAGCGGCGGCGAGCCGCGAACCGCACCACGTCGCCTACTACCTGCGCGAAGTCGCAGGACTCTGGAACCCTTACCTGCAGGACGGGGACCGCCACCGGGTGATCTCTGACGATGCTGGCTTGACCGCTGCGCGGCTCGGGCTTGCGCTGGCGGTGCGGAATGTCCTCGCGAGTGGCTTGGGCTTGCTCGGCATCAGCGCCCCGGAGCGGATGTAGTGGCGCCGCCGCGGGGACGCGGCCTGCGGCCCGGGGGGGTTCTGCGCGCAGTGGGCCGCCTCGTGGTGCTCGTCGCGATGGGTTTCGGGCTCGGCCTTGTTTTTGGCGTCGTGATGGAAGAGCCTCAGCTTCTTGCCGGCCATCTTCGGGGGGAGAGCGAAGCGGTGCAGGTGCGGGTTCGGTCGGGCTCTGAGCGCAGCGGCGATTCAGACACCCTCCGAGTCCGATCCGAAGCCTCGCTGCTCGCCGGATCCCCTGGCGAGCCCAGCAGGCAGGCGGCGATCGATTCCAAAAGCGGAGGCGAAGGGACCGCGACGGGGACGTCCCTGCCGGCGGTCGGCGCGCGCCCCGTAGAGGAAAGCTCGCCGACGGTCACGGAGTCAGGGGAGCCGACCCCGTCGGACCGAGTTGGCGTCCTCGCTCCGGGCGCGGCAGGGGCGCCGCGCTGGGCGATCCAGGTGGGAGCCTTTGCGGAGGAATCTGCCGCCGGTGGTCTCGCCGACTCGCTTCGCAGCCGATACCCCGTGGTCGTATTGTCCGGGGGCGAAGGCCGGCGCTGGCGCGTCCGCGTTCAACCCTTGGCGGGAGAGAAGCGCGCGCGTGAGGTGGCAGCCTCCCTCAAGCAGGAAGAGGGTCTGCCGACCTGGGTGATCTCTTTGGATGGTCAGGCAGGCCGGTGAGGGGAGCGGACCCGGAAAGCGGGAGGAAGGCGACCCGCCGCCGGGTCGGGGTGCTCGGGGCGAAGGGGCAGCTGGGTCGATGTCTGGTTCGACAGATCGAGTCGGCTCCCGACCTCGAACTTGTTTTCGCGCTGAGCCGGGAAGACCTCGACCTTGCGGAGGTCGAGGGGCTGAGTGAGCGGATCTCGGACCGACTCGGAACGACGGCCCCCTCCTGCCCGGAGGTCGTGATCAACGCCGCCGCACATACCCAGGTCGACCGATGCGAGTCGGAGTCTGCACTCGCGTATCAGATCAATGCGCTTGCGCCCGGAGAGTGGGCTCGACAGTTGGCCGAGCGTGGCTGTCGATTCATTCACCTCTCGACCGATTACGTCTTCGCGGGAGAAGGCGCTCAGCCCTTTCGTGAGTCCGATCCGACGGACCCGCGGACGGTCTATGGGGCCAGTAAGCGCGCCGGTGAGCTCGCCGTGCTCGGGCATTCGCCCGACGCGTTGGTCGTCCGGACCAGCTGGGTCTTTGGGCCGGGGCGGAACTTCGTCAGGGCGATCCTGGATCAAGCCCAGATGCGCCGGTCGGGCGAAGCGGAGGGGGCTCTCAGGGTCGTGGACGACCAACGTGGATCACCGACACTCGCAGAGGACCTGGCCTTCGCCCTGCTCGCCATCGCTCGGCAGGAGAAGCAGGAGTGGGGTGGCGGATTGCTCCATCTGCGTAACCGTGGCGAGACCACCTGGTTCGGTTTCGCTCGGGAGATCCTCGATCAGGCGGGCTTCGCCGACGTGGCCATCGACCCCGTTCCATCGTCGGCCTTCGAGACCGCGGCGCGGCGACCCGCCTTCTCCGTGTTGGATTGTCGATGGGCAGAGTCCAAGGGAATCGTGATGCCTACGTGGAAGGACGCGCTCAGCCGCTATCTTGCAGGCCCGGACTGCCCCTACGAGCCGGTAGAGTCGGTGGAAGATCCGAAGGCTCGAGACCCCTTTCCCGCCCCCGAGGTCCCGCGATGAGCGTCGATCAATCGCGCATTCGCAATTTCTGCATCATCGCCCATATCGATCACGGCAAGAGCACGCTGGCCGATCGGCTGCTCGATGCGACGCAGTCGATTTCCGAGCGCGAGAAAAAGGATCAATTCCTGGACAACATGGAATTGGAGCGTGAGCGCGGGATTACGATCAAGGCGCAGACGGCGAGGATGAATTTCCGTGCGGAAGATGGTGAGGAATATGTCCTCAACCTGATCGATACGCCCGGCCATGTCGATTTCTCCTATGAGGTCTCGCGGGCGCTTGCCGCCTGCGAAGGGGCGCTTCTGATCGTGGACGCGGCGCAGGGGATCGAGGCGCAGACTCTGGCCAACGCGTACCTCGCGGTCGAGGCCGACCTCGAGTTGATCCCGATCGTCAATAAAATCGATCTTCCAAGCGCGGACCCCGACCGAGTGGCCCAGGAGGTCGAGGACGTCGTCGGGCTCGATGCCGCCGACGTGCTGCAGGTCTCCGCGAAGACGGGGCAGGGGGTCGACGCCGTATTGCAGGCCATCGTCGACCGGATCCCGCCCCCTTCGGGCAAGCGGGAAGCGCCCGCGCAGGCGCTGGTCTTCGACGCCTGGTTCGACCCCTATGTCGGGGCGGTCATGCTGGTTCGGGTCATGCACGGCGTTTTGCACAAGCGGGAGCGCGTGAAATTCATGATCGCGGGGATCGAACACGAGATAACGGGCCTGGACGTGATCGACCCGAAGCCGCGACGCGTCGACATGCTCTCCGCCGGAGAGGTGGGGATGGTGGTCGCCGGCGTCAAGTCGCTTGCCGAAGTGCAGATCGGCGACACGATCACGTCCGCGTCAGGTGGAGCCGAGGAGCCGCTCGAGGGTTTCCAAGAGGTGAAGCCGATGGTCTTCGCGGGGCTCTACCCCGTCGATTCCGAAGACTACGAGGACCTCAAGGTCGCGCTCGAGAAGCTCGAGCTCAACGACTCTTCGTTCTCGTACGAGCCTGAGACGAGCGCGGCGCTCGGCTTCGGCTTTCGCTGTGGATTCCTCGGATTCCTTCACGCGGAAATCGTGCAGGAGCGGCTGGAGCGGGAATACGACCTGGACCTGATCACGACGGCACCGACGGTTCGTTATCACGTGGTCCCCAAGTCAGGAGAATCCTTCGAGATCGAGAGCCCTGCCGCGTTGCCCGAGAGCCAGGAGATCCAGCAGATCGAAGAGCCTGTGGTGCTGGCGACGATTCATGTCCCTTCGGATCATCTGGGAGCCGTACTCGGTCTCTGCCAGGACCGGCGGGGGACACAAAAGGATATGGGTGTCCACGGCGACCGCGTCCAGGTTCGCTACGAGCTGCCGCTCAACGAAATCGTGACGGATTTCCACGATAAACTGAAAAGCGCGACCCGGGGCTATGGCTCCTTCGATTACGAATTGGTGGGATTTCGGCCAGCGGACCTTCAAAAGCTGGACGTGCTGGTCAACGGGGACCCCGTGGATGCGCTCTCATTGATCGTGCACAAGGACAAGGCCTTCTCCCGGGGCTCTGAACTCGCGCGCAAGCTCAAGGAATTCATCCCGCGCCAGCAATTCCCGATCGCGATCCAGGCGGCGGTGGGGACGCGGGTGATCGCGCGAACGACGGTTCGGGCCGTGCGCAAGAACGTCCTAGCCAAGTGCTATGGCGGCGACATCAGTCGTAAACGCAAGCTGCTCGAGAAGCAGAAGGCGGGTAAGAAACGCATGAAGATGGTTGGAAGCGTCGAGATCCCGCAGGAGGCGTTTCTGGCGGCTCTGCGACTAGGAGACGATTAGTGGCGGAGCCCCTAGACCCCCAACCGGAGGGGAAGGAGGTCGAGGAAGTCTCGACTCTGGCCGCGATCGTAGAGCAGGTCGTGACGCTGGTGATCGCGATCGTCATTGCATTGGCCATCCGCCAATTTCTGGTGGAGCCTTTTCGAATCCCTTCGGGCTCGATGTTTCCGACGCTTTTGGTCGGGGATCACCTCTTCGTGAACAAGCTGGCCTATGGGCCTCGGGTGCCCTTCACCGATTGGCGTCTGCCGGGCTGGCGAGAACCCCGCCGCGGCGACGTCGTCGTCTTCGAGGTGGCCCGACCGGACGCGAAGTCCATCCAGCCCGTCGATCGGGCGGCACCGGGGACGCCGACGGAGGATTTCGTCAAGCGCTTGGTGGGCTTACCGGGTGACCGGATCGAGTGGCGGCGAGGCCTTCTCTATATCAACGGGCAGCCGTCCGAGCTGAGTGCCGCTGAGGAGGGGTTCGTCGATGACTCGGGACATCGTTACGAGATGAACTGGGAGGCATTGGGCGACTGCCGTCACGCCATTTTGGACGACCCCCGCCCACGCGACCCCCGTTTTGACCGTGGGGGTCCGATCCTGGTCGAGCCGGGGCGCTATTTCATGATGGGGGACAACCGGGACAACTCAAACGACAGCCGGGGCTGGGGCACCGTGCGGAAGGAAGAGTTGAAGGGCCCCGCGTTTATTCTCTACTGGTCATGGGACGTGAACGGCAACATGCTCTCCTTCTTCAACCCGATCAACTGGTTCACGGCCGAGAAGCGCTGGGATCGGGTTTTTCAGCGCGTGGAGTGCGAACCGGTCGAGCAGGCGGGTTAGGCCCAGGGAGGCCAGGGGCGAGCCTGACTGGGGGTCCCGTACCGACGTCGGGGAGATCCTGCCGAAAACTCTGGAATTAGAGGCCTCCCGGATTGCCACCCGGTCTGCTCGCGGTACTCTTGGCGCCGATCGCTTCGATCCTTTAACCCCGTCCAGTGAGTCGGGTAAGGACGAGAACGCAGAGTGCCCGATTCATCCCCCAGCCTGAGCGCGCCTCGCGCGCGAGACACGACCACCTCCGCAACGAACTCGGTTCGGGCGACGGAGAGAGTGGTCCTGGACGACCAGGCCATCCGCAGAACCCTGATGCGGATGGCTCACGAGATCGTCGAGAGCGCGGACGGACTCGACCGGCTCTATCTGGTTGCAATTCCAAACGGTGGTGTGCCTCTGGGGCGGGTGCTCTCCGACAACCTGGAGAGCCTCACGGGGCATCGGCCGCCGATGGGGATTCTGGACACCACGCTCTATCGAGATGATCTGTCGAGTCGTGGCAGCCGGCCCCAGTTGCGTCGTACGGAGATGCCCTCTTCGGTCGACGATCACGTCGTGGTGCTCGTGGACGATGTGGTCAGCACAGGACGGACGCTCCGCGCGGGCATGGATGCCTTGATGGATTTCGGGCGCCCCTCGCACGTCCGTGTCATGGCGCTGGTCGATCGCGGACATCGTGAACTCCCCATCAAGATCGACTACGTCGGAAAGAATCTCCCGACCCAACCCGGTGAAAAAGTCGTCTTTCGCGCCGAGGAAGCGGGCGGAGGAGAGGCGAGCGGCCTCGTCGGGGAGCTCGAACTCGCGGTGCGGTCCGAGCCGGGCCTGACTGCAGAGGGGGCTGACTCGTGATTGGTCGCGACATTCTCGGAATCGAAGATCTCTCTCGAGAGGACATCGATACGATCCTCGAGACGGCTGAACGGATGCAAGAGATCGGGACCCGTGAGGTCAAGAAGGTTCCGACGCTACGGGGCCGGACGCTGATCAACCTCTTCTTCGAGCCGTCCACGCGGACTCAGACGAGCTTCGAGATCGCCGGGAAACGGTTGGCTGCGGACGTCGTGAATTTCTCGGTATCGAGCTCGAGCGTCTCCAAACGAGAGACTCTGCTCGACACCGCGAAGACCCTCGATGCAATGGATCCCGACGTGGTGGTCGTTCGGCACAAAGTGGCGGGTGTCCCGCATCGCCTCGCCGAGGTGCTGGAGGCACCCGTGATCAACGCGGGCGACGGCGCGCACGAGCATCCCTCACAGGCGCTGCTCGACATGCTGACGGTGCGCGAGCAGAAGGGGCAGATCGAGGGGCTCACGGTGACGATCATCGGGGATATCGCCCATAGTCGCGTCGCCCGGTCCAATATCTATGGATTCACGAAGCTCGGAGCGGAGGTTCGTGTCGCCGGGCCTCCGACAATGCTTCCGGCCCATGTCGAGTCTCTCGGAGTCAAGTCCTTCACCAACCTGCGTGAGGCGATCGAGGGCGCGGATGTCGTGATGGCACTTCGTATTCAGATGGAGCGGCTCGAGGGCGCCTGTTTCCCGAGCGTGCGCGAGTACGCGTCGACCTTCGGCTTGGATCGGGCGAAGCTTCGCTTCGCGAAGGAAGACGCCATCGTGATGCATCCGGGGCCCGTGAACCGTGGCGTCGAACTGGCCCACGAACTCGCCGACCACCGGCCGAGTGTGATCCTCGACCAGGTCCGAAACGGCGTGGCGCTCAGAATGGCGCTTCTCTACCTCGTCGCGGGTCGCGGGGGGCATTAAACGATGTCACGACTCCTGATTCGAAACGGACGTATCCTGGACCCGAGCCGAGAACTCGATGTTCCGGCGGAGCAGGCGGAACTTCTCATCGAGGAGGGTCGTATCGAGACGCTTTCGACGGACGGGAGCCCGATCTCCGAAGAGGGCGCCGAGGTGCTCGATGCCGAGGGTGCTTGGGTGGTCCCCGGCCTGATCGACGTGCACGCTCACCTGCGCGAGCCAGGGCAGGAGTACAAGGAAGATCTCGCATCGGGTGGGACGGCTGCCGTGGCCGGCGGGTTCACCCAGGTCGCGTGTATGGCCAATACGGATCCGGTGAACGACGACCCCTCCGTGACCAAATACATTCTGGATCGGGCCGAGAAGGAATCGCCCGCAAAGATCCGCCCCATCGCAGCAGCGACGCGCGGCCTCGCGGGTGAGGTCATGACCGAGATGATCGCTCTGCGTGAGGCGGGCGCCGTCGCGTTCAGCGACGATGGCGCGTCCATCATGGACTCCGCCGTCATGCGGCGGGTGCTCGAGTACTCGAGGATGGCGGATAAACCGGTCATCGTGCACGCCGAGGATTGCACGCTCAGAGCGAACGGCGTTGTCAACGAGGGCCCTGTCTCGACACGCCTGGGGCTGCCCGGAAACCCGGCGGCTGCCGAGGAAATCATGGTGGCCCGGGACATCCGGCTCGCGTCGCTGACGGGAGCACATCTGCACGTCGCCCACGTTTCGACCGCGGGCTCCGTCCATATGATTCGGGCAGCGAAGGACGCAGGGCTGCGTGTGACGGCGGAGGTGACGCCCCACCATCTGATGCTCACCGATGTC
>Ga0315316_10002558_pt1 | contig 13091 bp, 6 predicted proteins | sample M160m3416metaG_FD_203702 | JGI IMG/M metagenome (GOLD analysis project Ga0315316, IMG submission 203702) | Ammonia-oxidizing marine archaeal communities from Monterey Bay, California, United States - M1 60m 3416 | ecosystem: Environmental > Aquatic > Marine > Intertidal zone | place: USA...
CTGAAGATGTTGCGGATGTAACATTAACGGATCTATTGACGGTTACGGATGAATCCGAAGAGGATCGCCCAATATTTAAAGAACGCGTGCTCAAGGAAATTAATGAGTATCAGTATTACGAGCCTGTCCGCTGGGGCACAACCTGCATCATTTGCCACAACAATCAAACTCCGGGCGTGGAAGGCAGTGGTGATGCCGCCGCGATTACCGGTAACCAGCTTCCCTTTACAGTGATCAAAGTCAAGATTCCCTACGAGGAAACGCAGAACGCGATTCATAACGCTAGAGCGATATTGATTGCAGTAGCGATTGTCACGGTCTTTGTGTCCATGATAGCTTTGTATATTATTATTCGATTACTCGTTGTGAGACCATTGAATCACTTACGAGATGTGAGTGATCGTATTAGTCGCGGCGATCTAAAAGAGCGAGCAGATATTAGTACAGACGATGAGTTTCAAGAATTAGGAACGTCGTTTAATCGCATGGTTCGGCACCTGACTGAAGCTCAACAAGCTTTAAAGCTGGTTAATGACAATTTAGATATCAAAGTTGATGAAATGGCTCAGTTGAATATGCAGTTGTATGATATGAATCGTATGAAGGATGAGTTCATGGCGAATATGAGCCATGAATTACGGACTCCTCTTAACAGTATCATCGGTTTTTCTGAAATTTTACAAGGTGTACAGAGCTTAGATGATAAACAAACCCGTTATGCGGAAAATATCCAACGCAGTGGTCGGATGTTGCTGGAGATGATCAACGAGATATTGGATTTAGCAAAAATTGAAGCTGGTAAATTAGAAGTTAAACCCATTGACATGCTGTTGGGCACTGTGGTGACTGCTCAATGTGATTTAGTGCGTTCGTTGGTCGAAGAAAAGAATATTTCGCTTGACGTGAAAGTTAAGCTCAGCGACCGTCAAGTGACTCAGGATCAAGGCAAGATTCAGCAAATCTTAACGAACTTACTTTCCAATGCAATTAAGTTCACGCCCGAAGGTGGGCGAATTACCGTGACTGTTGCCGAGGCATCGACGGATGAGGATTGTTTTCAGATCCAAGTCGTTGATACTGGAATTGGAATTGCTGAAGAAGACCGCGATACAATTTTTGAAAAATTTCGTCAAGGGAATATCGTCAGCGGTCAAGATAGCCTAACTCGAGAATATGCTGGTACGGGTCTGGGTTTGTCTATCGTCAAGGAACTCTGCCGTATACTAGGTGGCGAAGTGACGGTGAAGAGTCAGTTAGGAATAGGTTCGACGTTCACGGTCTTGCTTCCCTTTATGGCGACAGCCTTTGAAATTGAAAGAGGTTCAGAAATTAATCGTAGAGTGGATGAGGCGGCACGAATTCAAAATATTGAAAACCTAACGCCTCAAGCACAATCCGAGTTAGAACCTGACGATGAGTCAGAACTCGAATCTCAGGACGAATAAACGCAGTTAGCAACATGGAGGAATTTGCCTTGGCTCGAGTGGTTCATTTATTTACGGATGGTGGTTGTAGCGGAAACCCTGGTCCCGGCGGTTGGGCGTATATATTGCGCGACTTAGTTTCGGGCAAGGAGCAAGAAGCGAGCGGTTATATGCCTGAGACGACAAATAACCAGATGGAGTTGCAGGCGGTAATTGAAGGGTTGAAAGTATTACAGGTTCCTTGTGAGGTCGAGTTGTTTACCGATAGCGTTTACGTTGGCAAGGGAATCCAGGAATGGATGCAGGGGTGGAAGAGTCGCGGTTGGAAACGGAAGGAAAAAAATCGCCTAGTGCCAATTAAGAACCAAGAGTTTTGGATGGAGCTTGATTTATTATTAGCGCGACATACATTAACGTACACGCGAGTCGCGGGACACAGCGGTCATGAAGAAAATGAACGTTGTGATCATCTTGCCGTAGCGGCTTATCAAAAATATCAATAGAGACAGTGGGTTGCACGCAGAAAACGGTTTACCGCTCCACATTGTTTGGCGGAGGCTATCACTAACCGACGTCGCCTACATCTAGCACTTTGCCATAACGGCGAAGGACTTGTTTGCGGAGGCGAATTAATTCGAGGCTTTGCAGTCCGGGGTCGTCTTCGATAAGTGCGAGAGCATCATCTCGTGCTTGCTCTAAAATCATTCGATCGCGATGGAGATTAGCAATTCGTAGCGGTGGTAGCCCATGTTGTTTTGTACCAAACAAATCTCCGGGGCCGCGCATTTTGAAATCTGCTTCGGCTAGCTCAAAGCCATCAAGTGTTTTGACGAATGTTTCAAGGCGTTCGACGGCGTCGGGGTTGTTGGGACTGGCAAAGACACAAATATAACCCGGATGGTGCCCGCGGCGAATTCGGCCACGGAATTGATGTAGTTGCGCAAGTCCAAACTGTTGCGCGTCCTCGATCGTCATGAGTGATGCGTTTGGCACGTTGACGCCGACTTCAACGACGGACGTGGCAACGATAACATCGAGTTCATGATCCGCAAATTTTTGCATCGTCTGCTTTTTTTCCTCCGCTGGAAGTTTGCCATGTACCACTGCGATGCGGAAATCACTAAGTATGCCATTTTGTAGCTGCTGATAGATTCTTTCTACGCTTTGCAGTTCCTCGTTTGTTTCTTGGTCGATAATAGCAGCAATCACAAACCCTTGGCGGCCTTCACGAAGTTTCTTGCGAAAAAATTTCCACCATGGTTCACGTTGCTCGGCGGTACCGAGGTATGTATGGACGGGTTGTTGGTGGTCGGGCCCACTACGGATTGTGGAAATGTCGAGGTCGGCAAACAATCCCATGGCAATCGTTCGTGGTATTGGGGTGGCGGACATGACGAGATAATGAGGGTCGAATCCCGTCTTGCGGACAGCAAGTCGTTGTCGGACTCCAAATTTATGTTGTTCGTCGATCACTACGAGTGCCAATGATTTGAAATTGAGTTGATCACTGGCCAGACTATGAGTTCCGATGAGCAGGTCAATTTCGCCTGCTTCCACATCAGCTAAAACTTGTTTTCTTTCAGCAGTTTTCATCGACCCGGTAAGCAACGCAATGGTTACACGTGACTGCTGTAGGTCTCGGCTAAGTGTCTGGAAATGTTGTTGTGCTAAGATCTCAGTTGGCGCCATGAGGACCGCTTGGTGTTGGTGTGCGACACATAGCAGCATGGCATATTCTGCCACGACGGTTTTTCCGCTTCCAACATCACCTTGCAGGAGTCGATTCATAGGTCGACTTGAAGCCATGTCTTCGGTGATCTCTTGTACGACGTGTTGTTGTGCCGAGGTCAGTGTAAAAGGAAACCGCGAAGTGATCCTGGCGTGGATGCGAGCGTCCGTTTCGAGTTCCGGAGCTTTGCTAGTGGCGGCGAGTTGCCAACGTCTCAGTGCTAGGGCAAGTTGCAAGACAAGTAGTTCTTGATAGATGAAGCGAAAACGGCTCGCCTCCGCTTCAGCGAGCGATTCAGGGCAGTGAATATGTTTGACTGCAGTTGTTATTGAGATAACTCCCTTCTTGGTTCGCAGAGATTCAGGTAGTACTTCTTCGAGTTGGTCTGCATAGTGCTCAACGGCTAAACGTACAATGCGTTGCATCGTAGCTTGTGTGAGTCCCTGAGTCAGTGGATAAATTGGAAGGACTTCACCACCGGTGGCTTGTTGGTCTTCTTCGAGCAGCACAATCCGAGGGTGTGTCATCTCCCATTTTTTACCCGTCTTTTTGGGTTTGACTTTACCTGAAAGAAGTACAGAGTCACTGACTTGATATTTTTTCTTGAGATATGGCATGCTGAACCATGTCGCCGTGAGCAGCGTGTTGCCACATTGAAGTGTGATCGTGAAAATTGATTTTCCAAAGCGAGTACGCCCTCCACGGATCTCGGTAATTGTTCCTTGGACAGAGACCTCGGTTTCTTCCCGTGGAAGTGTGTCAAGTTCGACGCGCTCAGCGAAACATTGATAGTCACGTGGAAAGAAGAAAAGCAGATCACCGATGGTGTGTAAATGCAGTTTTGCTAGACGCGATGTCCACGTACTGTGAAAACCAGGAAGCATCGTCACAGGGGACGTAATGCTCACTTCGGGTGGAATGTCCGTGCGTTCTGGATAGCTCATGTCGAATATTGTAACGAGTTGTGAAGGTTTTTGTGGAACCAGAATGTCACTGCCTAGGTAATTGTGGTGATTCATTTTAGTATTGAAACTACCTGCATTACTGACTCGGGGCAAAAGGTAAATTGCGTCGGGTTTGCGCAATTTGTTCTGCTAGGTATATTCTCCCGTATGAATAGCGGACACAGTTATGCCAGTTGTCGCCAGCGATTGGTTGAATGGACCGTAATTGTAGATCAGAAATCTAACAAATGTGGGTAAACAAATGAACGTGCTGATAATTGGCAGTGGTGGGCGCGAACACGCTTTGGCATGGAAAATTCAACAGAGCTCACGTGTGGATACTGTGTTTGTATCCCCGGGTAATGCTGGTACCTATCAGGATGCGGTCAATGTAGATTTAGACCAAGATGATTTTTCGGCGATGGTTCGCTTTGCTGAGGAAAACGAGGTAGGGTTAACGGTTGTGGGCCCCGAAGCCCCTTTGGCCTCAGGGATTGTTGATGCGTTTGAAGCGGCTGGGCAAAAAGTGTTTGGACCGAATAAAAAGGCAGCGCAATTAGAAGCCTCCAAAGTGTTTTGTAAACAAATTTTGAAAATGGCAGGCGTGCCCACCGCGGACTATCGAGCGTTTACTGATCCGGATTTAGCGATTGAGATGTTAGAGGAGCGATTTGCCGGTGACGGTGAGCGTCCTTGTCATGTGGTGGTCAAAGCTGATGGATTGGCAGCAGGCAAGGGGGTGACAGTTTGCCATACGAAGCAAGATGCTCTCGATGCAATTGAATCCATAGGGCGCGATCGAGTTTTTGGTGAAGCCGGTGCAGAATTTATTATTGAAGAACGGCTTGAAGGTGAAGAGGCGAGTATCTTGGCAATCACTGATGGCAAGACGATTGTTACGTTGCCAGCAGCTCAAGATCATAAACCAGCAGGCGATGGTGATACTGGGCCTAATACGGGGGGGATGGGAGCCTATAGTCCGACGCCTGCGGTGTCGGATGAAGATGTGCAGTGGGTCGAGGAAAATGTCTTGGTGCCGACAGTTCATGCTCTCAAGAAAAATGGCACGCCGTTTAAGGGTGTGCTTTACGCAGGCCTGATGATTACACCCACGGGAATGAAAGTGTTGGAATACAATGTTCGCTTTGGTGATCCTGAATGTCAGCCACTGTTGATGAGGTTGCAATCCGACTTAGTAGATATTCTTGAGGCAGTTGCTGATGGCGAGTTGGATCGAATTAACCCGCCCCAGTGGGATCCCCGACCAGCTTGTTGTGTGGTGGTTGCAAGTAAGGGATACCCAGCAAGCTATGAAACTGGTTATGAAATTCACGGATTGGAAGCGGCAGACAGCGTTGAAAACGTTAAGGTTTTTCATGCTGGTACCTCGCTGGGGCAGTTTGATAAGGATCGCATTGTGACGAGTGGAGGGCGCGTTCTGGGTGTTACTGCTCTTGGTAATACAGTGGCTGAGGCAAAAACAAGTGCTTATGCGGCCGTTGAATGTATCAAGTGGAACGGGTGTTGGTGTCGCAGCGACATTTCCGACAAAGCGACCACTAAACAGACGATTAATGGTGGATTAAACTTGTCTGAGTTGCCGATTGAAGATGTCTAAGGTCAGATTTCTAAATAAGCCAAAGATTTCTTTAAAATACTAAAAATTACACCCTTTAGGGTATTACATTTTTGACATTGTGATTGATACACTAAAGGGGTAATAAGAAGGAGATTATTAGTGTGTCGAGGTACTGGTAAGCTTGGAAAGTTAATGTTTTAATAATTTCTAATGCGAACTGAAATTGACGCCAATGTTAGTTTATGTGATTGTGAAAAAAATCACAAAGTCACTTTTTTTACTCAAATGAGATTGAATGGCAAGCAAAGGCATGTTTTATGACGGAGTCACTCAGAGACGTTTGCGTGACATATTGATAGCCGACGTTTTTCATGATTAGATCACAGTTCGTGACCAAGTAGTGTAATACATTTTGTAATTTGAAATGCAATGCAAATAATTTTCAAATTCTACGATAGCCACGACTAGTTTTATTAGGTTTTAAGAACGCCCTAAGGCAACAGAATTCATGGCAGAACAAGATCCCTCGATCGATGATATCCTAGCCCAAGCACGGAGTGCGGATGGTGGTGCTAGTGCAACTCCCGCTGCAGATGACAATGGTGACGTATCGGAATCGGTGCCTCCGACAGAGAAAACGCCCGCTGCACCTGCGGCAGAGAAGGTTGACCCATCATCAATGTCGGTGGCAGATATGTTGGCAGCCGCACGCGGCGAAGGTGCTGCCGCGCCCACAGGCTCTAGTGATGATATGGTAGAAGAGCCTGGTGAACCTGACGAGACAGTTGAGGTCACAGATGAGGTGCCAGCTGCTAAGCTTGACCCATCATCGATGTCGGTAGCAGATATGTTGGCAGCCGCACGTGGCGAAGGTGCGGCTCCGGCTCCTAAAGTGAAGCCGAAAGCCAAGGCAAAAGTCGCTCCCAAAGCAGCGCCCAAAACGAAACAGGCTGTTGCTGCAGAGTCAACTGATCCTGTAGGACCACGCGAGACAGCGAGTGTACTAGCAGCGGCACGTTCGGGCACTCAGCGTGGTCCACGTAGTTTTGATGAAGCGGTTAAGGCAGGTGAAACTCCAACAAAACCAGCCAAACCAAAACTGGAAGTGCCGCCGGCTCCACGTAAATCAGATTTCCTACCTCAGAAACAGGAAGAAGCTGCTGTTGTTGATTCAGACCGTCGTGGTTTTTTTGCAACGACTGCTAAAGTCTTCCTCGGAACGCCTCTCGCGGTGGCTTTTACTTCAATGGGTTTTACGAGCTTGCTGTGGACATTGGGATTTACTCGATTTATGTTCCCTAATGTACTGATTGAACCCCCAACAAAATTCAAGGTTGGTTTTCCTGCTGGGTATTCCCCAGGGCAAGTGGAAGCAAGGTATAAAGCGCAGTTTGGTGTATGGGTCGTCCGCTGGGAATATGAGGGCGAGTCACAAATTTATGCGCTAAAGTCAGTTTGTACGCATCTTGGTTGTACGCCAAACTGGTTGGAAGGTGAACAGAAATTTAAATGTCCCTGCCACGGTAGTGGGTTTTATAAAGATGGAGTGAATTTTGAAGGTCCGGCTCCTCGTCCGTTAGAGCGATATGCGATACGCCTTGCTGATGACGGTCAATTGGAGGTGGATAAGAGTCGTAAGTTTATGGAGGAAGTGGGGCAATGGACGGATCCCAATTCATACGTAAGCGTGTAGTCTGATTTTGGCAGGAGCTAGTCATATGGCTTCTGTGTTTTAATAGCAAGTTTTACATTAGGTTTTTCAGCAGATGCCTCCCATTGGTGAAATAATTCGGAACTCTCAGATTTGGAAGAGTATTTTTCGTCATCCAGCGCCGGTTGATCGTCGTAATCGAATCGTCGTCATGTTGACGAACTTCTTCTTGCACTTGCATCCCGTTTCGGCGAAGAAGCAGGGCATAGCGTTGAGTTATACTTGGTGTATGGGAGGCGTTACGTTCTTTCTGTTCTTGGTGGAAACAGTTACCGGTGTTTTGCTGATGTTTTATTATCGGCCAACGATTGAATGGGCATATTCGGATATTCTGTTGCTGCGAGATGTTAGTTCATTAGGGATTCTGCGCGAATTGCATCGCTGGGGGGCCCACGCGATGGTGATCACGGTCTGGTTGCATATGTACCGCGTTTTTCTAACTGGTAGTTACAAGCCTCCCCGTGAATTTAATTGGGTGCTAGGCGTTATTCTGTTGTTGCTCACTTTATTGCTGTCGTTTACCGGATACCTGCTTCCGTGGGATCAACTTGCGATTTGGGCGATTACGGTGGGATCTAACATGGCTCGAGCAGCTCCATTTCTGGGCTATGAAGGTCCAGGGGCTCAGTTATTGTCTGTAGGCGGTGTTGACATGATCACCAACGCTTCGGACGCGCGTTTTGGATTGCTAGGTGCGCGTTTTGTTGGTGAAGAAACACTCAATCGATTTTATATTCTGCATTGTATCGCAATTCCCTTAGGAACAGCTTTGTTGCTAGCAATCCACTTTTGGCGGATTCGAAAAGATGGCGGTATTAGCGGTCCGATGTAGCTTACTGCAGTGCAAATAGCATTGGGTATTTATAAACAATTAAACAACCTGTAGATCATTTTAATAGCAAATAAGAAATAGGCGGCGAACAATAGCCATGCATGGTCACCTTACTTACGATGAATTCTTAGCAAGCATCAGTGGATTCCTCTGTAGTTACTATTTAGCAGTTGCTGTAATGAATGGTTTGTTTGCTATTTATCAATGGAAAGTTAATAACAATCAACGACTCGCCCTTGTGTGGTCTGTTGTTAGTGTGGTTTGTGTCATTATGGGTGGCATTGTCAGCAGTGGTGATTCCGGAATGATCTCCTATGTGTCGGTGCCTGATGCAATCAAGAACATGATTGACGCTGCAATGATGCCCGTGACCTATTCACTTGGCACGATGGCAATGTTGTATGTCTTGTTTATTACTCGAGAACAGTGGGTTAAGCCAAACATGGCGTGGTTGGGATTGAATCTCATGCTCATTTTTATGGGGCTCTCGATTGCAGACGTTGATTTTGCTGCGATTGTGATGAAACCGGATAATGTGCCGATTGTTGGTTTGATTTTCTTGCTAGCGTTTTTTACTTGGTTGGCAACTTACAAGGCCGTCGAAAACGATCGCCGCATTGCTCAAGGGGAGTTGCCTCTGGAAGCTGTTGAGAACGAAAAAATACTCGTTTGGCCTGACTTAGTTTACACGGAACTAATCTGTATGGTTGGATTGACGGCGTTTCTGCTGTTGTGGGCAATTGTTCTACAAGCACCACTCGAAGAACCTGCGAGTAGTGTGAAAACTCCGAATCCATCTAAAGCTCCTTGGTATTTCTTGGGCTTGCAGGAAATGTTGGTCTATTATGATCCGTGGATGGCAGGCGTGATGTTGCCAAATATGGTTGTTGCTGGGTTGATGGCAATTCCCTATATCGATTTCAACAAAAAGGGGAACGGATATTACACGATTAATGAACGAAAATTTGCTTATTTGACCTTCCAGTTTGGATTCTTAGTTCTGTGGATCACTTTGATTGTGATGGGAACTTTTTTACGAGGTCCCAACTGGAATTTCTTTGGGTTTTATGAAACATGGGATGCTCATAAGGTTCAAGCAATGAATAATGTAGACCTTTCACAACTGTTTTGGGTGGATTTGTTGCAGCAACCGCTGCCCAAGCCAGACCCTGCTGATCCGTTTTTGTTTAAGCTGTTGATTATTTTTAAACGTGAAGTTATCGGGATATTAGGGTTATTAGGTTACTTTACGATTTTGCCACCATTGTTGGCAATAAAAGAGAAACGATTATTCCAGCCTCTATATAAAAAGATGGGGTTCATTCGATATATGGTTATGGCCAACCTTTTTTTATGGATGGCAACGCTTCCAATTAAAATGTTGGCTCGATGGACTGTGGATATGAAGTATTTTATTTCCATACCGGAGTATTTTATTAATTTTTAGATGTCAGCACTAATGGCCTGTTGTGGCCACAGTGAAGATTTATAGGGATAAGACAAGGATCTACCGCAAAAGCGGAGACAAAGAAATGCCTGCAGGTGATCAAACAATTTGGAACCAAAAGAAGCTACACGTGGTTTTTGCCGTCACGTCTGTAGTTCTTCTAATATCCACGCTGTGGCTGTTCTGGAAAGATCATGCTCGCGAGTGGAAGCAATACCAAGCTGAGGCTCGAGCGATCGATATTCAGATTACAGAATGGCGTCAACTAGAGACTCAAACTGACGATGTTGTGGCAGTTATTGTGAAAGCTCAAAACGAGTTGGATGAGGCATTTGCTAGCACGACTGCTGGCAGCGAAAGTGTCACTGCGCTAATCGATAATATTGAAGCATTTTTGGCCAAGACGGATAACGGTGAAGATTTGGCTGACGTGACCGGCGTTATCGACGTTGATCGCATTAAATCTGCTGCAAAGACTTGGCGTAGCGCGTCGAAAGAATCAGCTCGTGTTGCTCGTACAGCGCTTACAGAAGCTATTGATAATCAAATTGCATTGATCAAAGCCAAAGAAGATACGCGTCTTGTTAAGGTAAAGTTCCAACGAGCGAACCGTGACCAGGCGGCAGCCGACGAAGGTTTAGCAGTTCGCGATGGAGATGAAGCGGCTGAAGACGCGGCTCACTTAGCATTACTGGAAATATTGAATAATCCGGATGAAGGATTGAACGTAAAAGAGGGTCAGTACGAAAGGGTTGCTAAGTTTCGTAAGGAATTGAAATTAGCCAGTGGCGAATTTCAAGCGGTTGTCAAAGCAAAACAAAAGTTGCTTGACGCAGCTAATTCCGAGAAAGTACGTCTGCAGGCTGCTATTGATGAACGCCATTCAGCTCTGTGGGAAGGAAAGTGGTTGGGTAAAAAATGGTTGGAATTACCTATTCTAGATGCGTTCAATAGTCCTCTGAAGATTGATAACTTGTGGAGCGACGACTTAGAACAAAGTGTCAATTTTCAAATGGTACGTCGTTTCGATCGTTGTACGACTTGTCACCAAATGATGGAAAAATCGGTTCCAGGTGAGGCGTTGGAGCCAGCATTCGTTGCTCAGCGAACGATTGAGATTCGTTTGGAGATTCCGCCGTTAGTTGCTGATTCTGCAGCTGAAACAAATGTTCAAGATACACCGACGGTTGAAGAGCTCAAAGCAAAGCGTCAAAAGGACCTCGAAACAGTGTTTGGCATGCGGTTTGCGCCGACCGGTTTAATCAATGATGATGATGTAACAGTCGCCTATGTTGCTACTCAGACACCGGCGAAAAACGCTATTGTTGTTGAGCCAGATTATAATGATGTAACCTACACTGGCCAGCAGATATTAGATGCGTTGCTGCAATCATCTAGTCCAGCAAATCCGATTAAGAATACCGTTCATGCTCGCGATACTCGAGCAGGGCTTGAAATTGGTGACGTCATCGTCAGCATTGATGGCGACTTGGTGTATGATCCGGATTTAGTTGCGCACCGTTTGCTTGCCGCTCAAGGTGGAGCAGATAGCGTCGTGTTGGTGGTGCGAAGAGGACTTCCCCAACCGTTTAACAGTCATCCACGCTTAGACTTATTTGTGGGATCATTGAGTCCCCACAAGATACAAGAGTTTGGTTGTACAATTTGCCACGAAGGCCAGGGTAGTGCGACCGATTTTAAATGGGCTTCACATACCCCCAATGACTCATTGGATAGATCTCGTTGGATGGATGACCACGGTTGGTTTGATAACCACCACTGGATATACCCCCAGCATCCGGCTCGTTTTATTGAAAGTACATGTTTGAAATGTCATCACGACGTAACAGAGCTTGAGCCGAGTGAACGATTTGAGGAAGCTCCAGCCCCGAAAGTTGTTCGGGGTTTTAATACCATTCGTAAATTTGGCTGTTACGGCTGCCACGAAATCAATGGCTATGAAGGTCAGGACAAACGAATTGGCCCAGATATGCGACTTGAGCCGAACTACGCAGCAGCAGCTTTGCAAATTAAGGCTGATGCAGGATTTGTCAATCTCTCAGATTCTGACCAGCAATTAGTAGGTCGAGTGGTCTCTCACCCAGAAGATGATGCCGCACGGCATGAGTTATTGCAGGTGATTAAAAAAGATGTTCAGACGCTTGATGTTGTCGGTGAAAGTATTTTATCGGATGACTCACACGGTCGTATTGCGACGGTTCTTGCTGATGTTGATGCGCCAGGGTCGATGCGAAAGCCAGGACCGAGCTTGCGATATGTAGGCGCTAAAAATAGCGCAGAGTTTCTTTATGATTGGATTGCCAATCCGCAGAGTTTTCGAAGTAGTAGTCGTATGCCACGGTTTTTTAATTTGCACAGTCACTTGCCTGAGGGTGTTGCTGACGAAGCAGCACGTAAGTTTGAGCCGATTGAACTGCTTTCAATGGTCCATTACCTTAAGAGCAATACTCAGTCGTTTGATTATTTGGCTTGGGATGATGATGTAACGGCTGATGCTAGCCGAGGGAAAATTGCATTCCAACAACGGGGTTGCTTAGCATGTCATAGTCATCACGATGAAACGCTGGCAGGAATTGAAGCCTATCGTAATCCGGGTGAATTTTTACAGGGACCAGATCTGTCAGAGCTTGGAGCAAAATTTGCAGACGTCGCTGATGCTCAGAAGTGGCTTTATAGCTGGATCAAGGAGCCAACAAAATATCACGCTCGAACCGTGATGCCTGATTTGTTTATTGATGTTGAAATTACCAAGAATGAAGATGGTACCGAAACCAAAGTTGATCCGGTTTTGGATATAGTTGAATTCTTGTTGTCCGATGTTGGTGCCTGGACGGTGGGTGATGACACACTAACCGTTGCTAAATTAACCGCTGATGAAACGTTGCAATCAAATTTATCTGAGTTGGTACAAAAGAATCTTGAGGATTCGTTCTACCGACAAGTTGCCGCGAAGTACGCCGTAAACGGAATCCCTGCAAACGCTTCCGGTGTTAAAGTGGCTGAGCGATTGTTGCAAAACGATGGCGATGCGACGGGTTTAGATATTGATACGAAGCTGCGATACATTGGTCGCAAAGCACTTGCGAAGTATGGTTGCTATGGTTGTCACGATATCCCTGGTTTTGAAGATGCCAAACCAATCGGTGCGGGCTTGGCTGACTGGGGTCGTAAAGATCCATCCAAACTAGCATTCGAACACATTGCTCAATATCTTAAAGGACATCACGGTTCGGGACATGATAATCATACTGCTATGACGAATCATAATGAGGATGGCCGTGGGCATGAACATGGCGAAGTCGAAGCCGAACGAGATATCATGCCAAGTCGGTATGATGCAGACATGCCTGAATTTTACCATGAACAAATGCACGCCCACAATCGCACAGGATTCATTTACCAGA
>Ga0315316_10002567_pt1 | contig 13066 bp, 19 predicted proteins | sample M160m3416metaG_FD_203702 | JGI IMG/M metagenome (GOLD analysis project Ga0315316, IMG submission 203702) | Ammonia-oxidizing marine archaeal communities from Monterey Bay, California, United States - M1 60m 3416 | ecosystem: Environmental > Aquatic > Marine > Intertidal zone | place: USA...
TTAAATAAAATTGACTCCTCTAAGCTTGTGGGTCATTTAATAGCCCAAAGGGCAAAAGAACAAGGAATAGAGACTGTTATTTTTGACAGAGGCGGGTATAAATATCATGGTAGGGTTAAAGCTGTCGCTGATGCTGCTAGAGAAGAAGGATTGAAATTTTAAAATGACAAATCAATATAATATGAGAAATAAAGAAGATGATGAGAGTTCTGCTATTACAGAAAGAACTGTTAGGATAAATAGAGTTTCTAAGGTTATAAAAGGCGGAAGGCACCTTAGTTTTAGTGCTATGGTAGTGGTTGGTGATGGAGAGGGTAAGGTTGGTATAGGAATGGGAAAAGCGGATGCTGTTCCAGATGCTATACGTAAAGGTTCTGTTTATGCACAAAAAAACATGGTAGAAGTACCTATTAAAAATGACACTATACCCCATGAAGTTTTGGCTAAATTTGGTGGGTCTGTTGTTATGTTGAAACCTGCTCCTCAAGGAACAGGTGTTATAGCAGGAGATTCTGTTAGAGCTGTAGTTGAGTTAGCGGGAATAAAGAATATAGTCACTAAAGTCAGAAGAAGCTCAAATCCTACTAATGTGGTTAAAGCAACTCTTAAAGGTTTAGAAGCTATGAAAGATCCTGATATTGAGATTGCCAAGAGGCGTGAGTTCGCTCAAAGAATGTCTCTTGAAGATAAATAGATTTAAGCTTGGAGGAACGAATGGGTAAAATATCTGTCACATGGAAAAAAAGTACGATAGGGTATTCGCATCGTCAAAGAAAAGTTATTGAAAGTTTAGGGTTAAGAAAATTAAACCATACTGTAGAACATGAGGATACGCCTTCTATTATGGGCATGATAAATAAGGTTAATCATTTAATTGAAGTTAAGGAGTTAAGTTAAGGATTTAACTTAGATGTAGGAATTAAATATGTCATTAAATCAACATACATTAAAACCAAATGAACCTAAGAAAAATAGGAAGCGACGAGGTCGTGGAGATTCTAGCGGAAATGGTAGTTATTCTGGTAAGGGAATGAAAGGACAGAATTCTCGTTCCGGCGGTGGTGTTAGGCCAGGATTTGAAGGTGGTCAGCTTCCATTGATAAAAAGATTACCTTCTTTAAGAGGGTTCAATAATATTTTTAAAGTAAACTATAACGTTGTAAATATGGATACCTTATCTAGAGTTTATCCAGATGGAGGAGATGTGTCTCCCGAAGATTTAGTTACTTTGCGAGTATTGAAAAATACAAAATCCCCGTTAAAAATTCTAGGTAGAGGAGAATTAACTGTTCCAGTTAATGTTAAGGCTCATAAATTTTCAGAAGTTGCTGTTAAAAAAATTGAGGCAGCTGGCGGTTCTACTCAGGTAATAGAATAAAATGGTTCGCCAATCATCTGCTACAAAGTCTGATCAGAATTCGAGACCACAACTAATTCAATCTATGATAGATGCAATGAAGGTTCCTGATTTGCGTTATAGAATTCTATTTACAATAGCAATGTTGTTTATCTTTAGATTTGTGGCCCATGTGCCTGTTCCAGGTGTTGATACTCAAGCGTTAGCTCAAGCATTTAGGCAGCAAGCTTTATTGGGTTTTTTGGATCTATTTAGTGGAGGTGCACTTTCTAACCTTAGTGTGGCTGCATTAGGAGTTTACCCTTATATTACATCCTCAATTGTTATGCAAATTCTTACACCTGTTGTACCTACCTTGAAGGAATATTCTCAAGAAGGAGAATTTGGTAGGCAGAAAATTAATCAATTTACTCATTACTTAACTGTTCCAGTTGCATTTTTACAAGGTTGGGGACAATTGACTTTATTAAGATCTTCAGGCGTTTTGCCTGGAGTAGATTTTGGTTTAAATTTGCATACATTTGCTATGATGGCTTCATTGGTAGCAGGAACTATGTTCCTTGTTTGGTTAGGTGAATTAATCACTGAAAGAGGTTTAGGGAATGGGATTTCTTTAATTATATTTGGTGGAATCGTTGCTAGTCTTCCTCAAATAATTGGCACAGGATTCCTAGAAAGTGATTATGTATCTGGGTTAATGATGCTTTCTGTTATAGGTTTTGCAATTATATTTGTTATTGTATTTTTCAATGAAGCTCAAAGACGTATTCCGGTTCAATACGGAAGAAGTGTATTTCGTGGTGGTCGAATGCAACGGCAAACAGGGGCTTCTTTTATTCCTATTAGAGTCAATACGGCAGGAATGATCCCATTGATTTTTGCATTTTCAATCATTATTTTACCTGGTACGATTGCCAGCTATTTTAGAGACCCGTTGGGTGATGGATTTGGTAATTCAATTGCCACATTTTTTGCAAACACTTTGGATCCATCTAATTTACCTTATTGGATAGCAGTCTTTTTCTTGGTTGTAATGTTTACTTTTTTCTATACTTTAGTTATGTTTCAGCAACAGAATCTAGCAGAAAATTTGCAAAAGAATGGGGGATTTATTCCAGGAATTAGACCAGGTCAACCTACTCAAGAATATTTGAATAAGGTTATTGTTAGAGTAACTTGGGGAGGTGCAATATTTTTGGGAATTATCGCTATTATTCCATTCTTTGTGACAGAATTAACTGGTGTTCAGTCCCTTACACTCAGTAGCACTAGCTTACTTATTATGGTTGGGGTTGCATTGGATACTATGAGGCAGTTAGAAGCCCAACTATTAATGCGTAATTACGAAGGCTTTATCAAATAGGAGAAAATGAGTGAAAGTAATCCTCATGGGGCCTCCTGGTTCAGGTAAAGGTACCCAAGCTAGTAAATTAGCATCGGCTATTTCTGTAGATAGTATCTCTTCTGGAGATTTGTTTAGGTCAAATTTATCTAATAATACAGACCTGGGAATTCAAGCTAAAAAATTTATGGATAAAGGAGAATATGTCCCTGATGATATAACTATTAATATGGTTATATCGTGGATAGAGGATCCTGCTCATGATAAAGGCTTTATCTTAGATGGTTTTCCCCGGACGTTAGCTCAAGCTGAAGCATTAGAAAATAAGATGATTCATAAAGGGGGTATCGACCGAGTAATCTTTTTCAATGTTGAAGAATCAATTTTGGTTGAAAGACTTTCTGGTAGATTAATTTGTACTGAGTGTCAGAAACCTTATCATAAATTATTTTTGCCTCCATTAATGCTTAAGTCATGTCCTGATTGTGAAGGTTCTTTATACCAAAGAGATGATGATAAAGAGGATGTTGTTGTTAACAGATTGAAAGTATATTTAAGTGAAACAGAGCCTGTGATTGAATATTATCGTAATCAAGGGATATTACGTGAAATTGACGGTGCTCTTTCGATAGATGATGTTTCTAAATCAATGGAAAATGCAATTAGATGATTAAGTATATTAGTTCATTGTATAATAGTTGTTCTGTATCTTATATATTGAAGGTGTAATATGAATTTAGGTCTCGGTAAACCCCGAGGTATAACTATAAAGTCTTCTAGAGAATTAGATCTTATGCGAGAAGCTGGCAAAATTATCGCAGAGGCTAAGGCTGCGGTTAAAGCCGCTATTGCTCCAGGTGTCACTAGTAAAGAAATGGATGCTTTGGCTGAAGAGATTATTTTAAAAAGAGGCGCGATTCCTTCATTTAAAGGATATCAACCTGCGCCAACTATGCCTCCATTTCCTGCGACCATATGTTTTTCCTTTAACGAAGAAATTGTTCACGGTATACCTGGAAATAGAAAGATGAAAGATGGAGATATTGTAAGTATAGATTTTGGTGCAATAGTTGAAGGCTTTCATGGGGATAGTGCATTTACTGCTGGAGTGGGTGATATATCCAACGAAGCTAACGATTTAATGGAAGCAACTGAAAAGTCTCTTATGAAAGGTATTGAGAAAGCTTTACCTGGAGGTCGGCTAACAGATATTGGTCATGAAGTACAAAAATATTCAGAATCTAAAAGTTATTCTGTTGTTAGAGAGTATGTTGGTCATGGGATTGGCAGATCATTACATGAAGAACCTCAGGTTCCTAATTATGGGGATCCAGGAAAAGGCCCTATGCTTAAAGCAGGAATGGTATTAGCAATAGAACCTATGTTAAATATTGGAACTTGGGAAACAAAGATTTTGAAAGATGGTTGGACAGTTGTGACAGCTGACAGCAAATTGTCTGCTCATTTTGAGCATACAGTAGCTATTACTGAGAATGGTCCGGAAATTTTAACGAGAATGGCTGCCTCAGATTCCGCATCATATTGGTAGATTGATTATTTAAATAGGAAAATTTTATGCCAAAAGAAAATGAATCAATTGAAGTAGAAGGTACGGTCAAAGAAGCTTTGCCTAATGCCTCTTTTAAAGTTGAATTAGCTAATGGGCATGAAGTTCTCGCATATATTTCAGGGAAATTGAGAGTTAATTATATTAGAGTGTTACCTGGTGATAGAGTTTTAGTAGATCTTTCTCCGTATGATTTGACTAGGGGCAGGATAACGTACAGGTTTCGTTAATTTTTAAATCAGGTTTGTATAGGAATAAAAAATGAAAGTTAGTGCTTCAATAAAAGTTAGATGTGCAAAGTGTAGGGTTATTAGACGCAATAGAAGAGCTAGAATAATTTGTGAAAACCCGAAACATAAACAGAGGCAAGGTTAGGAGTAATTATAAGATATGGCAATTATTTCAGGGGTTAATATCCCAGATAACAAAAGATTAGAAGTAGCTTTAACAAGAGTATATGGTATAGGCCCGAAAGTGGCTAAAGATATCATTGATAAAGCTGGTGTTATAGACAACCCTCGAGTTAAAGATTTGCCAGAAGCAGACTTAAATCGTATTAGGGAAATTATTGATGCTGATTTGGTAGTAGAAGGTGATCTCAGAAGAGATGTTAACCAGAATATAAGAAGGTTAATAGATATTGGGTGTTATCGAGGAACAAGGCATCGTAAAGCGTTACCTGTAAGGGGCCAAAGAACGAAAACTAATGCTCGGGCTAAAAGAGGCCGACGCATGGCTATATCTAGAAAGAAAGAATAAAATTTAAGAATTTGGAGTTAATGTATTAAATGGCAAAAAGATCTAGGACTAGAAAAAGAGATAGGGGGCCTATTCCTTCAGGGAAGGCTTATATACAATCAACTTTTAATAATACGATTGTAACTTTAACAGACCCTTCGGGAGACACAGTTGCCTGGGGGAGTGCTGGAACGGCAGGATTTAAAGGTTCAAGAAAGTCGACAGCTTTTGCTGCTCAAAGAGCCGGAGAAGATGCTGCAAAAAAAGCTATGGATCAAGGGTTGAAACGTGTAGATATATTTGTGCGTGGCCCTGGTGCCGGAAGAGAAGCTGCAGTTAGAGCTATTCAAAGTGCAGGCATTGTGGTTACAAGTATAAAAGATGTTACTCCTGTTCCTCATAACGGGTGCCGACCACCTAAAAGACGTAGAGTTTAATTTTAGGTTATTGGTAATAAATAGATATGATGGCACTAATAAAACTTTCCAAAATTAAGGAAACCTTTAATATATTTATCAAAGGTTTAAATAATTTCGCCTTAATTGCGATATGTGTTTTCGCACCTTTGACTATTATTTCTATTTTAGGCCCAAGCCAAGCATCGTTACAGGCATCATTTAATGAAGCTCAAGCTGACCAAGGGATGCTAGCTTATTTGTTTAATGGGTATGGCTTGTATACATTGCTTATATCTCTACTAACCATATTTTCAATAACAATTGGGTTTTCTGCTTTATCTGTAGCTACGGGACAATATATAAATGATAATAAGATAGATATAGAGAATTGTTTCAGACAGATTTCTTGGAGATTTCTATCTATATTATTCATAACTGGTATTTTGCTAACTAGTATTATTACAACTATGCTTGGGTTTGTACTATTTATTCCAACTATAGGATTATTGTCAGCTTTAGGGATTGGTGCATTTTTCTTAACCCTTATTTCTTTATTAGTGACAGTACACGAAGGAGAGAAATATTTCTCTGCAATAAAAAGAGGGTTTCGTTTGGCTGAGTATGCTCTACTAAAAGTTGCGGGGACCATGATATTAATATCAATAATAGGGTTTTTTGTTAAATTTGTTTTAGATTTACCAAAATTATTATTAATATCATCTATTAATAATGAGATTATTTTATTTAAAGTGTTGTTTGAGACAGTTGGATTAATATCGATTTCTGTTTCTGTAACTTTTGTGGCTATTGCTGTGACTTTATTGTACTTAGATATGAGAGACCGATTTGACAGTTTTAATGCTGGCAAGTTGTCTCACCAAACTGGATTATAAAATATAATAAATATAAATTTGGAGATACGTTAATAAATCGTAATAAATACTATGGCTAGATATACAGGACCTGTTCAGAAAAAACTTAGATCTCTTGGGTTAGAAACTTACGGAGCTTACGGGACACGAAGTGAGAAACGTGCTAATCAGGGCTTTACGTCGAGGAGACGTAGGGTTTCTGCTTACGGATTGCAGCTTAAAGAAAAACAGAAGGCTAAATTCATATACGGTATCCTTGAGCGCCAGTTTAGAAATTATTACGACAAGGCTTTGGTTCAAGACGGTGTTTCAGGAGATAATTTAATTATTTTATTAGAAAGACGATTAGATAACCTCTTATATAGATCAGGTATGTTTTTATCTAGAAAACAATCACGCCAAGCAGTTAATCATGGTCATTTCAATGTTAATGGGAGAAAAGTTAATATACCTTCTTTCCAAATTTCTCAAGGAGATCAGGTTGAATGGACTGAAAAAGGTCAGAAAACTGCCTTGTTTGAAATAGCAAAAAGTAATTGTAAGTCAATTGCATCTCCACATTGGATTGATTTAGATCAATCTAGTATGGTTACTAAGGTGCTTACTGAACCCACTGCTGAAGACGGTGAACCTGAAATTGACACAACGCAAATTGTAGAGCTTTATTCCAAATAATTTGATAGGAGAAATATTAATATGACTATGGCAATGGATTATTCTGATTTATCTATATTGGATGATAGCCCAGAAGAAGAAGAAATAGTAGTTAATCCAACGATATCAGTTGCAGAAACATCTGACGACTATGGTAAATTTATTATAGGTCCATTAGACCCAGGATATGGGGTTACGTTAGGTAATCCTTTAAGGCGCGTACTTTATAATTCACTTAAAGGTACGGCTATAACATGGGTTAAAATTGAGACTGTACTGCATGAATATTCTACGATTCCTAATATTAAAGAAGAAGTCTCTGAAATATTATTAAACCTTAAAAATGTGAGAATTCGATCTGAAGTAGAAACACCAGGCAAATTAAGATTAGAAGGCAAGGGTAAAGGGGTTATAACAGCAGCTGATATTATGGCTTCAGCTGATTATTCTGTAGTGAACCCTGAACAACATATTGCGACTTTAGATTCAGATGATGCAGAACTTGTTTTAGAGATCAATGTTTCTAGGGGATCTGGATATCAAGTGGCTGAGAGTAGTCAAGGGTATGCAATAGGAACAATCCCTATCGACTCTGTTTTTACACCTGTTAAGAAAGTTAATTTCTCTGTTGTGCAAACTCGCGTTGGGCAGAGGACAGATTTCGAAGAATTAGTATTAGAAGTTTGGACAGATGGTTCTACTTATCCTGTTGAAGCTGTTGCAGAGGCAGCCAATATTCTAGTCAATCAATTCTTTTTATTTGCTAATGTTGAGAAAGCTGTTGATGAAGGGTCGGAAGGCATTTCATTGGATATTCCTGCAGAAAACTACAATATGGTAGTAGAAGAGTTAGAATTATCTTCTAGAACTTTGAATTGTTTGAAGAGAGCAGGGTTGAATAGAGTTGGTGAAGTTTTAGAAAAATCTAAAGATGAACTTTTAGAGATCCGTAATTTTGGAGAAAAGTCATATACAGAGTTGTATGATAAGTTTCGAGAAATAGGAGTTCTTCCTGAGCACTTGGATCCCGATAATGATTCTGAAGAAAATGCAGAGAACACTTCCGATTCAGGTGAATCTGAGTAAATAATAGAGGATTTTAATATGAGACATCATGTATCAGGTAGGAAATTAAATCGACCTACTGCACACAGAAAATTAATGTTGAGAACTATGGTAACTGATTTCATAAGACATGAAACAGTACAAACTACTCAAAGTAAGGCTAAAGAAGTGAGGAAAATGGCTGAGAAAGTAATTACTTTGGGTAAAAAAGGAACTCTTCACCATAGAAGGCAAGCCTCTGCGCTTCTTACCGACGAGTCAATTGTCAAAAAGGTTTTTGATGATTTAGGAGATAGGTACGAAACTCGTAATGGTGGATACACAAGATTAACTAAGATTGGCCCTAGGAAAGGGGATGCTTCAGAGATGGCCGTTTTAGAATTATTAGATTAAGAAATGATTAGAAATGAGGATAGCGTTAATTATTGAATATGATGGTACTAGATATCACGGATTTCAGTATCAGAAAAATGCATCGAGTATACAGGAGGAACTAGAAAAATCTATATATAAGCTTGAGAAAAAGGTGATCCGAATTAAAGGATCCGGTAGGACGGATGCTGGAGTTCACTCTTTAGGGCAAGTGGTATCATTTGATACTGATTCAGAATATTCTCCGGAAATTTTTTTGAAAGCATTAAATCATTACCTTCCTGAAGATATTAGTATTAAAGAATCACATATTGTAAGAGATGATTTTGATCCGAGAAAAGATGCGAAATCAAGACTCTATAGGTATGTAATTCAAAGATCTAGAGTTCGCTCTCCTTTCTTAAAAAATAAAGTTTTTAGGATTGAAGATGATTTGGATATAGCAATTATGAATGAAGGCGCAAGCTTGTTTTTAGGTAGGCATGATTTTACTAGATTTACAACACCTGGGGCCCTACTTGAGGCTAACCCTGTAAGGGAAATTATGAGATCTGAGATAATTGAAAATAAGGATTTTATAAATTATGTAATTGAAGGTAATGCGTTTTTAATGCATCAGGTGCGCAGAATGACTGGGGCACTAGTTGATTTAGGAAGACATATTATGACTTTGGAAGATTTGATAGGTATGATAGAAGATAGTAATAAAGTAATAGCTAATTCTTTGCCATCATATGGACTTTATTTAGATAAGGTTTATTATGATGACATGTTTAGTAACGATATTGCTACAGATGACTTAAAGGTAGTAGTTACAACCTTTGATAAAGGAATATAGTTATGGCAATAAGACCAAAAATGAAACAACCAACAAAAGAATCATTAAACCCGTCTTGGCACGTAGTGGATGCGTCAGGAAAGACTTTGGGTCGTATTAGTTCTGAGATTGCTATCTTGCTTCAAGGCAAGCATAAGCCAGAATATGTGCCCTATATGAATGTTGGAGATTATGTTGTAGTAATCAATGCTAGTAAAATTAAAGTTACAGGCAATAAATTAGAACAAAAGAAATATTATAGACATAGTGGATACCATGGAGGATTGAAAGAAACTACATTAGAAGAACTTCTTGAAAAACATCCAGACAGGGTAATTAAACAATCTGTTAAAGGTATGCTTCCTAAAACAGTACCTGGTAAAAACATGTTTTCGAGACTTAAAGTTTATGCAAATGATGAGCATCCTCATCAAGCTCAGATCAATTCTGGTAGTACTAGTTAGGAGGAATAATTAGTGGCTGATCAATCTTATATATATGCTGTTGGAAAAAGAAAAACAGCTGTCGCACAAGTTAGGTTATATTTAGATCAAGGACCTATTGTTGTGGATGAAAAACTTATGGAAGAAGCTTTTCCATATAGTATCTGGCAGCAAATAATTAATGAACCATTTACGGTTACAAATACTGAAGGTAAATACAGGGTTGTTGCTAAAATTTCTGGTGGTGGAGTTAATGGTCGTGCTGGAGCGCTTAGACACGGTATTGCTAGGGCTTTATCAGAAATTGAAGATGGACGATTTAGAGGAGCATTAAAGGAAGCAGGTTTGCTAACTAGGGATGCTAGGGTCAAAGAACGTAAAAAACCAGGTCTAAAACGTGCCCGAAAAGCAAAACAGTATACGAAGAGATAAATATACAGATTTATAATATGTATATTATTTGAATGGAGTTAATAATGTCTAAATCTGATGAACAAAATAACTCAGATAATGGACACCCTTCTTTGTATTTTCCTTTTGTTCAAGAAGAGAATCGCTTATCAATGGCGATGGAAAATTACTTACACTCAATTCTTAGACTTCGAGAAAGATCAGTTAAGGTTACAGTTGCTAATTTAGCAGAACATTTTAAGAATTTACCTTCTTCAGAAGGACTAGGGACTTCCATACCTTCTGTAAGTGCGATGATACGTAGATTATCTAGAGAGAAATTGGTTCAAATAAACTCTACCAAAGAAATTGATTTTACAACTTTGGGATTACAATTAGCTAACGGAATAGTACGCAGACATAGATTAGCTGAAAGATTGGTTGTTGATTTACTTGGAGTGGATTTAAAATATGCTTATAGCGAAGCTCATAGGTTAGAGCACGCAATTTCTCCATACTTAGAACATAGAATTATCGAGATTTTAAAACACCCTACTAGATGCCCATTTGGGCATCCTATTCCCGGCACTAATTATGTTGCAGATGAAAACTTAGTAACTCTTAACCTTGCTATAAGTGATCGTGGCTATATCATTGATAGAATTCCAGAAGATGATGTTGAATTGCTAGATTATTTTGTAAAAAATGATTTCTTGCCAGGTTCTGAAATAATAATTAAAGATAATTCAGAATCTCGTGGAGTTATAACCATATCTGTAAAGGGTAAAGATATTTTTCTAAGTATGGAAGTTTCTCAATTAATTTGGATATGTCCCAATTAATTGATCTCCAAGTAATGGTTAAATTAGAGTAAACATGAAAATAGTATCTTCCGATCAAATGCGAGCTATAGAAATTGCTACTTTTGAAAATGGAACAGCCTCCGAAATATTAATGCAAAATGCAGGGCATGCTATAGCGCTGGCGATTGATTCAAGATTTAATTCTACCAATAAATCTCAATTGGTAGCCTTAATTGGTCCTGGCAATAATGGTCTGGATGGCTTGATCGTATGTTCTGAATTATGTAAGACTGATTCTTATATAATGACAATTATATTAGTAACAAATACCGTTTCTGATAAAAAAGATTTTTTAGGAAAATTAGATCTTATAAATTCTAATGTTGAAATTTACGACTTATCTGATTTTGATAGTAAATTTGAAGAAATAGAAATTATATTATCCAATTCTGACATTGTTTTAGATGCTATCTTCGGTATAGGATTGTCAAGATGTATAACAGAGCCCCTAAAGTCACATATAAATAAGATAAAAGACTCTTTACCTGAACATACTTTTAAAGTTGCTGTTGATATACCTACAGGAATAAATAGCACTACAGGAGAAGTTGATGAAATTGTTTTCGGAGTTGATTTAACATTTGCGTTAGGGTATCCAAAATTAGCTCATTTTACTCAACCTGCAGCGTCCCTTTGTGGCAAAATTGAAGTGCTAGATATTGGTATTTCAGTTGATATAAGTCAAGAAATAAATGTGAATCTTATTACTGTAAATTTTGTGTGTTCTAAAATCCCAACACGATCCATGGCATCAAATAAAGGTTCTTTTGGTAAGGTAATGGTTGTTGGTGGGTCAGAAGAATTTATAGGAGCCCCTGCCCTAGCTGGTAAGGCGGCATTTCGTGCAGGGGCAGGACTAATTACATCAGCTATTCCCGCTTCTATTTCTGCGTCTTTTGTTCCTCTATTTCCAGAATCTACTTTAATTCAGTTGCCTGAAATTCATGAAAACAATTCTGCTTGGAATTCAGCAAGATTAATTCATGAAAAGTTAACTGAATATTCAGTCATGTTAATAGGATGTGGTTTGGGGATGTCAAAACATACTACTAATATTGTAGAGAATCTACTTATACCAGATATTGATGTCCCAAAACTTATTATTGATGCAGATGCTTTAAATATATTATCTAAAATATATAAATGGTGGGATAAAGTTGACGATAATGCGATACTTACTCCTCACCCGGGTGAAATGTCTAGATTAACTTCTTTGTCTGTAAATGAGATTCAATCAAATAGAATTAATGTCGCTCAAGAATTTTCTTGTAAATGGAATAAAATCGTGGTCTTAAAAGGAGCGAATACAGTTATTGCTTCTCCAAATGGTGATATTTGGATTAGCAGATTTGCTAATCCAGCTTTAGCTTCTGCAGGAACAGGAGACGTTTTGGCAGGGATAATAGCAGGATTATTAGCTCAAAATGTATCTATGATAGATGCAGCACTGTTAGGGGTATATATTCATGGATTAGCCGGAGAGACATTTGGGAAATCATCAGGACTATTAGCGAGTGACTTGCTAGGATCGATTCCAGTTATCATGGATGGATTCAGGGTTAATAAAGGTTTTAAGAATTGAAAAATATAGAAAATAAATCTACCTATGTATCAGGATTATTTGGCCGGATATCTCAAAAATACGATTATTTAAACACAGTGATGACAGCAGGACGACACCATTCTTGGAGAAAGGTTGCTGTAAAATTGGGACTCCCTTATAAAAAAGGAGTTGCAGTTGACCTTGCGACCGGAACAGGAGATTTCTCTTTTGAATTGTTACATTATGAATCGATTGATGAGGTTGTATCTTTAGATATTACGCCAGAAATGCTGGATATTGCTTTAGATAAAGCACGTCAGAAAAATATGGATCAAAATGTCAGCTGGTTGGTTGGAGATTCACATTTTTTACCATTTAATAATGATTCGTTTGTTTGCGCTACTGTTGGATTTGGGGTGCGTAATTTTGAAGATGTACCTTTAGCCATGTCTGAGATTGTAAGAGTTTTGAAACCAGGTGGAAAAGTTGTGATTCTAGAGATTGTTAAGCCGAGCAATATTATTATGTCAAAAATATTCTTTATGTACTTTCGTAAGATAACACCTTTATTAGGAACCTTATTAGCTAGAGATCGAGCAGCCTATACGTATCTTCCGGATTCAGTAGGTAACTTTATGACCAGCG
>Ga0315316_10002574_pt1 | contig 13053 bp, 10 predicted proteins | sample M160m3416metaG_FD_203702 | JGI IMG/M metagenome (GOLD analysis project Ga0315316, IMG submission 203702) | Ammonia-oxidizing marine archaeal communities from Monterey Bay, California, United States - M1 60m 3416 | ecosystem: Environmental > Aquatic > Marine > Intertidal zone | place: USA...
GGACTGGTGGTCTTCTAATAAAAAGTAATGAAATTAACATAAGTTCAACTGTTGGAGAAAATATTGCACTCTTTACTCAAGATGGTTCTGTTGACCTTTATTATAATAATTCTAAGAAATTTGAAACTACTAACACAGGAACTAATGTAACTGGTGTTCACGTTGACGATGGAGCCATTCATGATGGTGATGTAACCTTTGATGGTGCTACTGCTGGTAGAGATCTTTTTTGGCATAAGGCTCAGAATTGGCTCAAGTGGTCTGATAATACAGAAGCAAACTTTGGTACTGGTAATGATTTCAGAATATATCATAATGGCACTGATACTTACTTAGATAATAATACTGGTCACATTTATATCCGTAATAATGTAGATAATGATGATGGTGGTAATATTCACATTCAAGCAAAATCTGGAGAAGATAGTATTGTTATTAATGATGATAGTTCAGTCAATATTTACTTCGATAACTCTAAGAAATTAGAAACAACAAATGTTGGTGTAAATGTAACTGGACATGCTGAAATTGATAGTTTAAATGTATCTGGTAATACAACTTTAAATACTGTAGCAATAAACGGTGCAATAACAAACTTAAGTCTAACAAATGCTAATATAAGTGGTATTTTAACAGCTCCAGATAAGAATGTTCATACTGATTTCCATATTACGAATAATGGTACAACAAGTTATGAATTTTCAGCTGATGGAATTGGTTTCCCAGCTGATACTTATAATCCAACCATTTATGTAAGTAGAGGTAGACAATATAGATTTAATGTAAATGCTTCCGGTCACCCATTATACATTAAAACAAGTCCATCTACTGGTACTGGTGACCAATATAATAGTGGTGTTGTTGGCAATGGAGCTGATGTTGGTATTGTTACATTTAATGTTCCATTTAATTCACCAAAACTTTTATATTATCAATCATCGGCCGATAATGATTTGAAAGGTTTGATTTATGCGATGGATGAAGGTACGGCTGGTGTTAGTTCAGCTGCAGCTTACTACTCATTAGATATTGCTGGTATTTCCACTATGGGTGGTCATTTAGCTGTTGGTGATACATGTTGGTTCCATGCTTCTCATAATGAGCCAGTAGTTAAGATTACACAGGAAGGAGCTGGTGATGCATTACGTGTAGAAGATGCAGCAACTGGAGAAGGTACTCCATTTGTTGTTAAATCTGATGGAAAGGTAGGCATTGGTACGGTAAATCCAACATCTAAATTACAGGTTCGATCTCCTATAAGAGACGCAATAGGTATGGGTTGTATAAATGGATTAGGTGCGGGTCTTGCTTTGGATGGTGCCAGTAATGGTGATTTTAGTGGTAGTGATTATTCCTATATTGAGCACGATACAGGTGGTGATTTAATCTTTTATGTTGGATCACCAGGTAATACAAACACTGAAAAATTCCGTCTTTATGATAGTGGTGGCGGTAAAATTATCGGTAATTTAGAAACTACAGGAGTAGTCCAATCACTGGGGAATTCACAGAGTGGAGCAGCTAACGGATCTTGTCTTGTAGGAGAAGGTGGACTTGAAGCTTCTTCAGGTACAGCAACTCAAAATCTAATCCGTACTTACATAACACAAGGTTATAGTGGTGGTAGTAGCACTCCTACGTGCACTATTAAAGCTAATGGAGCAGCCACGTTCGCTAGTACTATCCTTTCTGGCGCTGATCCATATACAAGCCAGTCTAATGTTGGACAGCGAATGGATCCCACTTCAGGGATTATTGCTCGTTCTTCTGGGTCTAATCAATTATGGACTGGTTATGCTACTGGCAGTGGAGATGTAACATCAGAAATTAAGGCATCAGGAGCCGCCACGTTTGTTGGTGAAGTCTATTCGAAAACATCCTTCAAAGCTAGAACCGAAACTGATTCTACAAGTGGAGCCGCAGTATGGTCTGGATTGAATTATAGTGGCACCACAACAAGCTCTATTAACGGATTAGGAGCCGCCACGTTCGGTACTGATGTAACTGTTAATAGTGGTCATTTTAGTGCCACTGGTTCATCTACTAGTACTAAAACATTTATTAGTAATTATGTTGGTATTGAAATGGCTTGGATTAAAGCTGATGGAACAGCATGGTTTAATTCATCTGTTACTGCAAATACTTATTATGGTGATGGATCGAACCTAACTGGTATTGATGCTACTGCAATTCAAACTGGAACCACAAAAGTTGATACTAATACCAGCACCATATTAAATGTAATATCTGGTACTACAATAGGAACCTTTCATAATACTGGTTTAACATTAACTGGACATATTAGTATTACCGGTGATTATTATGCTAGGAACTCTAATGATAGTACCAGTAATAATAGTATTGGTCTTGTAATAAATGGTAATGATGGTAAATATCGTCACTATAGTGTTGCAGATACTAGAGCATTCATGCAGGTTCCTACCAGAACTGGTGGAAATGCTTCGGGAACATGGGGTATTACAGCAACTGAAGCTGTTAAAATTTATGCTACTAGTACTAACTCTAATGCCACTTATTATCCAACTTTTGTTAGTGGTGGAGGTGCATATAGGGATATATTTGTAGATAGTAATTACTCATATAATCCTTCCAGTAACACATTATCTGCTAGTTCATTTAGTGGTAATGGTTCTGCATTAACCAATTTAAATGCATCAAATATTTCCTCTGGAACTATTTCTAGTTCCCGTGTACCTACATTAAATCAAAATACTACTGGATCATCAGCATCCTGTACTGGTAACTCAGCTACTGCTACTTGGACAAACCAGGTTGATGTTCATAATGGCAATGATTCAAATGGTAGCTACTATATGGTCTGGCATAGTGGTGATCAAGTATATTCAACAAATGGAATTTATTGTAATCCTTATTATGATAGACTTTACGCTACCTATTTTAGTGGTAATGGTTCTGCATTAACCAATTTAAATGCATCAAATATTTCCTCTGGAACTATTTCTGCTTCAAGACTTCCTAATCATTCAGCTGGATTATTAACTTCTGGAACTATTCCTTCTGCTCGTGTACCTACATTAAATCAAAATACTACTGGATCATCAGCATCCTGTACTGGTAACGCAGCTACTGCAACTGCAGCAACTACTGCAACTGCAGCAACTCATTCAGAAAAAATAGAAAACATACAAGATCAAGGTTCTATTTCCATTAATCAATACATAAATGCTTGTACTAGTGCTTCTAGTACATCTACTGGATTGCACGTGTATACTAGTCCCAAATTCTATTGGAATGCATCATCGCTTGGGGGTACATTAACAGCACCTCTTTTCTCTGGTAATCTTATGGGCAACGTTATCGCAACTACTGTTTCATCAACTACTGGTACTTTTAGTGGTGATGTTAGTGCAGCTAATTTCAATTCTACTTCTGATATAAACCTTAAAAAAGATATTGAAGTAGTTGGAGATCCTATTAATTTATTGAAAGAACTTAAAGGTGTTAAGTTTACTTGGAAGGAAGATGATAAAAAATCAATTGGTGTTATTGCACAAGAAGTTGAAGAAGTTATTCCTGAATTAGTTAATACTGGTGATGAAGGAACTAAATCTGTTAATTATAATGGTTTAGTTGGTGTTCTTATTGAAGCTGTTAAAGAATTGACAGCTAAAGTTGAAACATTGGAGAATCAATTGAATAATCAATAGAGAATGTTCTCTATTGACATTATTTTAGTTTATATAGTATAATAATTGAAATAAAGAATATTTAATATGAGAGTACTAGCTTTTAATGTATCCCATGATAGTTCTGTATGTTCTTATGTTGATGGACAGATAGAATTTTATTGCAAAGAAGAAAGATTAACCAGAGAAAAAAGGGATGATTGCCCATTTAAAGCTTTAGATTTGTATCATCAACAAAATTTTGGACCAATAGATCATATTTTATATCATTGTCCTTCTTCAATGCCACCAGAAGGTGTATTAAATGATGTTTTTAAAATTCTTGAAAAATATATCTCTAAGAAATTTGATAAAAAATTAAATAAATTTGATGATATGAGGCATCATCAATGTCATGCTAGTTCTGCATTTTATAATAGTGGATTTTCGACAGCATTAGTTTTTGTTATTGATAGAAATGGATCTATGTTTTTTAATGATGATCGATATATAGGAAGAGAGTCTGAATCTGTATATAAGGTATCCTATCCTCATAGATTTATTCCTCTATATAAATCATTTCAAGTTCAAGATCGTGCTAATAGATTTATTGATAAATCTAATATTGAAAATTATTATAAAGGAAAATGTAGTCTTTATAATGAGCGAACTCCTAAAATTTCTATTAGTAATGAATTTGGTATCGTTAGGGTATATGAGGCTGCAACTACGTTAATGAATCAAGATTTATTAGAAAATGGAAAGACTATGGGTCTTTCATCATATGGAAATGATGATGGTGACTATCCTTCTTTATTTTTAGATGGTGTTCCAATATCAAGTTATTTTGATATTATTTCACATTCATCTGATGAACCTACTATTTTTGATGGATATGTAAGACATATTATTCGTGATATTAATCAAGATAATTATCAATTATATGCTGACAAAGCAAAACATGTTCAACTTGAGACTCAAAAGGAATCCTTGAGGTTAATTGAGGAGTATGTAAACAAAACTGGTATTCAGAATGTTTGTATTACTGGTGGATATGGGTTAAATGTAGTAGCTAATAATTATTATATTAAAAATCTCCCAAATGTTAATTTCTATTTTGATCCTTTAGCTGATGATAGTGGAGTTAGTATTGGAGCAGCAATGTTAAAATATAGGTTTGCTACTGGAGATAAAAAGATCCATAAACAAAAAGATAATTTTTATCATTATTATAAGAAAAGTAATATGGTTATTTGGCCAAGTAACCATTGGCCAAAAGAAGATAAAACTATTAATGATGTTGTAGATATACTTAAAGATCAGAAGGTTGTGGCAATATTTGATGGTGCACCAGAAGCTGGACCAAGAGCATTAGGACATAGATCCCTATTATTTGATCCAAGAAATAAGGACGGAAAGGATTTAGTTAATACACTCAAGAAAAGGGAATGGTACAGACCATTTGCTGGTGTAATACTAGAAGATTATTTTTTAGAATACTTTGAAACTCTTGGTCTTTCAAGCTCTGAATATATGACTATTAATTTTGATTGTAAGGTTCAAACTAGAGATTATGTTCCTTCAATAGTTCATGTTGACAATACATGTAGAATTCAGACAGTTAATAGTGGATTCTTATTTGATTTGTTGAAAGAATTTTATAATCAGACTGGATGTCCCATGTTATTGAATACAAGTTTCAATTTAGCTGGTGATCCCCTAATTCAGTCTGAATATGATGCTATTGAATTTATAGATAAAGTAGGAGATCAACCTGTATTTGGTGGTGTTTATTTTGTAGATGAAAATTGTCTTGTTACATAACACTTGGAGGTTTTGTTCCTGTGGGTTTAGGAAATTCCTTTTTAACAGAATCTATGTGATTCACCCACTCTCCATTTTCTAAGTTTCCTGATTTTATGTCTTTATACAACATATCTAATTGGTCACATATACAACCATATCCATCTGTTCTTTCTCTTTGATATGTATTCCATTCCCAAATTTTAAATATAGCTTTAAGTTTAGCTTGAATTTCATCAAATTCTGGAGGTTCTTCTCCTGTAGGATCCTCCCAATATTCAAATCCATATTGGTCCGATATAGAAAAACTAGCATTTGGTCTTAAAAGACGGACTGCAGTTTCTATAGTAGGAGTTTCATAAAATTGTTTCATGTATTAATATAATATTCAGAGATTTTATTTATATTATAAATCTGAGGTTACATCTACCCATGATTCATCATCAAGATTCCACCTATAATGGACATCACCACCATTTTCAATAGCATCTGCTGGTAAAGCTACTGGTGGTTTCCATGTATAAGTAGTTTTATCTAATACGAAAGATGGATGTGGTTTTGGTGGTTCAAATGCATCATCTGCATCATTATATTGGTATCCAATACCAGCAAAGCATTTTCTTATATTAGAGTTATATGATGTTCTAATCCATAATCCAGTAGGATCTACTCGTGATCCATTTTCATCAATAATTGGATCACCGTTCTCATCTTTATGGAGTGATTTACAAAAAGTACATCCAATAGTATCCTGTTCTACACCGGACTCATCTTCACAAGCATTTTCTGGAATACATATAACTCTCACTACAACGTTATTTCCATCTAAATTTGCAAAATATGACATTTTAATTTATATGATTTAGTATTATTTATATTCAATTTTTAATAAAAATGATTTCGTATCAGAATTGTAAATAATATCATCAGTTTATACCCGGATTCAATGCATCAGCATAATTCTTATAAGCAATTGGGTAACTGAGTATGTAAATTCCTGATCCACCATGTCCACCAGTCCCAGGACTTTGACCAGCAGCACCACCGCCACTACCTGTACCATACATCCCATTCATTACTAATCTACCCTCATAGGGCCCCTGGCGTAATGCTTCAACCCCACCTCTACTATGGGTACTAGGTGCACCAGTTCCACCTGAGGCTGGAGTATTATTCCCTGGGCTGTTGCCTGGTGAATCATTACATCCACCGCCACCACCCCAAGCAACATAAGCACTATGAGCATATCCAAATTGTATAGACCTGCCAGCACCACCTGGATAGGTATTGCTTGGATTTGTTCCAGGGCCAGGTGCTGGCCCAGTACCACCAGCACCACCGCCACCAGCACCAGTATAATAAGCACCATACGAAGGATTAGAATACCATTGGAAATAACCCTTACCTCCATCATATGAATACTGTACTCGTAGTGGACTGGGTGAGCCTGATGGGCCACTAGTACCCCCAGGAGATCCAGATGAAGGGTTGTTGGTTTGGAAGGCACATCCACCACCACCACAACCCTTGGTGATTGAATAGCCAGGCTGAGATGTGCCAGGTCTTCCTGGTAGCGATTGTGGTGCACCACCTCCTCCTCCACCACCGGCTCCTGCTCTTATGGGTGTGTATTCATTGGTATAAGTACCATCACCACCGACCTGGGCACCACCAGCACCACCAGCACCAATCGTGATATATCCAGTTCGGGTACCTGCACCATGTGGATAGGTCCATTGCGCATATTGTCCAGCACCACCACCACCAGCTCCGGTATCACCACCGCCGGCACCGCCGCCGCCAACGATTTGATGTTTATAAGTCATGGCCCCAGTAGGTGATCCATTAAATCTAATTGGTCCACTACTGTACCATATATGGGTATATCCAGTTGGAGTATTAATAACGTTACCACCAGTTGCATGTGGTGATTTTCCACCACCACCACCAGCGCCTCGCCAACTACTTCCATCATAAACTTCTAACTCTTTCGTATCTGAATTGAAAATAATATCACCAGCACTGATTCCACTGGTTGGTCTATTACTTGGTGTGAAACTTCCCACATTAGCACTGGTAAATTTACCTTTTCTGCTATCAGTAATAACTTCAGTTCCTGATATTTTATAAGACATAGTTTCTCCTTTAATTTCAGCTTTTGCTAATGTAGTTTAAATGAATTAGTTTATTACGAATTATTTATATTAAGTATTTTATAATAACAATTCCACTACCACCACTAAAATTACCTGGTCCACCAATAGTGCCGTAAGTTGATCCACCACCGCCACCACCAGATCCAGCTGTGCCGGACGTACCTTGTACCTGTGGAGTTCTAGATCCTCCAGCACCACCTCCACCATAACCAGCAGAAGATGGGGGTCCATTAAATTTCATTCCGCCACCACCACCACCGAAGTATCTTAGATTACTATCAGGGCCCGGAGTTCCAACACTACTTGGTAGGTTAGCAACACCTAGACCACCTCCACCACTAGTATTATGTGCTGGTGCAGGCCCACCTTGACCACCAGCACCACCTCCACCACCACCGTGGAAGAAGCTATCGTAACTATACGCTCCACCATATCCTGGATTGCTAGGATTGGTGGTGGAGGATCCACCCAGGCCTCTGTTACGCCAACCGGCTCCACCACCACCACCGGCAGCACCATCTCTTCCAGGATTAGAAAGAGTTGCACTCATTGCATTTGCACCACCACCTCCACCACCTAGTGATGTTTTGGCTGAATTGGTTCCACATGCTCCAAATACTGAGTCAGTGCCATCCGAACCTATTCCTTCTATAGGAGTTTCCAGTGTTGCGTTACCACCACCGCCACCAGTACCAACTGTAATTGAAATTCCACTACTTCTTGATGGTAATATACTTGCAGCTGGTAAAGTGTGTTGTATTACACCACCTCCACCGCCGCCACCACCACCATCAGCACCGCCGCCACCGCCGCCACCAACGACTATAACATAAAGAGATCCATCAATACCATTTAGTACTGATTCTAAACTAAAAGTTCCAGGACTAGTAAATGTATGTACTCTCCAAAGTGAATGTGTTGATTCTGTACCACCTGAACCATATGTCTTAGCATCACTTTGAGCGTATCTAACATATACAGCTCCGTCACCACCATCACCACCTGAATAATTAGTGGTTGAGTAGAATCCACCAGCACCACCGCCACCGCCGGTTCCATTTATACCATCAGTACCATGATTCCCTCTTGCTCCCATTCCTCCACCACCAGTTGACAAGTTTGATGGCATTATATAAGGACTTCCAGCACCACCACCTGTATGTCGGCCCTGACCTCCACCGCCGCCACCACCAAACCATCTATCAGTTCTTGTTGTTGATGACGTAGGCAATCCATGTGGTTGGTAGAAAGATGGCCAGCTGGGAACGTTTGCACTTACTAGGTAGGCAGGTAGACCAGTTCCTTGTGAATTTGGAATTTGCCATTGAATACCTGGATATATTGGAGCACTACTAGATCCATTTAAATTATGAAATTCGGAATGAGGGATTCCAATTCCACCATCCGCAATACCAGTTCCATTTGGTGGAAAACCTTGACCTACTGAACCAGCACCACCTCCACCACCACCAGTGAAATAAATTTCACCAGTGAGGCCGGTACCGGGCATACCGTCATATCTAGCGTCGTTGGTACCAACACCACCAGGATGTCCTTGTTGAGTTGGTGATGGATATCCCGATCCAGCACCGGTGTACGCAGTGGTACTATAGGGGCCGTAATGAGCAGGTGCACCACATCCAGAACCACCATGTTTATTGGGCACCAATGTACTCTGATAATGGGTTGTACATCCACCACCATAAGCAGTCAATCCACCAGCAGTTGAATCTCCTCCTGGATCTCCAGTGTATGTATCCGTTTGTGGGGCAGGCACAAATGGAATACTCCAAGAGTTCCATCCATCACCACCAGTACCAACTGTAATTGTATTATTTCCAGTACTTACTGGACCACTACCAGCTGTAATGCCACCAGCACCACCACCACCCATAAAACGGCCAGAACCACCACCGCCACCGCCACCGATAAGGGCAAATTCTACATTATTGGGACTTGGAACATTCAAGTATCCAGGACTAGTAAATCTATGATATTTCATAAAAGCATTAATACCATTAGGCATGGTTTGAGTTTCAACCCAACTAGTACCGCCAGAAGCATTCCAAGAATCTGATGCTGCTTGTACACTCCAATTGAACCCATCATAAATTATTAATTCCTTAATATTGGAATCATAAATTATATCTCCTGCAGATACTTCAGTAGGATAATTTGACGCACCAGCATAAGGAGTAATATTCATGGAATTAAAAATCCCTTTCCTGCTATCATTAATAACTTCAGTTCCTGATATTTTATAAGCCATGCTTGGATTGGTTATCTGATATATGCTTATTTATAAGTTATTGACAAAAATAAATATGGTGTTATAATGCAAATATGTAAGGAGTTGAGATTAAATGGCCTTTCAGAGTATATGGTATGAAACTAAATTACCAAACAAAATAATTAAAATTCTTGAAGAAGATGTTGCTGAAAACTTTGATTCTGGTATAGGTCCATCAAAATTAATGGGTGATGTTGAGAATAAGGATAAACGTAATTCAAGAAATTCCTGGATTCCAACTACTCATTGGGTTGGTGGATTTATGTGGCACTATGTTCAAAGAGCAAATAGAGAGAATTTTCTTTATGATTTGACTAACATTGATGGTGAGGCAATGCAATATACTCACTATGGTAAAGGAGAATTTTATGGTTGGCATAATGATGCTGGATTACCGTCACAATATAAACCAATATCAGTTGGTAATAGGGGTAATGGTGAGGAGAATGTTCAAGATTTTATTAATGCAAATTGTGAACAAGTAAGAAAATTGTCTTGTGTTATTCAACTTTCTGATTATGATGATTATGAAGGTGGAAATTTTCAAATAATGGATGATTCTGGTAAATCTTATTTTGCTCCTAGAAGTCGTGGAACTATTATTGTTTTTGATTCTAGGGCTCAACATAGAGTATTAAAAGTAACTAAAGGAACTAGAAAATCTATAATTGGATGGGCAGTTGGACCGAGGTGGAAGTAATCATGAATCCAGAAGAATTAGAACAACTAAAACTCGAATCACATAGAAATACTGGTTCATCAGAAACAAATAATGATGAGTTTGATAAGAATGGATATCTTGTAATAAAAAACTTATGGGATCCAAAAGAACTTTATCATCCAGTTCCAAATGTAAGAGGAATGATAAGCTATTGGGGGAAAAAAATAGACCAGTTTAATTATACTGAAGAAGAGGCTCAAGTAAATGGATCTCTTGCTAGATATTGGCACCCACAATATAGAGAAATTCATACAGGAATTCGTTTAAAATTAGAGAAGGCTATTGGTAAAAAACTTTATAATACTTATTATTATGATAGGTTCTATTTTACTGGTCAAGAATTGACAAAACATTTAGATCGTCCTTCATGTGAGATATCAACAACTGTTCATATTAGTACTAATCTTAAAACTCCTTGGCCTGTATGGGTTGAAAATTTAGAAGGTGAAGGGATTTCAATTAATCTTGATCCTGGTGACTGCCTTGTGTATAAAGCATGTGAAAGAATTCATTGGAGAGAACCAATGCCAACAGAGTATAAAAATAAATGGTTAAAAATGAAAGAAAAGGAAGATATATATTATCATCAAATTTTCTTTCATTATGTTCTTGCTGATGGTATTAGAGCACATTATGCTGGTGATGGTAATTGAATGAGTTATTCAACATTTGATAAGTTAATGTTCATTGTATCTTTTATGGTTATGATGAACTGGGGTGTTCGTATCACTGAAAGGGTTGTATTTAATATTCTGTAATATTACCTTGACTTAACACCTTATATTCATTATAATAGGTTTGTTACTGATAAAGGGATAGGCTATGAGTTGTCTTGACTACAATGATACATGGGAATCTATGAATCAATTGGAGGAATCTTTTAATAGAATTGCCACAGTTCAAGATCTTATTAATGTATTACAAAATGCAGTAAATAATGATAATAAAGATGAAATTGTAGATACAACAGCAGCTCTAGTCCATTATATTCAGGTATACACTAAAGAATATGATAAACAATTTAAAATTACTTGGGAAAATGTAGTAGTTAAATTGGCTTCACATGAAAAGAATGATTATATCTCTTTAAATTATGATGAAATTGTAGAAGGTCTGTTAGAATTGGAAGCAATTGACCAAAAGTGAAGAAGGGTTAAGGAACCATTAAGAGAATATTAGGGTATCAACATATTTGTATAGATAGGGTTATAATTGAGGAGTTTACCATTCATCTAACTAACATGCCGATCACTGAACAAGAGCTCCAAGAATTAGATGTGCTTCGTAGTTCTATTAGGGATGATATTAGACTGTTGCATCCAGATAAAATGGAAAGGTTTGCTGATTTACTTGTTAAATCCTTACATAAGAAGGAATAATATTACTTGCCTCCAAAGTGTCCCTATAGTATAAAGACAAATACTACTTCATGAAACATTACAAGTCCAAAAAGATTCAATTTGAAGATGATGAAGGTGTATTAGAATTTAATTTCTCTTTAGATAGATTAAATGATTTAAGAAAAGATATTACAAAGACATACGAAAAACAATTGAATAAGATGGCCAAAAAGGCTAGAAAGACTAAAAAAAATGGAAATGAAAAGAAATATCTAGATAAATTAGGAGATGTTTCATCTTTAATAGAAGAATGGCATGTTGACAAAGGAGATGGAGATTATTTAACATCCTTATCTCAAAGTGAAATAGCTGATGATTTCTATTCTTTTGAAGATATTATGGTAATTCTTAGTCATGAAGATGATGAAAGTTTCACTATCTTGCATGAATGAGTAAATTTTTAATTCTTACATTGATTTTTTAATTATGACTTCCACAAAATTCGAAAATTCTTTCTTTGAGTATATTAAGAATGATATCCCTGATATAGATATGAATCTCTTAGCAGAGATTATGGATTACGGGATTGAGAATGTAGATCAATGGGAAGATGCATATGTTCAAAGTATGCCAACATCTATTCGTGTTGAAGCACAATTTGTTGAACAATTGATAGATGATTTAGGTTATCTCGGTGGTGGTGATACTGAGTCTGATGTTCCTGAATTTCTTACTAGTCATATTGATTGGCAAGAAGTATGGGATTGTGAATTGATCCATGATTACTTTACTATTGAACATGAAGAGATGACTCATTTCTTTTCACGGTATTTTTAATTATGACTGAACAAAAGCAAGTATTTCTGGAGTTTATTAAAGAGAAGTATATTTCTGATGTAAATGATCAACTCTTTCAGGACATTCTTGATAATGGTATAGAAACTGTTGAACAGTTTGAGGATGCATACTCTGGACAATACAGAGATGGTGCGGAGTTTTCTGAGACATTGATTAATGATTGCGGTTATCTAGAAGAATCAAGTCTTCCTACATTTATCACTGATCACATTGATTGGGAAGATGTGTGGGAATGTTC
>Ga0315316_10002575_pt1 | contig 13050 bp, 12 predicted proteins | sample M160m3416metaG_FD_203702 | JGI IMG/M metagenome (GOLD analysis project Ga0315316, IMG submission 203702) | Ammonia-oxidizing marine archaeal communities from Monterey Bay, California, United States - M1 60m 3416 | ecosystem: Environmental > Aquatic > Marine > Intertidal zone | place: USA...
CAACACCATCAATTCGTTCTTCAATAATTATTTTTGATCCTGCATCTCCAAATGATTTTTTTGTCAAAATTGTATCAATTGCATCGTTTGCTTCATCTTTATTTTTACAAACAATTACACCTTTTCCGGCAGCAAGACCATTCGCCTTTATTACAACAGGTTTTTCATATGATTTTACAAAATCTTTTGCACTTTGTGCATCATCAAATATTTGAAAATCAGCAGTAGGTATAGAATTTCTTTTCATGAATTCTTTTGCCCAAATTTTACTAGATTCTAGCTGTGCAGCATTTTGAGTTGGCCCAAATACTGGAAGACCTTTTTCGATAAACGCATCTACAATGCCTGCTGCAAGTGGATCTTCAGGTCCAACAACAGTAAAACAATTTTTCTCCTGAGCAAATTTTGCCAATCCTTCAATATCATTAACAGATAATTCAATATTTTGAGAAGTACCTCCATTTCCAGGTGCGGTATACACTTGATCAATTTTATCAGAAGTAGATAATTTCCATGACAATGCGTGTTCACGTCCTCCAGCACCAACAACCAAGACATTAATCAACAATTATTCAACTAGATTCCAGTATATATTCCTCAAAGAGATTTTATAGGAAATACCTTTTCAAACGATAGATGAAACTTGTAGAAAATTTTGATATTAAACAAATTGAGAAAAATGTGCAAGATGATTTGGAAAATAAAGATATTTCAAAATTAATTCAAGAAGATGCAAATAAAAAAAATGTGATAATGTTTATCGAAGGGCCTCCAACAATGAATGGGATCCCACATGCAGGACATCTAAGAGGCAGAGTATTCAAAGACCTATGGTATAGATACAATGTTTTAGCAGGAAACAAAGTCATTTTTAATGCAGGATGGGACGCACAAGGATTACCAGTGGAATTACAAGCAGAAAAAGAGCTTGGAATTGAAAATGGTAAAAGCGATATTAGATCAACTGAAGATATTGAAAAACTAGTTGCAGAATGCAAAAACATCGTAAAGAAATATCATACAAAATGGGTAGAAGTTGATAAATTGATTGGCATGTCATTAAATCAAGATAAGGCATACTGGACATACAAAGATGAGTTTATCGAAAAAGAATGGCAGCTAATGAAAATAGCACATGATAATGGAATAATGACTGAAGGTTTTAGAGTCGTAGCATATTGCCCAAGCTGCCAAACATCATTGAGTCATTCTGAAGTTAATCAAGGATATGATATGGTAAAAGATCCATCACTATACTACAAAGTAAAACTTGCACAAGAAAACAAATTTTTGATTGTTTGGACAACAATGCCGTTTACGCTTGTAACAGATGCCATGGTAGGTGTTAATCCAAAAGAAGAGTATGTAGAAGTTCGCGTGGAAAATGAAACATGGGTTGTTGGTAAAAGACGTTTAGAGGAATTCATGACAGAAGTAAAAATTGAAGATTATAAAATTGAAAAAACATTTTTGGGAACTGAAATGGAAGGTAAAAAATACATACATCCATTATTAGATGATATACCAAAACTTGCAGAAATTGCAAAACAAGATAATTATCATATCACAGTTGCAGAAAACTTTGTTGATGTTAATGCAGGTAGTGGGTTAGTTCACCTATCTCCAGCAAACGGAGAAGAAGATAATAATATTGCAATGAAACGAGGTATAACAATTTTCTGTCCAATTGATGATGAAGTCAAATTTACCGAAGATGCTGGAAAGTATGCAGGACTTTTTGTTAGAGATGCTGATGAAAAACTAGTTCAGGCAGTAAAAGATAGAAACGCACTAGTGCGAATTGGGAAAATCAAGCACAAATATCCATTATGTTGGCGTTGTAATCACAGATTGGTATGGCTTGCCCGTCGAGAATATTTTTACATGCTTGACAAGCTTGGAGACAAAGCTATCAAAGCAGCTGAAGATGTAGAATACTTTTTTGATCAACCAAAAAATAGATTCTTAGAAATTATTAAAGAAAAACATCCATGGTGTATATCTCGAGAAAGATTTTGGGGATGTCCAATACCGATTTGGAAATGTGATGAGTGTGGAAATATGGAAAGATTGTTTTCAAGAAAAGAAATTGTTGAGTCTGCAATAGAATTACCAGATGGTGAGAATTTTGAATTACATAGACCATGGATTGATAAAATCAAAGTCAAATGCAAGAAATGTGAGACGGTAATGCAAAGAGAAGAATTTGTTCTTGACACATGGCATAATAGCGGTGCCGCCCCAATTGCATCCTTAGATGAAATGACATACAAAGAAAAAATTCCAGCACCATTTTTTACAGAAGGTATTGATCAAACTAGAGGATGGGCATATACGCTTCTAATTGAAAATGTGATATACAATAACGCGTCAGTTTCACCTTACAAATCATTTTTGTTTCAAGGACATGTTTTAGATGAAAATGGAAATAAAATGAGTAAGAGTAAAGGCAATGTATTAGATGCAAAAGAACTTTTAGAAAAATATCCAGTAGATCTTGTACGATTTTATTTTATGTGGAAAGCAAGTCCAATTGAGCCATTAAACTTTAGCATCAAAGAATTAATGTCAAGACCATATCAGGTAATCAGTACATTATATCATCTACATACATTTTACAAACAAAACAGTGAATATGATAAATTCAATTTAGAAGAAACAACTATCGAGTGGGCTAAGAAAAAAGAATTGTTAACACCGCCAGATGTATGGTTACTATCAAAGCTCCAAAGAATGATAGAACGAGCTACTGAAACAAATGATTCATGTAGATTTCATGAATCTGCAAAAGCTATTGAAGACTTTTTGATAAATTCTCTTAGTCAGATCTACATTCCAATTATTAAATCAGAATTATGGGATGAGGATGATTCAAAAAAAGATAGGCGATTTACAATTTATGCAATTCTTGCTAAAACTCTAAAGACGATTAACATATTGATACACCCATTTGCACCATTTACTTCTCAATATTTGTATAAGACAATGTTTCCTGGAAAAGAAAATATTTTACTTGAATCATGGCCTAAAGTTGATTCATCATTAATTGATGAAAAAATTGAAACGTCATTTGATTTATTGAAAGAAACAGTTTCTGTAACATCTGCTGCAAGAATGAAAGGCAAGTTAAAGAGAAGATGGCCATTAAATCAAGCATTAATTTGTTTAAACAAAGGAGAAAAAGAAGTCTTAGAGTCACTTTCAGAACTTGTAAAATCGCAAATGAATATTCAAAATTATAAAATTTTTGAGATAGATAACTTTGAAGGAATAGAACAATATCTAGAATTAAAACAAAATGGATTACCAATTGTGCCTAAAATAGAGTTGGAAAGAAGTGCAATAGGTCCAAAAGCAAAACAAGACATGGGGAAACTATTGAAAATATTTGCAGATACAGATCCGGAATTAATCATCAATGAATTAAGAAATAATGATACATACACATTTCAGATTGGAGACAATTCAGTCATATTAGATAAAAAAGATTTCATAGTGGATTTTGAGGTTGATGAAAAATACCAATTTGCAAAGAGACAGAATCTAATTGTCATTATTTCATTAGAAAGAGATAACGAAATGATGGCAAAAGGATTGATTAAAGATTTAGCACGACGCATTCAAACTTTAAGAAAAGAAAAAGGATTCAACCCTACCGATATTTTAGAAAAGGCATCAATATTGGAATTGGATCAAGAATCACTTAATTTGATTAAAGATAAGACAGAAGATATTGCATTTCTGGTAAGAGTCAAAAATGTAGATTTCACAGAATCGTGCAAAAATTACAAAGATGACGATATTGACGGTCTCAAAATAAGGATCGCAGTCGAGTGAGTTTACAAAAGCTTGACTATTTGTCGAGTTAGCAAGTACCTGCTGGGCTTAAATAATAAATTCGCCATAGTAGTGCATGGTTAAACAGATCAGTCTTGATACATGGTCAATACATCATTTGCAAGAATTAATGATAAAGGCTACAAATTTCATAAGTCAGACAAACACACCAATTGTGTTGTATAGAGAAACACTAGAAGAAAAAGAGGATGCTTTTGAAGAGATTGTTTGTACATTGACGCAAGAACATGTTATTGAGCAAGTAATCGTTTCAGGAGGAATGGTGATTCCAGAGATTAAACAACAGATTGTATTTTCAACAGAGGAATTTCCAAACAGACTACTAAAAAAGAGCAAAGATCTTTTTGGACAAGTAGTAGATTTGTTAGAAGAGCAGTTTGAATAGTTAATAGGAATATAAAGTCCATTTTCAGATAAAATTCATGCGACTTTTAGAGTATCAGGCAAAAGAACTTTTCAAAGAATTTGGCATTAAAACCCCACCTAGTATTTCCTCAAAAGACATTGAAAAAGGAAGGAAAGATGCTAAAGAGTTGGGATATCCATTTGTTATCAAAGTTCAGGTGCCTGTAGGCGGAAGAGGAAAAGCAGGAGGAATTCAAAAATGCAGCAATGATGATGAATTTGAACTCAAATATCCTCAATTACTAAACATGTCGATAAAAGGTGAAAAAACGCGTGCAATTTTGCTTGAAAAAATGGCAGACATTGAAAAAGAATTGTATCTATCTTTGTTTCTGAATAGAAGCAAAAGATGCTATACCATCATAGCTTCATCAGAAGGAGGAGTTGAGATTGAATCAGTAAAGAATCAGACAATTCGTGAAGTTGGACTAGGAGATGTAGATGATCAAACAGCAAAAGAGGTTGCAAACGAGATTGGATTAAAAGATTCACAAGAGGAACAATTTGTAGAGATGTTGCAAAAATTATCTAAATTAACTATTGAAAAAGAAGCAGAGTTGGCAGAAATCAACCCACTTGCAATTCTAAAAGATGGGACATTAATTGCACTTGATGGAAAAGTGATGACAGATGATAATTCAAACTTTAGACATGATGAATTACAACAATATCAAGAAAAATCAGAATTAGAAGAGCAAGCAGAAAAAAGTGGATTTTCACTTGTTGAGCTTGAAGGAAATATTGCAGTAATTGGAAACGGTGCAGGATTAGTAATGTCAACTTTTGATCTTGTTACAGACAATGGTGGAAAACCAGCAACATTTCTTGATGTAGGTGGAGGAGCAACAACAGAATCTGTATATGAAGCATTGACACTGATTAGTAAAATGAAAAGGGTTAAAGGAATTTTAGTAAATCTTTATGGAGGAATTGTAAAGACCACAACTGTTGCAGAAGCTTTTATTCGAGCATATGACGATAATTTAATTGACATTCCAGTGTTTGCAAGACTTATGGGTACTGAATCAGAAAAAGCAAAAGAAATGCTAAAAGATACAAAAACAAAAATGTTTGATTCAATTGAAGATGCAATTAATGGCGTAGTAATGGAGGCGAACAAATGACAGGAATTTACGAAATTCTTCGTGGGCAAAAAGATGCAGAGGGCAATTATCAGAAAAAACCGGTAATTGTTCAAGGAATTACTGGGAAATATGGTTCGGCACATACAAAACTAATGTTAGATTATGGAACAAACATTGTTGCAGGGGTTACGCCAGGAAAAGCAGGACAAAAATTTGAGGAAAAAATTCCAATTTATGATTCAGTTAAAGATGCAGTAGAAGCAACAGGGGCAGAGATTTCAATAGTTTTCGTTCCAGCAAAATTTTTCCTTGGAGCAGCAAAAGATGCTTTAGAATCAGGAATTAAACTTCTAGTAGCAATTCCAGAACATGTTCCAATTAGAGATACGATGGAGGTAATTGAATTGGCAAAGAGAAAAGATGCAATTATGATTGGGCCAAATACACCGGGAGTGATTATTCCAGGATTAATCAAAGTAGGAATTATGCCTGCCACTCCATTTTCAGCTGGAAAAGTTGCAGTATTATCAAAAAGCGGTACATTACTTTATGAGATTTCAAATAATTTGACTAGTGCAGGTTTTGGCCAAAATATTACAATCGGAATTGGTGGAGACCCAGTAAATGGAACAAGAATGATTGATGCATTTGATATGGTAAAAGATGACCCCGAGCTTGAGGCTTTGGTAATAGTTGGAGAGATTGGTGGAGACTCTGAAGAAATTTTGGCTCAGCATATAATCGATACAGGCTTTAGCAAACCAATTGTCGGATACATTGCAGGACGCCAAGCACCAAAGGAAAAGCGTATGGGACATGCAGGAGCTATAGTTATGGGCACCTATGGTTCGGCAGAATCAAAAATATCCATGTTTGCAAAGGCAAACATTCCAGTTGCTAAAAGACCAGGGGAAGTTGCAGTTCTCCTAGCTGGAAAAATGAACAGCTAATAGAATAAATAACAGATTCTTGAGGAATTACTATGCCAGTTGCAGATCCCCTAAAAAAACAGATTGCGCAAAAAGCAAGACTGCATATGAAAATTTGTATTTCATGTGGGGCAAGATTAGATATGAGTGCTACAAGATGCAGAAAGTGTAGAAGTACCCAACTAAGATTGAAAAACAGAGCACTAGGGATTAAAAAGTAGTTATTTTTTCTTAAATAAACCAAACACTTTAGATGTCCAATTAGATGGGATCACACCACTACTTTCTTCTAATTTATCGAGAAATTCATATGTCATATCTTGTCCACCAAATCCAATTAATTTTTTAGTTTTAAGATCATCTAGGAAAAATTCCTTTCCATTTTCAAGTTTTAATATTGCATCGTCACTAATATCAAATCCAGAGCCTTTGTCATAGAAACGGATTACTCCACCTTCCTTTAACTCAAAAAATACATCATAGCTAACCTTCGTACCAAAAACAAAGATTTTTTTTCCTTTTACAATTACATTATCAACAAGATTAAGAGCTAAAACTTCTTCAGCATTTAACAAAACAGTTTCACGGACATCACCTACAATAATTTTTCCGTTTGGCGCTTCCAGTTTAGTAAAATGTTCGTTTGTTATGGACATACCAACACGACCGGTTGGATGTGGCACCTGTTGTCTTATTCCATTAACATTACCACAAATAATATCACCATCATCCACTATAATGTGAGAACCATTTTCAATATTATAGCCATTTTCTATAGGATCCATTAACTTGAAAGTTCCTCTAGTCAAATGGATTAGAGTTTTTGAATCCTCATTATCTGAAAAATATGGACTTGTCATACTCCCCCACATGAACACATGATTTGTATGTGAAATTTTTCCAGCCCAGAATTTTCCTTTGACAGATAATGCACTAGTGGGTTTTCTTTCTATTTCTATTTGCCCCAATTCATTTGAACCAAATAATCTAATTCCAGTTGCATTAGTTCTATTTAGTGCATCAATCCATTCTTGTGCAACTTTAATTTCTTGTGCAACATCATTAGACAATAATGTGTTATGACGGAGACGCTCTTCTTCATCAGTACCCCAAAAGAATTTTGATTTACGATGTTTCTCATCAGGCGAATCTGGAAATTTTTTTCCTGCTTTAAGATCCTCAAATGCCTGTTTAATTATGATAAATTCTTCATCTTGGCCACCTCTATCAGCATGATGAGTTAATGCGAGATTTCTAAATGCACTACGAATTTCATTTCTGGATGCATCTTCAGGCACCCCTAGAATCTCATAATTACTTTTTACCATAATAATTCATTCATTGCTTAGAATATCTATAAGTTTTGTAATTATTTTATAAAAATTTGTAATGATGAAATTATGTAAGTTTTTTATTTGTATTAGTAGAAAATACCTAAATGGATCCGGCGAGACTTGAACTCGCGACCTCTGCAGTGTGAGTGCAGCATCCAAACCAGGCTAGACGACGGATCCAAGATTATTTTTGAGTGGATGTTATTTAGATGTTGAATATATTTTCAAAAGATATAGAAACAGTTCATTTTGTGATAAATTGTGCAAAATTATAAAAAAGGCATGTGGAATCTTGATGATTTAGTCAGAAACCCAACTAGGCAAACATTTGATAAAAAAATTAATGAAATAGAAAAACAGTCCAAAAAATTTGCAAAAAATAAATCTCAATTAAAACCAAGTATTTCATCAAAAAAATTTTTGCAATTACTTCACGAAATCGAGGATATAACAGAGAAATCAAGTAAAGTTGGAGGATATGCTGGATTAAAATTTTCAGAAAATACGCAATCAGACGAGGCAACTGCACTACTAACTAGAATTTCCCAATTTGGCGCCACTATAGAAAATAAAATGTTATTTTTTGATTTGTGGTGGAAAAAGCAGATAGATGAAAAAAATGCTAAAAGATTGATTAAAAATGCAGGAGAGTTGTCAGACTATCTACGATACAAGAGATTAGTTGCAAAATATGCATTGACAGAACCTGAAGAAAAGATAATCAATACATTAGATGTTACAGGAATTTCGGCATTAGTCAAAATTTATGATAAGATAACAAATGCATTTACCTATACAGTGAATATCAATGGTAAAAAAAAGACGATGGGTAGAGAGCATCTTACAACACTTGTTAGAAATAAAAATCCAAAAATTAGAGAGACCGCGTATAAATCACTACTAACAAAATATCAGAACAACAAAGGCGTCATTGGTCAGATTTATCAGAATATTGTACTAAACTGGAAGAATGAAGGAATTGACATGAGAGGATTTTCAAGTCCAATATCAATTCAGAATATTTCAAATGATGTAGATGATAAAACAATTGAGGTTATGTTAGAAGTTTGCAAGAAAAATGCACTAGTATTTCAAAAATATTTTAAACAAAAGGCAAAACGTGTTGAAGTGAAAAAACTTCGGAGATATGACTTGTATGCACCGTCAAAGAGAAGTGCTGCAGAAAAAAATTACACGTTTAACCAAGGAACAAAATTAGTTTTGAATTCTCTTAATAGATTTAGTCCAAAGATTGCAGAGTATGCTTCACGTGTTTTTAATGAGAATCATGTAGATTACTCAATAAGACAAGGAAAAAGAGATGGAGCATTTTGTAGTACACCACTTCCTTACATTACTCCATTTGTTCTAATCAATTATACTGGAAAATCAAGAGATGTGTTCACATTGGCACATGAAATTGGACATGCAGTTCATAGTGTTGCTGCATCAGAAAAATCAATTTTAGTTTCAGATGCGCCATTACCACTTGCTGAAACTGCATCTACATATTCAGAGTTATTACTGTATGACAACATTTCTAGTCAAATTTCAGATGGAGAGAAAGCCACCATACTTTCGGATAAAATTGACGACTTCTATGCCACAATTGGAAGACAATCATTTTTCACTCTATTCGAGATAGAAGCACATAATCAAATTGCAAACTCCATAACAGTTGACGATGTTTCTAATATTTACAGAAAGAATCTAAAAGAACAATTTGGAAATTCCATTGATATTTCAGACGATTTTGGAATAGAGTGGAGTTGTATACCACACTTTTATCATTCTCCATTTTACTGCTACTCTTACGCTTTTGGAAACTTACTTGCAGTATCACTATTCCAGACATACAAAGATGAAGGAGACAGTTTTGTATCTACATATACAGATATTTTATCTGCAGGAGGTTCACAAAAACCAGAAAGATTACTAAAAGAACATGGACTTGATATTTCAAAAGCGAAGTTCTGGCAAAGTGGATTCGATTATATCGAAAAACAAGTAGACGATCTATCCAAATTATAGAGTATTAAAATGTGGGGCTGGCAGCCCGAGCCATCGGACTGCCAGCGTGTTCCCCAACGGTTTGAATTCGATGTCAATTAAGCAGGATTTTACTACAGATTTAAACGTTATAGAATAATCAGTAAACTAAATAAAATAACATAGGTGACATGGTTTCATGATTAAATTAATAGTTTTGTTGGGAATGATAATTTCTTCAATCATAATAATGCCAATTGCAGATGCACAGAAATTTGAGAAAGCAACATTTCAGGAGAGTCTCACTGTTGTTTATGACAAAAAACTATCAAATTCAATTACAGTTTCAGTTGGACTTGAGACTACGAGTAACAATGAAATAAGATTTTCCGAGGAAATAATGAAGAAGATGAAATCTAATGAAAAGATTAAATCAATAGTTTTTACAAATGCTGGAGAATGTGTAATTGGAGTAACAACAGAACAACAATGCATAATGGTAAATTTCAATTATGAAGAAATTAGAGGTGATGGAGGGATTAGACTGGTTCAAGAATCGGTCAGAGTTATGGGAGATGAGATAATTGACGACTTGAATGATATGTTTAGAACAGATACTATATTTCATTCTACATTTATCCATACACAAGATAATGCAAATGTATTATTGAAAACGTCAGGAATAATATCAGGAAAAGGTTCAGTATCTGCAACTTATGTAACTGATAAAAAAGCAACTGATTTTTTATTTACTGATTTAGCAGGAGTGTTAATTCCAAAAGAAATCAGAGAAAGTGGAGGATTTTATGATGTTTCAAAGATGTTGGCAAAACATGATGATTCTATAATTTCAATATCAGTAATTCCAAATGAAGATAAAGATTTTTACATATTCAAAGTTACAAAGGAAATTAAAAATATTGGTACAGATATAAAATTCATAAACGTTCTGGAGAATTTTGGTATAGATAGAATCTCAAGATCAGATTATTTTGATAATAAACTGGTTCCATTAAATTCAGTAATACAATTAATTATAATTCCAGAAGAAAATAGGCAAGTTAGCGCAATATCAACTCATGCAATTACAGATTTAACAAAAATTGAAAATGTAATGAAAAAAGGTTGGTTTTTGAGTTCTCCTGCAGGGGATATGATAGATCTTAGATTTTTGTTTGGAGAAAATAAAACTGTTTTAGCTGAAGAATTGTTAGTAGAAACTGCACCGTGGGATATGCAAAGTGAAATGACATTTTATTCTGTAGAAGATATAGAGGAGAAATTAATTGAAGAGAAAATACCTGAGGCAAATGAACAATCTCAATATGCAATTTTAGCTCTTATAATTTTAGTAGGAATTGGTGCAGCAATATTTTATCTAAAAGGATACAAACCAAAACATTAGAGAATTAAACATGCTGCAGAAAATACGGTAGTCCATTTCCCAGACTTGTCACCTTTTGCAGTCATTGTGATGTTTTGAGATTTGTATATTTTTCCAGAAATAGACCACTGTTGTCTTTTTTCATCCCAGCTCTTATCAATATCAAAAGGTATTCCAAGTGATGATGCAAGCATTTGTGCTGCAATATCTTCGGCATAATCACCTGCTTGTTTTTCATTTTGTCCAAATGAATCATATTCAGACAAGTATCCGTATCTAGTACGATCTTTTGGCAATGCCAATCCAACAGATGCAGAAATCATTCTATGAGGTTCATTTGTTTGATTTCGAGAATAAATTGTGAACAAAATTTGTCCATGTTTAATCTTCTTCAAGCCATCTTTTCTAGGAATAAGTTTTGCCTGTGGAGGAAAAATACTAGAAATTAGAACAATGTTAGTTCCAGATATACCTGCATCACGTAATGCGTATTCAAAGCTTGTTAGTTTGTCTTCATGAACACCTATTCCTCGTGTAAGAAATAATTCCTTTGCAACTAAATCAATCATTCTTCGAATGATTTTATTGTAGAATTTATACTTTGATTTTCTTTAGAGAATCAAGAATTTCTTGACCGTGTGATGCAACATTGATTTCTCTCATTACATCTTGTATTATTCCATTTTTATCAATAATAAAGGTACTACGCTTAGCAAGACCAGCAATATTTGTTCCAGCGTATTTCTTACAAGCGATTTTTTTAGGATCACTCAGATGTACATATGGAATTTCGTATTCTTTGACAAATTCAGACTGCGAATTAACTGAATCTACAGATAGAGCAAATACAACAGTTTCAGTTGCGATAATTTCAGCATAAACTGAGATTACACTTTTTGCCATCTCAAAAACCTTTTTTGATGGACATGCAAAGAGATGATTTTTTGGATAAAAACATAAAACGACATTTTTGGAATTTTTATATGAACTTAAAGTGATGGAGGACCCATCATTTCCAAGTAATTTAAAATCCTCAGCAATATCGCCTTTCTCAAGAGTCATGAATTTCATTAGAATAGGTTATTTATGAAGTATATACTTTGACTAGAATGGACATTTCATTTCTTGATTCAGATACATTTCTCATCGGATATTATGTATTAACAGTAGGAGCAAGTCTTCTTTTAATCAAGGATACAAAAAAACGAATTAGAGATCTAAGAGCAGGAATTGGCTCAATGAAATATGCGCCAATAGCATTTGGTATTCTATCAGTATACGTCTTGTTTGCATTTGAATATGTTGATCAGATACCTATACTAAATTGGAGCTGGCTTGGATACAATATTGCATTTGGGCCATTTGCAGAACAAGGAATGCTTGGGATAATTCCATTTATTCCATTATTACTTTACATGTTTCTGCACATAAATTATTTTGAAGAATTTTATTTTAGAAAATCAAAAAAAATGGTCTTAGTGTGGGCGTTAATCCATATCGGAATGGGAATAAAAATACACATGGCATTAATATTGATACCGATTGGATTTGTCTTCAAGTATATTTATGATAAAAAGGGTATAAAACATTCCTATGCAATGCATTTTGCAACGAACATAATGGTTGTGGTTATGTTATTCGCGTCGTTTGTACTTTGAGTCCTTTCTAGGATCAATTTTTCGAACTTGTGTCAAGTAAAGATATGCCATAAATGCGCCCATGACCAAATTGACAACCCCTAAAACTACAATCATGAAATTATTCATAGAACTTGATTGATCACCTCGCCACAAACCAAATCCAATACCCCAAACTCCAACTATTGCAAATACCACCATCAAGACTTTGAGTTTCTTTGGTTGGATGTATTTTAGTTTCAACAATCAAACCATAGTTTAGAAGTTATTAAATTATGAGTATCTTAACATTTTAAAACAGCCACATTATCAAAAGAATTAGTGCCAATGTAGCTCAGCCTGGTTAGAGCAATTGATTTGTAATCAATAGGTCGAGAGTTCAAATCTCTCTATTGGCTTTCTAAATTTTAAAAATAATGAATTTTCATA
>Ga0315316_10002579_pt1 | contig 13044 bp, 21 predicted proteins | sample M160m3416metaG_FD_203702 | JGI IMG/M metagenome (GOLD analysis project Ga0315316, IMG submission 203702) | Ammonia-oxidizing marine archaeal communities from Monterey Bay, California, United States - M1 60m 3416 | ecosystem: Environmental > Aquatic > Marine > Intertidal zone | place: USA...
CCAAGTTTCTGCAGAAGAGTCTGCAAATAAACAAAGATGTCCATCAATATTTTGAAAGGTAATGGGGCAGTCATTTGTTTTATACTTATCTGCACCAGTCCCACTGCTACTCTGCCCCCATTGTGCCCCTGCTGATGTCAATGATACAGTTTTTACATACCCTGACTTGTGTAGGCTTGGGGTTTCTCCATGTATACCATGAGCAACTCCGGTTAATGAGTTACCTGTTTTACCTGAGTATGAAATATATTCATTATCAATCTTCATTACTCCTGAAGAAGGCCACCCAGTACTATTAACCAACTCAACTGTAGTATCTGTAATGTCTATATCCTTAGCTAACTTACTGGTATGTGTTGTGCCAGGAGACTCGACCTCACTTATCTGATTAACTCTCCAAGAGCCATCCATAGTAGAAGGTGTTGCAGTTAATAAGAAGTTTGAATTAACAAACCCAGCTAAGCTGGTGAGGTCTTTATAAGTTTTTAATAAGTAGTAAGGAGAAGATGCACTCTTCCTTGTGAAGCCATTTGTTATACTGCTTATGCCAGATATAGTTGGGAAGTATTTCTTGCCATTAGAATCAACAGGTAGTGTCGGCATCTCTATATCACTAAGATGCAAGAACTCTGATGAGTCACCACCATAACGATACAGCCTTATCTTTTCTATATCTGGATCATCAAATCTAAAGAATGGTAAATTAAAACTAACCTGAATACAGTCATCTGCACTATCTAAAGGAGTAATTCCTTTAGCTGGCAGTGGTGATGGTGTACTCTCATGCCCCCACTTATTAATGAATGAAGCCCTGTAATAGAAATCTATATTAGCTCCATAAGGATTGTACATATTAGGAGCACCAATCTGGAAGGTAGATATCCCTACTCTGGATGCATCAAATGCATCACCTGAAACATTAGCTTGTCCCAATCTGTATGCCCACTCTGGCTCCTTACCTTTATCTGTTACTATTATAAATGCCTGGGCTGTAAGAACATAGAATTCTTGTGAAGCAACTGCATAATTTGAGAAGGTGATCTTACTTTCTCCGCCTGTCTCTCCTGATGCAGGTAGTAATGTCTCTGATTGTTTAAAGAAAACAATATCCCTTGTTATATTACTATCAAATGGGAGTTCTACAGATGCTAATGGGAGATAAGGATTACCTGCAATATCTGATATTACTGTTGCTGTGCCACTACTAGCTAATGTTTGTGGTGCATCAAAGGGATACCACTTGAATGTCTTAATCCCTGTCATCTTACCTGTTTCATGGTTCAACCCAATCGTAGGTGTACCTGTAACAAACCAATTCCCTGAGTCCATCTTCCAGTCTATAGATAGATATCTTGGTGTACCTAAGTCACCCTTTTCTCCTATCCTTGACTTTACTATCTGACCCCATGCTGATGTTGATGGAGTAAGGGTTGTATAATCACTTGCATAAAAAACCCATGATCCTTCTATGTTTGACTCATAAAAAGGTGTGGCATACTTAACATCCCAACCACTAGTTTCACCAGATAACCCCCATATCTTAGTGCCATCAAAGCCTAAGACCTTCTTAAAGTTATATGTTAATAGAGAAGACTCTGGCTTAGTACTACTTGTCTTAACAAACTTCCATGATTCATCTATCTTTGCACATACATATGCCCTATTTGCAGAGTCAACAAATGTTTCTGCTTCTGTTACATTACCTGTTAAACCTAGACCATTTGCTAGTTCAGGGTTGCCTTTAACAAAGATAATATTATTAAGGTCAGTTGAATAAACAGTAACGCCTCCATTATCAACAAGAGTAACGTAGTTTTTATTAACACTATAGCTACCATTACTGCTTAGTTTTACAGAACTACTAGCAGTATCTGCATGGTAATGTGAGAATAAGTTATTATCTTTAATAGAAAATACTTTTGGATTATTACCACTTGCCTCATTGATGGCTCTTATATCCTGACCTGAAGACCAGTCTATCTTATGGGTAAAGTTATTTACTGAACTACCAGTAAGCTCCCCAGCTCCAGAAGCCCTTACTTCTATAAACTCTCCTGACTCACCAGCAAATGTGCGTCCTTTTGCGTGACCAACTAATACGTGTTGAGATAGATCACTCTTTATTAAAGAACAGGTTGGCCCTTCAGAATCTATAGTGCTTTTAGTTACCTCGTTATAATCTATAAAACCACTAATTACCGGATAACAATCCTCATCTAAATATTTGCCTGTTCCAAGATGATCTTTTTCAGGTGGGGATAATAAAAGTTTGTTAGTACCTATACCTATTATCTTAGCTGTTATAAATGTTTCATTGCCTCTAAGATTAAGATGAACAGTCGGGTTCGAATTATTCTGTCCTATCTTAATCCAATCTCCTATACGAAAATTGTAATCATTAGCTTGAGCAAAAGTAAGACTATTATCGTCACTTGAGAATGTTGCAGTAGTCCATAACTCTGAGACACTAAAGTCTTTCTGTTGTGATACTGCACCCCCTGGAGTAAATGATAAAAGTCTATTCATTAATCCAGGGACAGCAGGGCCAGTGATAATGTTCTTAAAGTTTGATGTGCTTTCAGGTTTCAACCACGATTTTTTAGAATTACTGCTAGTAGCTCCTATGTATCTAGTCCAGCTACCAGTTTTACTGGTATTTATAGTATGGTTGCCTGTAAAACTTACCTTCGATCCTATTATATCCCAGTACCATACTCTCGGATCTCTCTCAGGAAATGTTGAAGGATGTAAATTATACATTCTTTGATAACTAGAATACTCAGTCTTAGGATTAAAAGCGGGTTGACCATCCGCATTTCTACCAACATTGCCTATAGGCGCATCATATCTCCAGTGGAGTTTTGCATCAGAACTTACAGACGGAAAATTTAATTCTACATCAATTGTGTCTTTCCAATAAGTTACCCAATATGTATAAGCACTATTAACATCTGTTGTTTGATGAATAGAAGTTAATTTTCTGGTAACATTCTTTGTATAATCATTAACATCTTTAGCAGCAAGCTCTCCAGTTTTAAATGATTTATCAGCCCATGCATTTGGTATAACTAATATCTCTGGGCACTTAGCAACAGTACCTGTGTATTTAACCTTAACCCATGTATCATTCTCTGCAAATATTACTGCATATTTAAACCCATAATCAAACTCCTCTAGCTTATCTAAATTTCTCTTCTCTCTTGCTTCATCTTCTATCCTTTGTAGCTCAAAATCATCCCTGTTTCTAGTGTCTTTTAATAATGAGAAGTCAGTAAATTTACCCTTAGGCTGTACCCACCCAGGGAATATATCTTCATTTTTATCAGTCCACACTTCAGGTGGATCTCCTTCGGTATAGTTACCTCCTCCAGCATGAGCTTCTGAATCAGAGTCAGCCATTCCATCTCTGAGTAAAACGACAAAACAGCCATTAATTCCAGATGGCATCCTCAGCCACCTTACATCTGTATTGCCTGAGTATGCGGTAGGTGTAGTATTAGGTGTTTTCATCTTCTGGGTAAAAGATATAACCCCATTGTTAATATCTACTCCTGTTATACCAAGTGTTACCTTACCACTTGTACCTGTACCTGTTGCACCTGATGTAAAGCTAGTATTAAACTTTGTTCCTGCATCACCTCCATCACTACCAAGTATAGTATCCTTAGTAATAACTGGCATACCTGGGCTGGTAGCACTACTTAATGCCACACTCTGTATCTTTGAATCATCCCAGCAAACAAAATGACCTTCTTTAAAGAAAGACCCTTTAGAAAAATAAGTTAAGTTGGCAGATGTAACATCCGTTCCAGTAAAAATACCTCCAGAAAACTCTCTTGTTTTAACATTCCAAACTGTAGAGCTTGTCTTAACCAGCCAATATGCCTGACCACCATAATAATGTATGTGATCTACATCAGTTGTGGTATCTGCTTCGTATGTTTCTAGTGATTGGGTGGTGTCATCAACACCGAGAACAGTCTCAGGGAGTTTAAGTAAGTGAGAGCCTTCTGCAGGACGTTCTCCTCTTGTCCCTTCGGATACTATAGTTCCAGATATCTCAGAACCAGGTGGTAGTGGTGGGCCAAGTGGTCTTGAGACGTTAGCATCATCCTTTATTATTTCTTCAAACTCAGGTCTCTTGTCATCAAATGTTTTAATGACTCCTATACCTGACTCTTCAAATGATACTGCCTTAGAGTCCCTGATCCACTCACCACGATAGAAGTAATGACCTCCATCAGAGATAGGAGAAGTCCCTTCACCTGGCTCAAGAGCGAAACCTTTAAGATTAATATCAAGTGCTTCCTGACCTTGATCGTCACGTAAATTCTGTGCATCTATCTCATCAGATAGACCACCTGTAAATTCTCTGAGAACAGTCTTAGGCATTAACTAATCCTTTATCCTAAAGTGGTTACAGTTTAAACGTATTACTGTTGCTAGTTCCTGTGACTGGTGTTCAGTTAAGTTCATTAATGCAGTAGAGTTGTCATACAATGTCCTCATTACATCTACAGAACAGTCACAAAGAGGGAAGTATATATATTCTGGAGTGTTCGCATTCTTGTAAGTTGTCGAACACATTTGCCACAGTTGTCGTATGCGTTCCACCCTGAAGTTCCCACTGAACTTCGGTTGTGGAACTATAGTTTGAGCAAACAAAATCAGGCTCAAACTCAACAACAAGATCGCTATCTTCAAGTTCAAAAGTTATCTCCATTATGCATAAGACCAAAGGTTAGGCTTACCCGACCTTCTTATTTTAGTATCAACATGAACGAATCTTGAGTCACCCTTCTGTTGTATACCTACTGAGAAACCCATCTCTATTGCTTTCTGTATAACAGACCTTGCCTTAGCCCTGTCAACACGAAGATCTGCTGCTTCTCCAGTGAGATGACCACTAGTTTTATGCCCCCCACATTCAATATTTTTTCGCTCACAGCGAAAACCTGAATTTACAGGAAGAGCGAAACCACATGCATCTCTGAGTTGCTGAAGCTTCATCATAAAGTTCTCATCCATATCAGATACTCCACCACAATGTTTGCAATTTTTACATGCCATCTCATCGTAGGTAAAACTTTTTATATCATTCCTAAAATTCCACATAATTATCCCCCCTAGTAAAAATTTGCAAAATATTCTACGAGTAAAAATAAAACCTTTCAGGCTTTATTAACCGATGCTTTTCTTATAGGCCGCCAATATCTGATCATCGACCTTATTTTCTGTAGAAGCAACAAGCCTAGTAAGCAGTATTAATATTACCTGCTGGAGAAGCTTCTCAGAGAGCATGCTCATACACATTGTCTTAACTGCACCGCCTATTACTGGTGCTAAAATTCCTATCATATATCTCCTAATGGTTATTTGGTTCTTTTATAACGAAAAAGATGCCTTGCTTGATCATGCAACTCCTTCAACCTTTTTAAATGTTTCTTCTGTTCTTCACTCATTACTTTGATACTGTTAGAGTACTAAGCTTCTCTGAGTTCTGGTTCACCTGGAACTTAATTACCTTAACATCTCCCGACAACTCAGACACTGTAAGCATTAGCCAAGAGATTGATCCTATCATTAAACTTCCTACTACAAGTAGAATGTTATTTATCGACATAGTGTGGTTCATGTTAAAGTTACCTAGTTTACTTAAGGGTTATGGGGATTATTTCTAAATCCATTACCAAGATAAATCCTTAAATTAGTTACGTCAGACTGAAGCTTCTCTATATCGTCCCATACATCCTCAGCATCATTCTGGGAATGAATTAGAGCCTGCTGATTCTTTAGTGCAAGATTCTCTAAATCCATAATACTGGTTAGTAACCAGCCCACGACCCCGATTAAAGCTACGCTTACTAGAGGGGCAAGGGTTTTGTAAATTTGGTGTTCGCTAACCGACTGTATATCTTCATGAATTGGCATTACTTTTCCTCCTTATGTTCAACTTCTCTTTTATCTTTAAACCAATAATCTGTAGACTTCGCAAGCACAGCCACATAAGCCCCCACAAGAATATTAACGAGATCTCTCGATGTCTCCTGAACCTCTGCATAAAACAGAAGCCATAATAACGCCAAGAACGTAACAGCATTTGAAATTGATATGATAAATCGTGCCCAAAAATTGAGAAGCTTCCTGTTCTCAACCGCATTACCACCCCCTCCTAATAAAGATCTGTGTACTTTCATTCACTTGACTCACCCTTGCCTGAAATATAACCAGCAATAATACCAACTGTTCCTGTCAATGCACTCTGAAGAAGAGCATGTGTGCTTTCACCTACTTCTTTCCCCTCTGCTAGTGCTATATAGCTTTCCACTCCAACAATAGATAGAAGTACAGTAATAAGACCAAGTGCTAATATTAATACAATTTTTGCTTTCATCTCTTACTCTGGTTTAGGGTTATCGTCTTTAACCTTTTTGATCTTAGCTTTCATCTCAGCAGAGAATGCTCCCTTATGGTATAGGTCATCTAGCTGATCCCCAATGTCAGGGTACAGAGGTTGTCTTGCTCTGGCATAGGCTTGGGCATCAAAATCACTAATCAATTCATCTAACTTAGTGTTTACTTCTGATTCTGTTGGTAAGGTTTCTCCATTCTTTAATTTGCTACTTATAATTTCTCCATCGTTAGCTATAACAAATTTTGAAGTAGGACAAATAGCTCTAATTGCATCAAAAGTTTTTGGTTTCATCTTGCTACCTCCATTGCTGTCATACTTATTAATCCTTCATGCGCACAAATCTGTGGAGATGCACCATAGGAACTCCCACAAAGTTTGTAAATATTTGTGCCAGTTAATGCATTTTCATCTATGCAACTACCTGATTCAGTCCAGTATAATTCTATATTAACTGACCCTTTAAATGCCCATCCAACCGCCTCATTCGGGGAAGCGTTTGCAGGAATAATATTTGTTCCTGAAACAACACTACCTACACTCTGACTACTCCCATCTCTATAAAGATATATTTCTAATCCTTCAGCGTTGGTAGCCCCAGTGGATAGTTGGACAGGAACTTGCCATGAAATATAAACATGACTAGATGCTTTCACATTTGAAAGTGCAACTTCAAGAATTACATCAACATCAGCATCGAAAACTTGACTTGCAAATCCCTGTGTACTATTAATTTGTATTATATGACCAGCAGGAAATGAGACACTACTTGGTATAGATACTGTTCCACTAGATTCACTTATTGCCGTTGTACTACCTAATTTTAATGTAGCCATATTACCTTCCTATGTAATTATATTTAAGTTACCAGTTATAGTTAATGTCCCTGTCACAGCAAGCTCATCAGCTACCAGTAAATTACCTGTTACTGTTACATCTGTAGCACTAGTTGGCCCTACAATAAACCTGTTCTTATTAAGAGGTACAGTTAGACTGCCCTGACTATTTGAATACTGTCCTGATGCTCTGTCTCTTGCTCTGGTCATTTCGGCCCACTGTTGTCTTTAGGCCACTTGGCCTTAACAGGATCTACCATCTCACTCTTCCACTTAGTTAAACCATCATCATAGATTTTGTTTAGCTGAGTACCCCAATCTGGATACTCTGCCTGTCTGTTACGAGCATAGGCTTGGGCATCGTATTCTGCTTTGAGGCGTTCTGCTTCCACATCTATTAAATCTTGGTTTAATTTGACAGGATTACTATTTAGGTCAAATGCCGTTTTACCATCCCCACTAATTGAAGCAACTGTTGAATGTGTGTTATATATTGCTTTATGATTAATCATGCCTTTACCTCCATAACTGTTATAGTTGAAGCACCTATTGAATCAGATGCTTCGTCACCATCTGTACGTTCTCGGTTTAACCATTGAGTTTCTGAGGTTTCATCAATTCCCTGCATCTTATATGTTGTTGCAGAAGTTGTATTTGGTGAATCAAGATAATTCACACTAAACTGACACATCTCATGATCGCCTCTATGAATATTCCCACCAGAAGTTGCCTGTCTTCTGCTTGCTGAAGCATTACCTATACAAATAGGAGTTGAACCTCTTACAAGTCTTTGAGCAGAATCGGAAGCAGTTGAAACATTTATACTTGCTGTTATAAATATTTTATTGGATGCTGATGAAGGTGTTATAGATACCGATAAACCTGTCCAATCCAACCACTGAGAACTTGATGTTATCGAAGGAGTATCAGTTACAGTTGTGCTTTTAACCTGCAAAATATGCCCATCAGGGAAAGTAATTCCACTTCCTAAAGTCCCTGCTGTTACGTTAGACAATGTAGTAGCACCAGATGTCGGAGCTATCGTAAGTCTTGCTACGTTCTGGTCATCCTTAATGATCAGGTTCCCTGACGTTGGTTTAATTACTAGGTCTGCCATAAGTTATCCTTTTGGGTATTTAATTTATACTTCATCGGCTGGTTCAGGTGTAAAAGTACCAATAATAAGTTCTCCTGCATCTACTAACCGTTTTATTTCTGCATAATGTCTATTCTCAAGATTCTCTGGCACATGAACAACTCCTCCGTCAATCTCACAAACAAGACAACCTCCTCCAGCAGGATGGGTATGTCTTTTTACTGAAGTGATTATCATAATTCTGCATCCGCTAAATAGTTAAATTGTATTAATCTTGTACTGCTATTAATAGTTCCTCCAAGATTAAAATTTTCTGCACCGGACTGTCCTGTATCAACACTTAATCCATTGTTATTACTCCAAGAGCCATCAAAATAAGCAACCCTTCCAGATGTGGCATCTGTGCTTGCATTTCCTGTCCAAAATGTGATGGTAGGAGAGCCAGACCTTAGTCTTACTGGAAATTCTGTAATTATACCAGCAAAGTTTCCACTATTATAAGGATATACTGATACATAGTGATGTTTTAAAGACGCTGGAGACGTACCACCAGGAGTTACTCCGTCTGCAAAACTTGATATAAGATACCTCTGACACCTTATCAACTCATCCCCATAACTCCGATGTTCAAATGGAGTTGCTGAACTTCCTTCCTCAAGTTGTATGCCTGTTATGTAAAATGTTGCTCCATTGGTATTTATCCAAGTGTCTGCACCTGCAGAAGTTGCACCATCAATATTACCTGTTCCCCAAGAACCTGCTGTTTGATACCTACCTGTCCCTGAACCTAGATCAAAAGAAATACTACAACCAATTGTGTTATCGGTAGCCCATGTTCCTGAAGTATCCCCCGGAATAGTTATAGAAATTCTTTCCCATGTATTAGCAGATGAGATTGTATATACTTGTGAGTATGACCTATTAACAGAAGCATTCTTATAGGCCATAGAGTAAACTCCTGCTACACTTGATTTAACATAGAAAGATAAAGTTGTAGTTTTTGCTGAAGCAGTGCCATAACAAAATCTTGCCCAATCATACCCCTCAATTGAAGTTTTTACATAGGCTTGGTCTGTAGAAGTAGCAGTTGCATCAGCAGTAGTAACTGTATATTTTGCAGAATGTGTAAACCCCTTCCCTGCTGGCACATCTGTAACTTGTTGTGAACTATAAACTGGGCCACCTGAATAGTGTATTTTATACCGATCTAAGCCATAGTTAGGATGAGTAGGAGTATGCACAGATGTTCCATATCTTTGAGAAATTTGCATTGCTCCATTTATCCATACATTCCTGTGACTCATTGGGGTAGCTGGAACAAGATCGCCTACAATAGTAAGATTCCCTGAAGCTGTAATGCTTGTAACATTATTTATTTCAGCCCCTGAATCAGCAGTTGTAAGGACTGCACCACCACCCTGATCTTTTATGATGACCGAGTTACCTGCTCCTGTTGATGGTTTTAATACTAGGTTTGCCATTGGTTAGCTCTTAGGGTATTTAGTTTTAACTGCTTCACATGCTTCCTGATGTGTATTTGTTCCATTCTTTTTATCCTTCATTAACATATCTAACTGATCGCCTACACTTGGATAGGCTAATGCCCTTTGTCTTGCATACTCTTGGGCATCGTATTCTGCCTGAAGTCTTTTTACTTCGGCATCTATTTTGGATTGAGAAGGTTTTTTCTGACCATCGTGGAATACATATTCACCATGATATGATACTTTCTGACCAACAAGAGAAATAACCGCTTCGTATTCTGTAACTTTACCTAAGTCATCCATTTTTACACCTGTATTTCAAATAATTGCATTGTAGAATATCCACCATTTACTTCTACAACTTGATTCCCACCAGTATGTCTGCATTGTGTTTGAAGTGTAATTGTTGGTGTTGTAGATGTGTATGGGAAAATATGATATATTGTCACTATAGTCCCATGTGCATAAGCCGCAGTTCCAGTTGCGGCATGATAAGTATTTACCCCATAAGTATTAGTATGATTAGTTCCGTCCGTTAATCTAAGATAGCCACGATTATAATTTCCATTATTTCCATGCAACTGTACAAAAAAATGTCCAACACAAAGCAATTTATTATTTGCGTTAATTGTTAAATTACTTATTGACAAACCTGTACTATCCATTGAATTTGCAGTGTGTAAATCATCAGTACCATCCCAATTTATCTCTTCTCCAATTTGCTTAATTGTCATTACACCAACCTTCGGAACAGCAGTCAGTCCCGAGCCTCCTGTAACAGCACTCCCAAGTTCACCTGTCATCCCTGTAAGAAGTGTATTCCTCTCTTGCAGAATACCCCCTGTCTCTAAAGTACCTGTACCTGAAATCTCCCTGTTGTTGCCATCATCTGTTATGACTATATCACCACTGCTGATTGAACCTAATGCAAGGTGGCCTGTGATATTAACATCACCCTTGAGTGAGTATAAATCATTGATGTACATACGTTCATTTGCATATGTGCCAGAGAGATCCTGGGCAGCAGCCTTCTGGTTTATTCCTCCATCTATTGTCAGTGGCCCTGTAAAGCTACCCCCACTTGCAGGGACAGTGTTAGTGGTTGAGAACGTACTTGGTGCCTCCACAATCAGCACATCATTCTGGGACAGGGCAGCAAGGTTTGTAATCGAAGTGCCTGTAGTTGCAGCATAGTCTGAGTCATGCAACCTCACACCATTGAGATACACATTACAGTACCCAACATCATATCTTATAGACCTGCCATCAGATGCAGTAGTTACTGCAGTCTCTCCACCAGAAGTTGAGGTGTAGTGGAATACTTCTGCTCTGCCTGATCGTAAATCGTTACCTATGTACATTCGTTATTCTGGTTTTGGATTATCTGCTTTTACTTTTGCCACTGCCTTATACCATTCTCCATCCTTACTCCCCTTCCCTGCTGTCATGTCATGGAAGAGCATATCGAGTTGTTCACCGATTGCAGGGTACTCTCTGTCTCTCTGGTATTGGAGAGCATCGTACTCATCTTGTAACTTCTTAACCTCTGCATCTATTTCTTCTTCAGTTGGACGTTCACCTTTAAACCATTGTTTTATTTTCCCATCCTGTAATTCCCATTCTGAAGCGGAAGATAATTTAAATAATGCTTCTGCAAGAAATTTATTTTTATTTTCTGTCATGCTTGCACCTCCCATAAAATAAATGCACCATTATTATCATCATTAGTATCACCATAATTTATTGTTCCTGAAGCATCTGTTTTACCTTGAATACTAAAAGTAACACCAACAGTTCCAGAACCAGAAGCAGTTGTGAGGATTCCAGAACTTGTAGCTCCCCACAATCTGTTACTAGGTAAAGAGAAATTCTGATTTTGCTGAATACCAGAATTCCCTGCTGCTGAGTTAGTTCCATCAGTCGCATATGCTCTTATATTACCATTATGGCCTGTCGTGCCAGTAGTATAATATTTACAACCTTGAATAAGGAATAATACTTTATTGCCTTTTTGAACAGTTATAGCATTTGTAAAAGTTTCAATATCTCCCCAACCCGTATTATTTCTTGTTGCTCCACTAAAATCAAAAAGGTCTTCTTTAGTAACTACCTGCAGTATATGACCAGCAGGAAATGTCCCTGCAGTTATCGTAGCATTAGTCAGGGTAGCAGTAGTCAGAGTAGCATTAGTCAATGTCGTTGCTCCAGCATCACCAACCTGAATGGCATAGTTACTGCCAGTTTGATCCTGACTCTGTATCAGTAGCTTATTTGTGGAGCCTGCTCCTGCTTTAATCTTTAGATCTGCCATTGTTATCCTTTAAAATTTGATTGTCCAAATTGTTCTCCTTCATTAGATTCAGTACCATCTGCTTTCAATGCTTTAAGTTCATCAGTTGTTTTACAGGAGTCTGCATCTTTCGTAATGTCTCTGAGTCTCTGTTTCTCAGCAACTATTGCTTTAGTGTCTGATCCTGCTTCTTGTGCTTGCATGAATTTAATGTCTTCTGCTTCTAGTAATGGTTTACGTTCTACTCTCAGACGATCCTTTGTAATGTCTTTTGCTTTATCTAAGTTTACTGTAATCATTCTGTAACTCCATATTCTGCACCGACTCCATCTGTAAGTTCTACCTCATCAACTTCCCAAGCATTCCTGAATGCACGATCACTTGGTATAACTGAATCCTCCACAATCTTGTACTTCAGCCCAGTTGGAACATCCTTCTGTGCAAGTTCTTCCAGAGAACCTGACCAACGAGGTGATGGTATTATTACTGAAACTGTATCTTCTGGTGTTTTATATATTATTTTCATTTTTTAATCTCCAAATACGACACAAAAACAATTATAAGCATCTGTAGAACTGTCATTCTCATAACTCTCTATATTAAAATATGTCGTTATAGGATTAGCAACAGCTATAGATTTACCAGTATTAGATGCCGATGCCTGTGTAGAAGCAATGGCGGCATAGTCATTATTAGGTCTTGTTTGTTCAAAATTTGGTCTATAGTGACCTGTACTAACATCAGTTAGACTGCTAAAACCAAAAGAATCAGCTACTGTTGGGGCAGAAGCACCAGCAAATTGCAACCATGCTATTGCAGTATCCTGTGACCTACCAATAACCTTTGACCTGCTGTGACTTGTTCCTATTATTCCACTCATAGCTTAACTCCAATCTTGTTCTATATAACTTGTCATAACGTGTAAA
>Ga0315316_10002581_pt1 | contig 13043 bp, 12 predicted proteins | sample M160m3416metaG_FD_203702 | JGI IMG/M metagenome (GOLD analysis project Ga0315316, IMG submission 203702) | Ammonia-oxidizing marine archaeal communities from Monterey Bay, California, United States - M1 60m 3416 | ecosystem: Environmental > Aquatic > Marine > Intertidal zone | place: USA...
GAACATGTCTCGCGTTACCGCGGTAAGCAACTTCGGCCGACGTTGCTGCTGCTGACTCAACGCATGACAAAGCAGGGGACCACCAGAGAGTCTCGCATGCTGGCTGCGGCCGTTGAAATGATTCATACGGCGACACTGGTACACGACGACGTGATCGACGAGGCAGAGACCCGCCGACACGTGGCTACTGTTCATCGTCGGTGGAATACAGAAACCAGCGTGCTGCTGGGTGATTATCTGTTTTCTCGTGCTTTTCAGCTGGCAGCCTCCACAGGCGACGCCAAAGCATGTCAACTGATCGGTCTTGCCACAAATCGCACATGTGAAGGCGAACTCAATCAGATGGCGGCCAGACTGGGACAATTGACGTCAGAAGTGGACTACTTCCGGATCGTCCGTGATAAGACAGGCCAGTTGTTTGGGTTAAGTTGCCTGCTGGGCAGTCGGGCCGGCGGCGGAACCGACAGGCAACAAAGGGCCGCCCGTCGGTTCGGTCTGCGGCTGGGCATGGCTTTTCAGATTGCTGACGATGTGTTGGACCTGAACGGGCCTCGAGCAGTGACGGGGAAAGATGCCGGAAACGATCTTCAAAACAACCGGCAGACTCTGCCTGTTATTCGAGCGATGCGATTGGTACCCGAAAGCGAACGACCGCGACTCAGACGGATTCTGGCTGAGGAATCACCGGGACACCTGATTAATCACCGGGAAATCCAGTCCGGAATCAGATCGGCACTCGAAACCGCAGACGTCCTTACATCCCGAGCGATTGCGGACCTGACATGTTTTCCTGCATGCCCCGATCGCCGGCTGCTGGAATCAATCGCAACATTAGCCGTTTCCCGTGATGCGTAGGTTTTTTGAGGAGAACCGCTAAGAATCTGCCGTCCGAAAGTTTGTCCAGCAGAAGCGTCAAAGGTTACCCGGTTTACCGGGCCGGAATTAGATTGTGTTGTAACGGATATTTGCCTTCTGTCGGATGTAGAGAGCGTCAAGCCGCATCAATGGCTGGCCGAAGATCAGAGAGACCTGCCCTGCTGCGGGCACGATCATCTATTTTGAATCTTCATCAACCGCCGGAGCCACTTGATGCAACCGCAAAGGCTGACCCTTCATTTTTGGCTTATTCTGCTGGTGTCTGCTGCACTGCTGGATGTAGGCGCAAACGGACAGGAGTTGAACGAAGGATTTCCCAATGAACTTAACTCCGACGTAGAGGAACCACGAATTGCCCTGCCGGAAGTGAAAAGCAGGTCTCGATTCTTCACAGTGTCGCGATCAAGACAGAAATCGAACGACGCTCTGATCGAACTCTGCAAAGAGTCTGTGGATACGACGGCACGTCGCCTGTTGTCGACTGAAAGTCACACCCCATGGCAAATCATGCATGGCCTGCTGGCCCTGCGCCATGACTTTCAGATTCAGCACGAGGGTCAGACCATCTCCGGACTGGACTGGGTCGCACAGGGACAGGTCTTCGACGACGAATACTGGTTTGAGTCCTCCCGCCACGGCGGGCGTGCTCACCCGTACAGTCGACCATACGCGTTCGAAGGACATGCCAATCAGTTTCTGGCCATTCTGTCCATGTGCGGCGTTGAGCTGGATCGCAAGTTCGGCACATCGACTGGCACGGTAACCATGCGAGGCATGATTAACAACGCTCAGAAGACATTAACGGAAAAAGACGAACCGACCTGGACGTTATGGGCGTTAAGTCGCTATCTGCCCTCATCTGCTCGATGGCGCAACGAAGATGGCGAATCGTGGAGTATTGAAAAGCTGGTTCAGGACCAGACAGCCAAGCCAATGCAGGGCGCTCCCTGTGGTGGAACTCATGGTTTGTTTGCTCTGGCTCATGCCAGAAACGTATATTTGCGGCAGAAAAAACCATTGCGTGGCGTGTGGTTGCAGGCCGAATACAAGATTCGCAAACATATCAATACGGCCCGCATGCAGCAGAACGCCGACGGAACACTGTCGTCAAATTTCTTCCGCAGTAAAGAGTACGACCCGGACTTCAACAAGCGAATGGCAAGTGCCGGCCATATTCTGGAATTCCTGATGATCGCTCTGCCACAGAATGAACTCGGTGAGCGCTGGGTCCGTCGAGCAATCGAAGCGACCGCAAGTGACCTGCTGAACAACCGCAAGGCTTATGTAAAGTGCTCGCCGCTGTATCATTCCGTTAATGCGCTCAACATCTATCTTGATCGAGTCAATCCGAAGGTACCTTCGAACAAAATTGCGTCCGGCCGGAAAGAGGCAAGGACAGCCAAACTCACTCCTCGCAAAAAAGCGAAAGACCAACCACAGCTTAAGCCGGTCCCGGTTACCAGTATCGCCAGGAGTCAAAAGGTTCCGGACAAGAAAACGGTCGAAAACAACCGGGCTGAATCATCGGCAACGGTACCGTCGAAGGAAGGCGACAATGTCCCCAAGACACCAAACAGGGCTCAGGCCGCTCCTTTGCGGGAAGTACCCGAGGCCGCCGAATCGCCGCAGTCCGTCCCGGAGCCGACGAATGCTGACACCGAGAACGATCCGTCAAAATGGAAGGCGACGCCCAGCAGACGCCGCACTGCCATTTCGGACGAAGCGGCGAGAGGCGACGACGAACTTAAGAAATTGCCGGCGTCCGCGAGCAAGGACCAGTTGGATGGCACGAACGATCCGTCAGCACCGACCGCTGACGACGATGCGACAACCGAAGAGCAGGATAGTTCCGAACAGGCTGAGGGAATGACAGTCGCGACGGTTCCGGTCCAGTCGGTCTCTACGACACGTGTCATCGAATCCGCGAAGGAAGTCACAACAGAGACAACAGCACTGGCCGATACGGCCAGCGTTGATCGCGTTATGGTTCGGGACGTACAGCCGGAACCGCAAGCCGGCCCTGACACGTTGACGCTGCAGCCCGAAGAGGCCGCACTTGCGTTATTGCCGATCGTTGACGCGATTGGCGTGTCAGAAGGGATGTCGGTCGCGGAAGTTGGCAGCGGTACGGGACTGTTCCTGCACCTGTTATCCGCGAAAGTAGGGTCGGAGGGCCGTGTCTATGCGATCGACGCCTCGCCTCGACTTGTCGAGTATCTCGAAGAACGGGTTGTGGCTGAGGGGCTGACCAATGTTGTTGTCGTTCGCAACGACGGCACATCGCTAGCCCTCGTCAACAACCAGGTGGATCGTGTCTTTGTGTGTGACGACTACCGAGAATTGCGAAATCAGGCGACAATGCTGAACTCCATTCGTAGAAGCCTGTGCCCGGGGGGCGAACTGATTCTCGTTGAGTCAGCTCAATCCGGTGAGCTGACGGAATCCGGTGGCCGAGATGCTGCTGGCGAACCCAACAGCCTCGAGATTCGTGCGGAAATCGCAAAAGCCGGCTTTGACTACGTGGAAGAAGTCGCGATTCCCGATCTGGGCAGCGGATTGTTCCTGCGATTCCGCAAATCTGCTGAGTAGGGGGCAGGTGGCGAGCCATTCGTCACCGAAACGTCTGGACATCAACGTCGTAACACCGCTTCACGCTGACTTGTGGTTGCGAAGAACGTTTTTAGTATCAGTTTCGTGACTCCTGCGAGCCAGATTTTTCTACGGTAGAAAATAAACTGCTTTAGATGTCCTTTCCGTCCACCTTCGCCGCTTCTGCACCGGTCAGACCGTCCAGCGACTGGCCCGTTCCAATCTTCTCCGCAGCGGCATCATAGATTTCCATCGCCTCGGGAAGAGCGTCACGCAGCGCGAAGGAACGACGTGCATCTGATGGATGTGTGGACAGGAATTCCATAGGAGCAGCTCCGTCCTTCTGTCCGGAAAATCGTTCCCAGAATGCAGGAGCTTCGGAAGGATCGTAGCCGGCTCGGGCCATCATCATGATCCCGATCTGGTCGGCCTCCAGTTCATGCTTGCGGCTGTAGGGCAGAATCGCACCATACTGAGCCCCGGCGCCATAGGCCGTCAGCACAATCTTTTGAGTCGTCTCTTTTCTGTCCCGCATCAGGAACGCCACACCATCCTTTACCTTGTTTTGCACCATCTGATGGGTCATCCGCTCTCCACCGTGACGCGCGATGGCGTGTCCGATTTCATGAGACATCACAACCGCCAGGCCGGCTTCGTTCTGGCAGATCGGCAGAATGCCGGTATATACCGCTACCTTTCCGCCCGGCAGACAAAATGCGTTTTGCGTTTCTGCCTCAATGACGTTGAACTCCCAGTCAAAGTCCGGCCGGTCCGCTACAGCTGCGATCCGCTGACCAACACGCCGAACAATATCTGCAGCTGTCTCATTGCTGGTCACCGGTTCGCTTTTCAGAACTTCCTGATATGCCGTTAGCCCCAGCTGGTTTTCCTCAGCCTCGGACACGAGCAGCAGTTGCCGACGTTCTGATACCGGGACTGACTGACATCCAATGGAGACTAAGGCCGCCACGACCGCGCCCAGTAGTCCGGAACAGATTAACAGATGCCGCTGCCGGAACGACTTTCGAGTCATCTTCGCCTCCATATTCGTTTCTCGCCAAATTGACAGACCTGTCGCTGCGTGAAAACCGCAAATTCCGCAGTTTGTTCTGTGATCACTGTGTCAGGAAGGCTGTCATTTCTCCCGGTGCCGTGGAAATCTAGGAAAAACTCGGCAGTCAGAGCAACGGCGTATGGGGTGATGTCTGAGGAAGTGCCCGTGAACCCTCAGACAAAGCTGCTTGTTCGTGCAGTACGCTGCCTGAGAAATGTTTGTCCCGGCAATTTGTGCATGAATGGGGCGGCAACTTGATTTCCTGCGTGGGTCGATAGAATTGTGTGGATTCTCCGTTCTTAACAACTTTTCAAGAGATGCAGCCGCTATGGCCACAGAGAGTGCGACTCAGGCTCCGTTGAGTGCCGTACCCGATAAACGGGGACGATTTGGTGACTTCGGGCGACGTTATGTTCCGGAGACGCTGATGTTTGCCCTTGACGAACTTGCTCAGGCATACGAGGACGCAAAGAAAGATCCGGCATTCGACGAACGATTTCGCGATCTGCTGAGAAACTACGTCGGCCGCCCGAATCCGCTGTATTTCGCCGAACGGCTCACGGAACGCTGCGGCGGCGCGAAGATCTTCTTCAAACGCGAAGACCTGAATCTCACCGGTGCACACAAGATCAACAACACCATTGGGCAGGCACTGCTGACGATGCGAATGCGGAAAACTCGCATCATCGCGGAAACCGGCGCTGGTCAGCACGGTGTGGCCACCGCAACGGCCTGTGCCCGGTTCGGCTTTCCGTGTGTTGTGTACATGGGGGAAGAAGATGTGCGTCGCCAGAAGCTGAACGTTTTCAACATGCGAACGATGGGCGCCGAAGTGCGCCCGGTCACAACTGGCAGCCGTACTCTGCGAGACGCCATCAATGAAGCGATGCGTGACTGGATGGCATCAGTTCGCGACACCCACTACATCATCGGCAGCGTGGTGGGACCACACCCGTTTCCGATGATGGTACGGGATTTTCAGTCGGTTATCGGACGTGAGACTCGCGAACAGTCACTCGAAATGATCGGGCGCCTGCCGGACGAGGTGATCGCCTGCGTGGGTGGCGGTTCAAATTCGGCCGGCATGTTCTTTCCGTTTGTTGACGACGAAGCTGTCGCTCTGACGGGAGTGGAAGCCGGCGGTCGCAGCAACGAACCTGGCGAACACGCAAGTACGCTGACTTATGGCCAGCCGGGCATTCTTCACGGCAGCTACAGCTACGTGCTGCAGGATAACGACGGACAGACATCTGACGTGCATTCGATCTCAGCGGGCCTGGACTATCCAGGAGTGGGTCCGGAACACAGTTACTGGAAGGACACCGGTCGAGTCGACTATGTGAGCGCGGGTGACGAAGAGGCGCTGGATGCTTTCACAGTCATGGCACGAACAGAAGGTATACTTCCGGCCATCGAAACTTCGCATGCGATTGCCTACGCCATGAAGGCCGCCGCGAAACGAAGCAAAGAGGAAGTCGTCGTGGTTTGTTTATCCGGGCGCGGCGACAAAGACGTCAACGAAGTTGCTCGCCTGACCGGGCAGGAGATGTAATGTCGGATTCCGATACCGGCAGGGTAGAACAGCGGTTGGTTCGCATTGAATCGGCCCTGGCCCATCTGCAGCACGACCTTGAAGAACTGAATGCATCGTTGACGATGCACTTCGGACGGATGCAGGGTTTCGAAGCACGATTTACTCGCATCGAGCACGAACTGGAATCAATGGCAGAAGAAAGCGACGTGCGTGATCCGGAAAATGAGAAGCCGCCGCATTATTGATACGGTGCAATTTCAGTCTGCCCGACTGAGACGCTGCAGAATTGCTGCACATCGAACGCCCGACGCGCTGAACACATATCTCCGGGAGCTTGGCCCCGTTTGCTCAATAGCAATCGCCAGGTGATCCGCCGGCAGCACCGGTTCCACCCGCTCCGCCCACTCCACAAAGCACACAATCTCGGGGTCCAGCAGGTATTCTTCCGCACCAATTGCCAGGAATTCATCAACGTCGCCCAATCGATAAGTGTCAAAGTGAAACACCGGCAGCCGTCCGTCAGTATAGGTCTGCATAAGCACGAACGTGGGACTGTTCACCTGAGAGCCGTCGGCACCAAGTCCGCGACACACGGCACGGACAAAACACGTCTTCCCGGAGCCTAACTGTCCATCCAGAGCTACAGTGATGCCCGGCGACAGAACCGCTCCCAGCCGTCGGCCAAGCAGGTCAGTATCGCCTTCGCTGTCGCTGTCGAACAAGAAAGTCTCGGGGACGCGGTGGTCTGACATTCGGAATGAGGTCAATCTGTAAGATGCCGGTTGACGCTGAGCATTTCGGGTACTCGACAGCCACTGCATTGTGAGCTGTCACGAGGTGAATTCGAAAAGTGAATCTGTACCGCACATCACGAAATTCTGAATTCAGCAGCTTATATCGCCAAGTTGATTGCGTTTCCACAAGGAGGCAGAGTCGGTCCCCGAAATCACATGTCACGAAAACTCACACAGACAATGCAGCAGATACAGGAGAGAATGTTACGAATGATGGCGACACTGAGTGAACAGCAGATTCGGCAATTGGAAACAAGGGTGGTGCGCGGCGACGGGACTGCTAAGGAAACGCTGTTTGACCTGTCCCACGGTTGACTTTCTCGGATTGCAGGGCTTCGCATGCGGAGTGAACTGCGCAGGACGATGGGCGTCAACCATCTGCTGATGGCAGCGCGGATGCAGGCCATTCGTCGACAGACGGAATTCGCAGTGGCGGCAGCCCGGCCACACTTCGTATGGCTGAGAACCATCCTGCTGCGGACGATTCACGTCATTGAGAAACGACTGCATTGAGAAACGACTGGTATCGGATTCCTTCGCACAGGATTTGTCGTCGACGGCAGTAATACCTTCCGCCGTTTTTCCTGACTCACTGGCCGATATCGATCGCGAGATTCTGCTGTTGCGCCACCTCGAAGAGCTCACCAACCAGGAAATATCCATAATTACGGGCATTTCGCCCCAGGGTGTCAGCACCGGTACATGGCGGCAATTCACGAACTTGCATATGCATATCACGATGTACGGTTATCTGCCACCAGCGAAGGAATCGCAGCACATGCCTGACAATCTGGATCTTGTACCGGATGGCCTGAGCCCCGTCACGTCGGACGTCGGTACGACTTGGGATGTCCTGGAGGCTGTTGCCGGCAGGTTTTTGGAAGGCCGCCGTCGACTTCTGAATCCCCCGATCGAAGACTACGCTCGCCTGTGCCGTGACCGGGCTGATGCCATTCGAAAAGTATTTCCCATTCTATTGCAACTGGAACAGGAAAAAGACAACAGCGAATCTCGAAGAAGAAACGAGAACTTCCCGCGCAGTCTGCCGATCACCAGACTTGGGTCGTATCAACTGAAAGGAGAAACGAATCGATCGGCGACCTCGATCGTCTACAGCGCAGTTCACGTACCAACGGCGACTCTCGTAATCATCACGGTTGTCCCGTGGAAAGCAAACACTGTTCCGCGTCTGCAGCTTCAGTTCGAACGCGAGACGACCGTCGCGCGACGGCTGATGCAGCCCGGAATTATGCCCGTTCTGAATGTCGGGTGCGATAACGGTTACTTCTTCTTTGTCACGCCGTACAGCAGGGGAACTGACGGTGCAGCACTGATTAAGCATTTTTCCGCCGCCGGCGCCCAACGATCGCGCCGTATCGAGCATGGCGAGCATGGCGACTGGGCGACCTTTTCCCACATCGGCACACAGCTTGCAGTCGCTCTGAGTTATGCGCACGAACGGGGGACGCTGCACAACGAAATTCCGCCGGGCAACGTGTTCGTCTCCCGCTCCGCCAACGCCCGACTGCAGAACTTTCGACATGAACAGTGTGCTCAGACTAAGCTGAGGGATGAATTCAACAGCAATGCTCCGGTGGTACCACTGTACGTGGCTCCCGAGTGCCTGAAGGGGACCAGGGACGAACGTTCTGATATTTACTCGCTCGGCGCCACGCTCCTGATCATGGCAACTCAGTCTGCAACTGCCGAAACGCAGCCACTGCGCCAGACAGCAGCCAGGTCATGGACGAAGTCCCGACGTTTCCTGCGTCGGGATGGTGACAGTATGCCTCGATGTTTCTCACTGGTCCTGCAGAAAGCGATGGCCGCAGCTCCCGCCAGACGATACCGATCGGCCGCTGAATTTGTGGCAGCACTGAGAAGTGTTGACGCAACGTTAACAGATCGGGCAGGGAAACCCGTTGGTGTCGGCAGTCGCGTCAGAACGTGGGCGTCACGACTCTGCTGATCCTCAACACACCGGGATCGGCAGTATGGGGTGCACAATGATCAATGCCGCATGCGAAAATCGTTTTCGGCGGACGCATCCTCGCCGCGCATCAGGTACAGCGTGCGTTCCGACATCAGCAGCACACCGTCACGATCAAACTTCGTTGACTGACCGTGACGGTAGACGGAAGTCGTCGGCATATATCGCAGGGTCATGCCTCGGCGAGAATCATCTGAATAATTCGGCTCGGACCCGTGGAACAGAAACACGTCGTGCAGTGATATCTGCCCGGGCTCAAGCACAATGTCCTGCGCAGTGGATTCGTCAAACTCCGATTCATCAAGCTCCAGATTCAATGCGATGCCCGGCGCATCGCTTTTGTTATGCCTTGCCAGACGCTGCGATCTGTGTGATCCGGGAATGACTCGCAGACAGCCGTTCTGTGGGGTCGACGCATCCACAGCAATCCACACCGTGCACGTCGCCAGTGGCTCAATCGGCCAGTATTCTCCATCCTGATGCCAGGGCGTTCGCGTTCCCACTCGGGCGGGCTTGGCAAAAAAACTGGAATTCCAGAGAGCAATGTCACGGCCGATGACCTGTTCGACCATATCCAGGATCTGCGGGATCCTGGCGACCGTGAGGAACCATGTATCATAAGCCAGCAGCGCCGAACAGTAGTCACTGAACTCCGGATAGCTTTGCACCAGTCGTTCGTGCGATGCACGAATGTCAGCCAGCACAGACTCTGGCACACGATAGTCCGGCGTCACAAAACCATCACGTTGATAAGCGGCAAGCTGTTCGTTGGTGAGCATGAACTGAATTCCGGCAGTTGTTGGATCGACAATCTTAAACACAATATTATGGCGCAGCGCCTGTCATTGCGACTGTCCGGCAACGCTGTTCGTACTCCGGAAGCATTGTGCGGTCTCTGCCCTGCGGCTTTGTTGTGCCGCGTCGATCGGTGCTTCTCGCCATGCGTGTCCGCACTACGGCGCCGCTCATCGCGAGCAGTGAAAACAGCCGTTCTCATCCGTTGAGTGTGGATGCAGGCCGAAGGTGCACGCCTTCGATCAGCGAATTCTGCCGCTTGGCGAGAAGGGTAAAGTTCCTCACGACATGAGGCCGATTCTGTCTCTATAAACAGCAGGACTGTGCGCACGACGCTGTGCGCACGACGTTGTGCGGCCCGCGTAATCGCAGGCCGCATCGGGGACAGATCGAGGTGTCGTTCAGAGGGAACAGACGTCATGGGTGTACGCAAATTCACAAAGAAGAAGCCCGGGCCGAAGCCATCTGTGACTCCTGAGCGTCGCAGACTGGCCATCGTTGTTGCAATCCTGACGATGGGCGGTGTCGTCCTGGATATGGATGTGTTGAGTATCTTCAGCAGCAGCGATTCCAATCAGCCGGACAGTCACGAACCTAACGAGTTTTCGGAACTGGAGTCGATGCTGGCGGACTTCGGCAGCGACGCAGCAGCACCGAACGCACAACGTACTGAGCCCACAGTCAGGACCCAGCCCGTGGCGTTGGAAGAGCCCTCGCCACTACTGGTTCCAACCATGGACATGACGACAGAAATCCCGGTCAGGAACGTGTCTCTTCCGCAGCCACCCGATACTGAGGTATCGGGTGTGCACCCGGATGACCCGTTGTTGCCATCACGTTTTCCAGGCACCAGTCCGTACGGATCGGGTTCGCCACGCCCTGGTCATCGTGCGTCAGTGACAGGCATCCGGTTCACGGGCAATATTCAGCCGATTCAGTAGTCAACATCGATCGAACGCGAGCTTCAAATGTATCAGGAATACTGGGGACTGAGTAAAAAGCCTTTTCCTTACCGCACAGCGGCGGCCGAACTGTATCCGTCGCAGTCTCTGCGGGGCGCGTCACTGAGACTGCAGTACTGTTTTCGCAACAACGGTGGCGCCGCACTCCTGATCGGTCAGTCCGGAGTGGGAAAATCAAGCGTATTAAGAAGGCTGGCCGAGGAAGATGTGACTCTGCGTCCCTTCGCTCATATTGTTTATCCGACGCTGTCGTGTGCAGAACTGCAGCGCGTGGTGGCCGCAGAAGTACTGGAAACGACTTCGGTCGACACCCAGGACTCGCCGGACACGATATTTGCGGAACTGAGAAAGTCGCTGCGGCGGCACACTGCGGAGCACCGACATCCTGTCGTCGTATTTGACGAAGCTCATCTGTTGACAAACGATGCACTGAACCAGGTCGTACTGCCTCTGCTAAGTGTCGCTGACATGGACGCAACACTTTCGTTGACAATAGTGCTGTCCGGACAACCATCGCTGGCCGCGCACGTCGCCCGAAATGCTCAGCTGCGTGATCGCGTTGCCGTTACTGCGACCATGGATGGTTTCACTGAAAGTGAGATAACTGAATATATCCATGTCAGCATGACAGCTGCCGGAGCGCAACAAAGCATCTTTGCTGCCGATGCGATTCAGGCGATCTCGCGACTGAGCGCTGGAAACCCGCGACGCGTAAAGCGCCTGTGCGACATGGCGCTGCTGGTCGGCTACGCTGACCGACTGTCAGAAGTGACAGCCAGTGACATCGAATCACTGGCTGCAGAGATCCTGCCGGCCGCAGCTTGACGCCGGGGGGCATCACGCCCGGTGCATGACCAGCTCCTTGTTGCGGAGAGGCATTTGGGCACCGCTCTGCTTCGACTGCCAATGTATGACTCAACATGGACTCATGCGCTATGACACTACTGCACTCGGCATATTTGACGTTTGTGTGAAGTGGGTTCGATTTGACAGATGTACCCAATGCCCGGGGCATTCATGGCGGGTTCTCGCTTCTGTATCGCGTTAAAACAGCAATGCCGACACAGTGCGGTTAATCGCACGTGTCGATACCTCGCAGGAATCGCCAGTCTCACGCCGTAAACAAAATTGCCTTTCATGGATGAAAGACAATGAAACAATGAACGTTAAGACGCTGGCTATGTTCGATCGGCGTGTGTTCGAGCGTTCTTGTCTCTGAGGCAGCGTCCGGCGAAGAACTCCTTTGTGAAGCGCCGTCCCTGACGCCGGCAGTTCGCCTGTTCACGGAAACTGATCTGTGGATACAACCGGTCAGCCTGCAATGTACTGACGACGCTTCCTGCGGGGACAGCGTCGCTTCCTGTGGCGAATCGGATTGCAGAAACAGCGGATGCTGTGGCGATCTACTAAGCCGGACCAGCCCGATCAACGGCTTTCTCGAACGGATACCGGCGGCGTCCAGCACGGCATCACGCCGACATGCGATCTGACCGGGTTGCAGCAGCGGGGCGATACAACGCCACTGATCTATGGGCGACATTTATCCCGACTATGGCCGGGGAGTCGATGACTTCACGAACGTCTCAACACTGATACCGCTCAACACAGCCATGACTCTGCCAGTCGTTTCGGACGTGACTGAGATTTTCAAGATGGGAGAACGAGGGCTGGAAAGTGGTTTTGTCGTCGTGGAAAATCAGAACTCACCAACCACCGGACTGGAATTTCAAAATGGCACGACACTGCTCGGTCTGGCAAGGAATTACACCGATTTTGATGGGCTGTCCGGTGCTCATAAGCTGATCGAAACCTTCGGAACGGACGACATCACTTCGTTTCACACGACCGGATGGGATACATTCCCCTCAGGCAGTGTTGTTCCGGAAAATAAAACCGGCACGTGGATGGCCATCTACCTGGCGGAACAGAGACTGTGGGTTGATTCCCGCAATGCAAAGCGATACGCAAAGCTGTTTGGCTATGTCGGATTTTCAGAGCGGGAAAATCATGCGTTCATCGTTACCACCTCAGTCTCCGTTGAGGCATTTGGTCTGGTGAACAGTCGCTCGAATGACCGCACGGGAATTACCTGCTTTTATAAATAATGGTCTGAACGACGACTTCAGTAGTGCGTTCGCCGCTTTCATGCCTGTCGAAGATCCTCATGGTGGTGAGGTCTACTACAGTGCTCAGGTTACACCATGGTTTAACCTGACCTTTGACCTGCAGGCCGTTGCCCCGGTCGTGCGGCGTCTTGACTCCGCAGTTGTTCCGGGGTTGCGGGCCCACATGCGAATCTGAGGCTGTTCGTTCACGGATATGACGCTGTTCGGTTTAGTCGACCACGATACTGGGCACTGACAGACTGCATCCGTCCAACACCCCGCAGTACCCTGTCTGCATTTGATCGCCTGGCGCCGTCGATGACGGCCTCAGGTTTCCAGCGGCA
>Ga0315316_10002582_pt1 | contig 13038 bp, 14 predicted proteins | sample M160m3416metaG_FD_203702 | JGI IMG/M metagenome (GOLD analysis project Ga0315316, IMG submission 203702) | Ammonia-oxidizing marine archaeal communities from Monterey Bay, California, United States - M1 60m 3416 | ecosystem: Environmental > Aquatic > Marine > Intertidal zone | place: USA...
CTGACACAAATAATTTATTTGGATTTCGATGGTGGAACCTATTCCTTAGAGTTATATCGAATAGTGTTTTCAACACCAGAAGATATAAGTAACACCGAGTAGGAAGTATCTGTATGTCTATTCGTCGACAAGGTTATGAGTTCGAGTTTACCGATTTAGGTAACCTACCTCAGAAAAGGTTGGATCAGTTATCGGAACGACCTCAATCCGTTTTAGTTGGTGCTGATATCGATGATGGTTTCGGAGTTTTAACTAAGTCGCTCTATACTGAGGCCGATGAATACATTGTTCTCGATTATATCGGTTCAACCCCCGGCGGTTTCCAATCCGATGAATTAAGAGGTGCTAAATGGGGGCCAAGAGGCTTTGTTAACGTCATTTTGGATGATACAGGGTATTATCAGACCTTAGATGGTAGGGATTATGTTGGAATATCAGGGATTGGTGCCCCATACCCCATTTCTACTGATTATCAGCCTGCTTACCGTAGTAAAATCCCCATTGAAGTTCCACCGGGCACATGGTGGGACATTAGATATATCGCTTACAATAGGATTATTGACATCCCTGATGCTTTCACAGGAAATTGTGTCGATTGGGTCATGGTTACAGAATAATGCTTGAGAAGGTATAAGTAGTTGAGACAATTATTCATATTCCATGGGTATTTCCTTCGATCTGACTGTTGAAGACCTTCCCGATAACATCTTTAGTGATGTGGTTCAGTTAGGTTATCACAAACAAGATGATTATACCAAGGGTCGTTGGGACGGTATTCAAGCAATCCCCGGCACTTTTGTTGTCAATGATATCCAATGTGCCAACAATGTAGTTATTGTTTGCGGATCTTATATAGCCTTTTGGGCCGAAGCCGATTCCGATCCTGAGGTGGCTCAATTCTATGATCCACTGAGTGTTGCAAGTAATTTAGAGTGGAGAGATGGGTTTTTTGCAGCCTGTAATTTCGATGCAATAGCATTTCCAGAAGCATGGCATTTGGTTCCCACTCGATCCTTGTTAGAGATGGGGCCTTCTGTGCAACAAAGCCCCCTTAATCTGCAAGAAGGAGGATTATACTCTATGGTAATTGATTATCGAACTATTGGTGAGCAAGATTACAGTTTAAGGACTTTTGGTGAGCCAACGGGTCAAAATCAACCATTTTATATCACTGCTGTGGGTTATACGGCTGTTGATGGAGTAAATATCTCAGGATATTCTGCCCCACCTATCCATGTTCCTCCAGCCGGGACAGAATACACACCCTATGAGAAGTCGGTATTCGACAATCAGGATTTTTATCCGCAGATTTTTTCTTGGGCTGTCAAACCTGATGGATACTATTTAGGAGGACTTCCTCCCGATGCCACAACCTATCGGGGTAATGTAGCAGCAGATGGAGTAAAATGGGAGTTTATACTCAACTATTTTAACGGTTTGAGTGAAAACGCCGTTCAGGTAGATCAATTAGGACGATCACTCCATCTTAATGGACTTCCCAGTAATACACCCAATAACCAACCAGTATTGACAGAAGATTTCACATTTCAGGATGGCACTTATTGGTGGGGTTGTGCTATTTGCCCCTTAGAACAATATACTTATCGTGCTCACGAGATCGGGATTCGCCAATATCCAGTCTCAGGGATAGTAAATAGAGATCCTTATGGTCGGGCTACCGATCCTATGGTCGGATATATGCCCACATCCAGTCGAGCAATCACACCCTCCTTACACCCCATTGAGTTTGCTTTTGCAGTTCCCGGTTATCGAACTCAGTATATCGGAGCACCTACCAGTGATGTTACTTTTGCACCCGAATGGATTCGTAACGTTAATTTACCTTTACCAGTCCTACCTGTTAAAGCCCATTCTGATGCCCTATTGTGGCGACACGGATACATTCCTCGAAAATTAAAATCTATTTACCGCACCCAACCCGTTCCCGATGTCGTCGGTGGCAGTGCCAGTTTTAACTTTACTCTTGAGGAGCGTTTAGGAACCTTGGTGATCGGCGGAGAATGTTTAGTTCAAGATTATGACACTCAGGGAAAACCCAGTGGAAACTCCGCAGCCTCATCAGGAGGAGTTCTCAACTATGAGCCTCTTTTACTTTACGGTCAAAATGGCTGGGGTGAGTTTGGCACAGGCACTTCCCCGGGACTACAACGCTGGGAGGCAGGTGTTTTCTTTGGATTTACTGCTCGTAACATGTCTGTTGAACAGACAGCCGCTCCAAGTAGTCTCACTAATGCCTCCATTGAATTGATTGCTCCTTGTATGGAGATTCCCGATCCAATTACTAACTCAGTTTATCCTGTCCTTCTGGGTGTCCAGATTAGTCAAGATACTTCAGGCAATCCAGTTAATAGGGCAGAGATCATGGTTTTTGAAGCCACTTTAGCCAATTTTGAAGATTATCCCAGTTGGTGGGTCCAAGATTGGAAAGTAGTGGCCCCTTATGCCTCATGGAATGGGGCATGGGAAACCGCCACAGGATATGAATTAGGAACTCAATGGTATAATGTTGGTTCCCAACCCCGTGATTTTACCGATTTTGAATTAAATTATGGGACTGCTGATCCAAGGTCCCAAGGGTTGCCTGTTCCCACAGCATTTAATTATAAGCGATATGGTGTATTTACTGCCGTTAGTGCAGGAACCCAAGTAGGTAGGTCCATTATTTTAGGAGGCAATACTACTCGCAGAACCCCACAAGGAACTTATGCTTTGGCTTATGATTATGGTTCCGTAGTAGCCGCTATCAATCCTGTTTGGAATGAAAGGGGAACTCCTCTTATCGATCCTGCCCAAGGATTTCACGTTCTCAAGTATTCTGTTGCTACTGATTCAACAGGGGCTCCTGCCCCACAGGAACTGAATTATATGCAAAATCTCGGCACAGGAAATATCCCTCAGACCAATAATCAGTATTCTCAAGTCTTATATCATATTCCCAATGTCACTATGAATTATCCTAATGGCACTACACCCGGCGGTGGATGGCAAATCAGCAGTTCCACTTTAGAAATCAATGGTTATTTTCTCTTTGGAACTTACCCCGGTTCCACCGTTCCACCACCATCAGGTTTCTATGAAACTCTGCCTGAATTGGCTCAACAATTAAATGATTATATCACTTCCGTTAGATCGGCATTCCCCGCAGGAACAGAGGGAGATGCACCAGCCCCCGATGGCATAGGGGGACTAACTTGGAAAGTTACCTCTGATAATAAAGGAGTTTATTGCGAAGCCGATACATCTACTTTTATAAACGGAGTGGATCAAAGTCAGTATAGTGGAAACTTGAGTATAGAAGATCCCGGCGGGTCGTGGAATAATGCCAATAATTATCCTTATGGCCAAGGACTTCCCGGTGGAACAGCGATACTCTATGAGTTCTATACGGGCGGTGCTGCTACCGTTGGACCCTGTGAAGTATCCGATCCAGCAGGTTGTTTTCTGGATATCGGAGAAACTTTAGACACAGTAGCAGATAGCACTATCGCCGTAGGATCTCAACGATTTTTTATTGATGCCGATTATGATACTGATCGTGATCAGTGGTTGATAGCATTAGGAGACCTCACAGGAGGATTTACAGTAATTGCTTCCACTACTGATTACTCTGATATGCTCAATCAAACCGAGTCTTTTGAAAAGAATCCACTCGACCGACGTCAGGCTATGTTGTTAGCACTAAATCAGAAAACCAGTCGTTTGGATGGTGTGGCCTTTGCAGGAGGCTATGTTATCAATAATGATGGCCGACCTTCAACACATAGTATTCAGGCCGACAAAGGATATAAAATCACAGGAACTACGGGTAGAACAGTTAAAGTTTGGCTCAATTATATGCTCTATGATGGTTTAGATTCCTTAATTGCTGTGGAGGTATCTAATTTAGGTCTCCGAGTCACTCCTGAAAACGTTCTCTGGTATAAAAATAATATCATTGGAGCAGATGGAGACGAAGAAGTTACCTTAGAGGAGATAGAACGCTGGATGGACCTTCAACGACAACAATACCAAGATCTGCTCAAGAATAAGAAGCCTGTGCAAAGAGATACAGGATCAGAACCCAAGGTTGATGATTATATTTTGGATGATAAGGCTATTGCCGATCTCTTGCCAGAATTAACCCGTTTACCACCCAATCCTGATTCTGAGCCAACTGATGCTGATATGATGGGCAACACACTTTCAGGAGATATTAAATCTGTTGATGAGAAACGGCGGGAAACCGATGTCTAATTTCCGTAATCAGGCAATTGTGGCCAATAAACGATGCAAGAAGGGTCAACACTTAAATAGTTAACAAACCAATTATCGTTCGGGAGATACCCATGCGATTTCGTAAAGAGTTTGAAATACCTATGAGCAAGACGTCGACTGTTGTAGCCACAATTGGATTATCTAATGACAATTGTTTGGAACAGATTATTATCCACCCGATCAATCTTTTTCAAGATGATGACTATGCTACCATGACTATCAAATTAGGAGACACGGAGTTATACCGTGGCGAATTGGTAGCAGATGGCATGGTAATAGACATGGAAACCTGTTTGCTTGGATCGGAAGATGTGGGAGAAATAGTTGTTAGCGTGGAATGCAATTCCCTTTGGACCGCCCTAACAGGAGATTACACTGTTAACGAAGATTCTCTGGAAACCTATTGGGTCAAATGTTCTTTGGTATTTATCGACAACATTGTTACTTTCACTGAAACCGAAGAATATCCCGACACCTTTACTTCCCAATACATATAAATAGGAAGAACCCTGAGGGTCTTTCATGACCAAACTGATCCTGTTCACGGGAAAAGGAGGCGTTGGCAAGTCTACTTCGGCAGCAGCCACAGCCTTATATCATTCCCGTTTAGGGAAGAAAACCTTATTGGTATCTTCAGATCCTGCTCATAGCACGGATGATACTGTTGGCACATCTGTTGGTGACAAACCCCGGCAAATCAGTCCTAATCTCTGGGCTATGAATATCAATGCTGTTCAAGTCACCGAAGATCGTCGAAATCGTATGCAAGATGCTTTTAGAGCCACTTTCGGCAAGATGTTTCCCAGTCTTTTAGATCCAGAGAATGAAGGCGTGGCTTCAGTCATGTCGATCAATAACGCCATTCCGGGGATCGACGAATGGGGTGCCTGTGAAGTTATGGGACAGCAGTTCCGATCAGGCGAATATGATTTAGTGGTTTTTGATACGGCTCCCACAGGACACACCCTAAAAGCCTTGGCATCACCCAGTCATGTTAAGCAATTCATCCTGCAGTTGCGTCGTCTCAAGAGCAAATTGCTCGGAAAACTTCTGCTCTTTAAGGGCAAGAAGGCTGATGAGTTGGAACTCTGTTTAGCCGAGTTCTGTGATGAGATCGATGAACTCAAGGAGTATCTGGCCGATCCTGAGCGAACTCAAATCGCTCTGGTCTCCATCCCTACTGAAGCAGGGTTTATGGAGTTTTATCGAACAGTCAACTATTTAAAATCCATTGGATTAAATGCTCAGAAATTAGTTTTGAACAACATGGTTCCAGATATGGGAGAATCCACTTGGGCCTTAGCAGGAGATAATCCAGCAGTCACTATGGTTTACCATGAGTGGCGTAATCAACAACCATGGGTCAAGGAATACCGCAAAGTTTGTGACCAGCATGATATCTCTATAATCGGGGCTGTCCGATTACCTTATGAGCCCAAAGGAGTAGAAAAGGATTCCCACTTAGGAGATTTTGCTGAGTTGATTTGTGGACCTGATAAAATCTATGTGGAGTGAGAACCATGAATCAGGTTTGCCCGAATTGTCAGCAGAATTACTATTTTTATATCAAGGAAGATTTTGTAGTAGCCTGTAAAACCTGTAATCATGCCATGGGAGAGATAGTTAATGATTGACCTCCAAACTATGATCATCTTGTATTTAGCCATACAAGGTTTTCTGTTACTCTTTTTTGTTCGCTGGGTTTTATGGAGAAATACTCAATTAACTGAACTCTTGGTGTGGCATAGATTAAATCAAGATCGTTTCAAGGTATTGGATCGATTCCGCACATCCACTACGCCTGTCACCGAGACCCCGTCAGAACCAGCAGGGGAAAGGAAACCATATTCCATCGATGATCTGGATATCAAGCCACTTCAATGGTCGCTGGAAGAGTAAACTATAAATAGTTGGGCTGATAACTTTGTCTTATGTCGTTCTATGTTAACAACACATTCGGTAAGTTCCAAGCAGAAACCGATTTCGAAACTACCTTGCCTTCCGATGCTACATTGGTTACAGGCTATGAAAGAGCATTAGGCGAACAACACAAATTATATTCCGAACTGGATGTTACTGAAGGTCAAGTTCCTACTTTAGCGGTTTACAAGCACGGACCAGAAGGTTCTCACAAGTGGGATCTCGTTGCTATCTCTGGATCAGGCGATACCTATGAACTATTAGAGCACTATGGAGAGTTCGACGAAGAATCCAAGGCTACTGATGAGTTCGATGGCCAAATTGGAGAATGTGCAGATCCAAACGCTGAATATGATGCTTCTTCTGATACCTGCGGATGTAAAGCAGGTTACACCCTCAACAGCGATACTGGCGATTGCGAACCAGATGAACCTTCCTTCCTTGAAGAAAACGGCACCGCTCTTGGAGTCGGTGTAGGTATAATGGCTCTTCTTGGTTTCTTCTTGTGGAAACGCTAAGTATAAATAGATGGAAACCGTGAGTTATTTCATGGCTTACCTTAATTTTGATTGGGATGATATTTTACCCGATCACCAAGTTTCTCTTAATGCCATGGATGTTTTGACAGAATCTTTTGGCTTAGGCAAAGTATGGTATCGTATTTCATCTTCTGGAACAGGTATGCACGTTATGATTGCCGATCTGATTCCCCGATCCAAAGAGGGCTACACCTTAGATTTAGTTCCACAGGATTATGAAGAAGATTTTGTGCTGCGTTGGAGAAAACACTTTCTTCAACTCCCATTTTCTTTAGAATGTCAAGGTCGATTAAATGCTGATCGTGAAAGAAGTGCCAATGGCTTTAGGATTGGGCGCATTTTTAAGAATAAGAACGGGGCTTCTGCTGGAGTGTGGAAATGTTATGGTCTCGAATAGAGAATCCGAGTGGGAACATACCGCCCGTCTGATGTTTGAAGCCCTGATGGAAACCCAACTCTTTTTCGTCGCTGGAGAAGAAGTTACCGATCCCATCCAGTTAGTTAAAGCAGTTCAACAAGGACGCCCCGTTATGTCTGTCAACAAAAAGATATAAGTAGGTATCCCGCAACATCCCTATTATGACGAACACAGAACTTCGCTATTGGGACCGAGTCGGATTCATGGTAACCCGTGCACAAGCCGATGACATTATGTCAAGAATGAATACTGCCACAGGTAAGAAACTCGATGAAGATATGGAGGAGTTCGTGATGGCTGATGCCGATATGTTGGAAGTTCAATTAGAAGTCGAATCTCTTTTCGACAACCCACCAGTAGAGGGTGAATCCTTATCTGATGATAATCTTGCTATCATCAATTTGATGGAGTTCGAGAAAAGTAAGAAACAATTCATTATGGATCTCAAGTCCGAAGGCATGGAATTGATTGAGGCTAAGCAAGAATATGAGAATGCTAAATCTCGTTTGGTCCGAGTTGCTTTGGACCTCCCTGAACCAGAAGAGGAAGAAGAATTATCAGAAGAGGAGTGATCCTCTGTGGGTTCGTCTAAGCCATTACCATTAACCGAGTCATTGGTTTTTGATATCGTAGAATATCTATTAGAGCATGAAGGCTATGGCCACTCTACTCAGATTTCTGAAATAATGGTGGCTAACAAACCCCGCCGATATACATCTCGTGAAGTTATTGGAGTTCTTCGTAACCGCCCCATGTTCAAACACGCTCAGTCCAAGGATCGCCGTGGAGGGATTCGCTGGCGACTTGATCTCTTGGCTTTAGTAAAATACTTTGAAAATAAGAACTATGTTCAACGGGCTGAAGATCGAGATATCTATACTAAGATTAGACAACTCAAGTGGAGACAACTTTTTAAGACGATTGCTGCTATGCAATTACTCATCCCTCAGATTGATAACCCAGACCCTGAGACGATTGACGACTGTTATGAAACTTTGGCTAATTTGTGGTCTTAAATCGGATATATCCGAATCTAATCCGATTACCTTATCCGATAGATATAAATAGTTGGACCGAACATAATCGAGTATGCCTTACTTCATCCGTCGCTATCAGACTGGAATCAAGAACTCTGGCACGGCTGATATTCTGACATCAGAAGTTGAGATTTCAATTCCTACCTTTGTCATGATTGCTGAGTCCACAGGCCCCGGCAAGTATCTACTCTGTCAGCGTGGACAGGGTATCCGTGGCTTCCGTAAGATCACTGATTGTATTATTGACGAACCCATGGAAGAAATGGTATCGTCCTATGAACCAGAAGAATTAGTTTTCCATGCTGAAGAATCAGTATCAGTAAAGCGCAACCTATCTCTTAAAGAAATGTCCAATGATGATCTAATGGATCTCATGACTTCTATGGAATCTGCTAATATCAATACTGATGAAGAGTTTAAGAAGTTCCGCAAGGACTTGGCTTCTATTAACCGTGAGATGCGCCGACGTATGATGACCACCGAGTTATCTGCTGAGAATGCTTTCACAGGTAAATCCGTTTCCCAGATGCCCGTTGCTTCAGCAGCATTCGGCATTAGCCCTACACAAGCAGGATTGCTTGGAGTCGCCGTAGGCGGTTTAGGTGGAGTTCTGGGAACAGCCTTTTATTATCGATCCAAGATTGATAATTTGGGCTCAGAGATGGAATCTGTCAAGAAGATGTTGGCGGAGGCAGAAGTGGCTATTAAGCGAGCCGAAGATACATCTAAGAAGGCAGCGGAATCTGCTGAGAAGGCTAACAATGGCGTCAAGAAAATGAATCAAAATGAGTTCTTTGATATGAATCTATTGGGATCTTACCAAAACCGCACACGCCCTCAATACTGAGGTGATTTCAAGTGGAAACCGAGTTTAAGTCCGAAGAACTAAAGACGATGTTAGAGTCGTATAGTCGTTTGTTAGAGCGAGAGCGTGATATCGCTGTTAGAAGTCAATTCGATGATTTCATGAGTCAGATCGGTATCGAAGATAGTGATCAAATCAAAGGATATTTTGAATCCTTTAATAGTATGTTATCCACCATTGATGGCAAAGACATGGAACTCTATGAAAAATTACAGACCTGTATTGAGTCCAGTTTCTTCCATGATGTCTTAACTGCTAAGACCAGTAATCGTGAGCGTGAACTTCGCAAAATTACTACCCTTCTATCGGAGTTTATCCAAAAGTCCGCTGACAATTCAGGATCAGACGAACAATTCGTTCAAAGTTTGTTGGCGCACAGCCTACGAACAGCAGCCGAAATGATTGAAATGGATCGTGATGATAACTCTGGTTCTATCAATGAAGCATGGGTAGATGCCCTACGATTAGGATATGATATTTTTATTGGATCGAAGGGAATATCCCGAAAGGTATAAATAGATGGGTAGGCAAGGTTAATCTATGTCAGATTTCGATAACCTCATCAAGCCTGATGATTTCGATGAAGTTGAAAGGCTTCTTGCTCAAGAACGTGCTACTAAGCGTTCCAGTCCTTCAGGTAAAAAAGAGAAACAGAAAACTCTTATGGAGATGTTAGCAGGTAGTAATGATGCAGGGCAATTAGCCCGTAAACTAAATGTTGATCCCGATATGTCGGAAAAGGTAATTGTTCCTCTTCTAAACTTCCTCGATAAATATGGTGTCGGAGGTGCGGTATCAGAATCCCCGACTGCTCAGGCTGCTACTGGACTGATCGAGTTTTTGACTGATATCACTCCTGTTGTCAGAGAATCTATGGATTACTTCGCAGGCCGTCAAAAAGAATTGTCTCAACAGGACATGGATTTCCTAAATCAAATCAAGGAAGCCCAAACTTCTGATATGGATGGTTTGTTTATCGGTGAAAACTTAGAACCAGAGCCAGAGCCAGAGCCACAACCAGAACCACCTAAGCAACGTGAGGGTCAAATCCCTGCAGATGTTAATCCGTTCCGTGATGGAGTAGATTGGACTGCTGTTATTGGAGAGAAGAAAAAGCCTAAGATTATGCCTGAAGCGGAGCCTTCCGAAGCCTATATTCAAGGATTAGAACGCTTAGCCATGGAATCAGGTATGACTATGGATCAAATCAAGCGATCTGATCGTCAAAACAAAACTAACAATAACGGTCGTTTCGAAACCGAGATCGATTATTCAGATGCTTTCACTATTGATTTAGGATTAGAAAAGATCAATGCTGCCATGGATGGCGAAAAGAAGCGTTTAGCATCACAATCTAAAGTAGAGTTCGATGAAAACGTTCCAGTCCCTGACTCTGCCAACCAATACGATCCATTGGGAGAGCCTAACTACACTATACCATCCTTTACAGGAACTTTGGAAACTGTCGATGATTTAGCAGACTCGGCTGGCGTTGATTTAAGCGAGACTCCGTGGAACGAGGAATCCTATGATCCTGTCGAGGATGAAATACACATTGATGCCGAGGACGATGCGGATGACAGCGCAGAGTGAAACCAACCCTATTTGGGCACGGTTCGTGGCTCTACAAATGGAGTCATGGATTTCGTGGCTTAGAAATATCCACCTACCATCTTATTTTGATGTAATCGAAAGATTTATTCATCTTAATCCTTATTATTACCCTGATGGATCGGTGAGCGATAGTGAAATGGGCCAATTGTTCGATCGAATGGTAATGAATCAAGAGTTTATGCGCCAAATATCGGATCGTGGTCTACTGGTATGGGCCAATTCAGGATTCCCTGAGTTTCTGGTAGCACTTAAACCCTATGGTAAAGTATATCCTGAAGTAGCCTTAGTTTGTAGTTTCTTTGAAGAACATTTAGTATGGTTCCGACGAATCTATCAGTTTTTAAGAGCCGAGTTAATCATGCAACTTCGAGAGGAAGGACGTCAGATATAAGCGTCAGCACGAAACTTTATATAGTTGGCAGTAGCAACCAAAAGTATGCCTACTCTTACTGAGGACAACAGACATGCACTTCTTGTCTATCTTAATGTAGAAGGTTTCCGTGCAGGAGCCATGACCCAACTCGACAACGATATCGTTGATCTTCTTAATGATAATGGTTACGCTGTTCCATCCTATCAAACAGGTGCGGGAGCAGGAAACCCCATGTTCGGTGGTAACAAACAATACAGTAAGCACGTTCAGCAACACTGGAGCGATGCTAACATCCAAAATTGGATGGGTTTGGCTGATGAGCAAGAAGCCGACAATTATACCCGCCATATTGTAGCCCCACCTGCCAGCACAGGATCTTCCCGATCCGCAAAGCGTAATGGTGCTGGAGATCCACTTCCTGCTCGGGTTCTTAAACCAGAGTTCTTTGATCACAATGGTATGATGAGTATAAACATCTTGTCTATTGCCAGCACAGGTAAGCCAGATCCTACATGGATCGCTGCCGCCAAAAAAGTCGCTGCAGGTGCTAACTACCTCTCCGAGTTCCCTGCGAACCTCAGAGATACTTATGCACTTGGTTCTCGTGGTATCCATCCAGTTATGGGTGCTACAACACCTACTCCACCTCCAGCACCTGCACCGACACCAACTCCCGTAACCCCAGCAATACCAACTCCCGTAGCAACCCCTGTTGAGGAAGAGGAAACAGTTCCCGAAGAAGTAGTGGAAGAAGTAGTTGTTGAAGAAGTGGCACCACCCACAGGCACGACCTATTTCTCTGGAGATGCAACAGCACCATTGGGAGTTGTAGTTCCAACGGCTCGATCACTTAATGATGCTACATGGGCAGGCCGTGACGCTTACGGCGGCATGTATCCTTATGAGGGACAACTAAGAGTAGTTCTGTCACAAAGTCCTAATAACGCAGCATTACAACCTCCCGTCACTGCTAAAAATCTGGTTATTGATTTGTTTGGTGGAGATGAAGGCGCAGAAGTCGTTGAAGTAGATGCTTCTCCATCAGCCCATATTGATTTTAACGGATCACAGATTTATCTTACTGTGGGTTCTAACACCTATTTGATTGGATCTTATGATCGCTTAGAAGTAGCATGGGAGCGTGGCACAGCCATGGTTAATGGTTTGGTCGCATCAACAAATGGCGATGAAATAATTAAGATTAGTGCTAATAAGATTCTTTCTATGCAACCCTTTACTGCTGGAGAAGATAGTCTAATCACTCTCTTTGATATGGCTGATGCTCCTGCTAATTTCTGGGTTTCTCCAGAGATCCTTTATGATGTTTCAGAACTTGATGGAACCGAAACCGTTTACATTGGACCTGTTAGAGATGATGTTTTTGGAATTGGAGGACCTGCTTCCGCCCGTGACGATTATAACGAGGCCCTCAATAATTTAAGAGCCGCTGGATTCGGCTTCGGGTATTACGATCCTAATGTAACTATTGCAGCCTCATTGGAAGGATATGAAGGAGGATTAACCGATCTTGATGGCACCATGCGTGAAGAAAACTATTGGTTATCTCGTATTGTAGCCGCTACTTCTGATGCAGTGGATGTTTCTCAAACTTATATTGCTGTTAATTTGGTCTTTGACATGGATACTTCCACTACTACTGATCTCTTTAATGGCGGACCTGAAAAGACTAAGATGGAAACTTTGATTTTCCCCGGTGATGAACAAGAGTTAGATTTACTCCTCACACCCTATGGTGACGAAAAAACAGTTATGGCAGAACTCAAGATTGATTCAGAAGGACTTCGTGCCCTCATGCTTCAAGATTTGACTACTTCTCCTGCTATCCCTGCTGTTGATGAAGATGGTAATGCTTTAGGATATAATCTGGTTACTGATGTCGACATAGAGTTCGGCAATATGGCCACTGGTGATTCTACCTCTATTCACATTCCTAATCCCGATGACGAGTTTGCTGCGGTAGATCTCTTGGGAGAAAC
>Ga0315316_10002585_pt1 | contig 13023 bp, 15 predicted proteins | sample M160m3416metaG_FD_203702 | JGI IMG/M metagenome (GOLD analysis project Ga0315316, IMG submission 203702) | Ammonia-oxidizing marine archaeal communities from Monterey Bay, California, United States - M1 60m 3416 | ecosystem: Environmental > Aquatic > Marine > Intertidal zone | place: USA...
TGGTCGCCTATTATATAACTGTTCCATATGAAAACACAGAACCCGCAATCGAAGTATTGTCAGATATAGTACTAAACTCTGTTGTGCCAGAGGAAGAGTTTCTTAAAGAAGTAGAGGTTGTAAAGGAAGAGGAGCTTTCAAAGCATGATGATGTTGGATCATTTATATGGAACTCTTATAGTCCCATGTTTTTTGACAACTACATAGGCACCCCGGTAATAGGCACTCAGGACACCATATCGGAATTTTCTAGGGACGAGGTTTATTCTTTTTATAACTCTTTTTGCAAAAGAGATAAGGCTATAGTTTCTATATCCGGAAACCAACAAAAGCGTTATATGAAAAAGCTTTTAGTTAAATACTTTGGTGCATCTAGCAAGAGCGACGTATCAAATTATATAGGAACCCAATCATCTTATCCTGACTCAAAAAGAGTTGAGATTTCTAAAGCAGGAATAGAGCACTCGTATGTTTGGGTTGGGTTTCCAGGTTTGGAATTAAAGTCTGAACTATCAGCGTCTGCTAAGATTATGAATATCATTTTGGGCTCAGGAATGGATAGTAGACTCTTTACAGAGGTGAGGGAGAAGAGGGGGTTGGCTTACTCTGTCGGATCATCAATGTCACAGTGGGAGTATGGCTCCCTTAATCTAATCAACGCATCTACTAGATCATCAAATGTAGATGATATGCTTGAGGTAATCTCAAATGAGATTGAAAAGATTAAGTCGGGCGATTTGACAGAGGAGGAGATTCAGAGGGCAAAGAATAAGATGCGCTCTGGATTTTACCATGCTGGAGAGAGCAGTTATGCAGCTTCGCATAGATCAATAAGGACGGCTTTGTTTGGAGATAGCAGCTTTGATGAGTTGGAGTCCAGAATGAATGAAGTATCTGTTGATGATGTTTTGGAGGCAGCGAATATAATTTTTGATAACTCAAAGAGGGTTGTTATGGTTTGTGATGGTGAATAATGAGTTGTATATATCTATATAATGATAAAATAGGAAAGGTAGAGTACGTTCAGCACATGGGCGACGATTTAACTGTTGTTAATTCAGCAAGAGTGTCTTTCGGATCAGAAAAGAGAGCCTTGGATGATCGTGATAAGAGGTTGATTAATTATCTAATAAAGAATAGGCATACATCAACTTTGGAGCACAATGTTGTTACGTTTAAATTCACCGTGCCGATCTTTGTGCGTAGCCAGCACCATCGCCACAGAACCTGGAGTTATAATGAGATTTCTCGTAGATATACTGATGTAAATATAAATTTTTATGAACCAGAGCAATTTAGAACTCAGCACGAAAGCAACCGTCAGTCTAGCAATACAGATGATATGATAAACCCATTGATACTTGGTCCTTCGCATTTTGCATCAGAAGCAATAAAGAATCATCACCTGGAGTCTTTAGAGTTATTTAATAAGCTTTTAGATGCAGGTATTTGCAGAGAACAGGCGAGAGGTGTTTTGCCCCAAAACTTATATACAGAATATTACGGAACTGTAAACTTAAATAATCTTTTGAAATTTATAGATCTGAGGTCCGATGGGGGCGCTCAATATGAAATACAGGTTGTTGCAAAAGCATGTTTGGATATTGCAAGAGGTATATGGCCAATAACAGTTGATGCTTATAAAGGCCCAAAGCAATAGATTGTATCTTCGCAGCGACCCCGCGCCCCGTCGCGGCCCTTTGCGACAATATATTTCTATAAAAATAGTTGAGAGTATAATCGAAATCTCTTAGAATATCAAAAAAGAATGAATAAAAAATACTTTTTAGGTATAAAACAAATATTAGATTATAAACCAAAGAGTGTTGTTTATTATGATTAGTTTTTTTGTATTTTTATTTGGATGTGTTGGTCTAACTCTAATACTCTCTAGCTCTTCTTTGTTTGATAAGCCAAGGGGCTTTATTAGAGAAAAATCAGAGTTTGTTGGAGAGCTAGTTGAGTGTCCAATGTGCCTTGGAATGTGGGTCGGGTTTGCTTCGTCATTGCTTATTTTAAGCAATACTATATTTTATGCAATATATTACGGCGGAATGATCAGTTTGCTTAGTTACTTTTTTGCAACCCTAATGGGACTGCTCAATAATCTAAGCTACTTAATAGAACTTAATTATGGAGATGAAGATGAGTGATGATACATCTAGTGTGTTGGTAAAGGATAATGGGTTTACCGGAAGGCTATCCTTTCCGGGAAAGATATTGTTTAAGCTTCTTAATGATGACCAGTTTTATAGAGATGTTATAAAATCAAGTAGGCTTAGCATAAGCAACTTTCCAAAATATGATCAGTGGACTAGCAAGGAGGGTTTTCATATTGAGTTTGCACTCGCGGGATTTTCAAAATCTGATATATCTGTAAGCTATAGTGGCAATATATTATACATATCGTCAAGTAGTGATGAGGCCGCTGCTGGTAACGCAACCGTCAACTCTGGTATAAGTAGAGGTGTTATCTCCAGGGGAATTGCAAGGAGAAGCTTTAAGACTAGTTTTTATATAAGTGATGACTTTGATATGGTTAATATAACCTCTTTTATGAAGGAGGGTCTTTTGAGTATAAATATTCCAGCAGCAGATGCTTCTGGACCCATAAATGTTTGCATTAAGTAAGGAGATAAAATGAGTTCTTTAAAAAATATGGTTGAGACAATTGTTGCCTCTATAGTTGATAATCCAGATCGTGTTTCGATTCTACATACGGAGCAGGATGATGGAAGTGTTTTGATTCAAATACAGGTTTCCAAAGAGGATGCGGGAAAGCTTATAGGCAGGAAGGGGAGGATTGCTGGTGCGCTCAGAACCATATCGAAGGCTGCGGGCGCAAAGCTTGGCGTCAAAGTCATGCTGAATGTCCACAAGGACCCTTTGCCTGATTCCCCCGTAGATAGCAATGAAACTAAAGATGCTTAATAGGATTGTTTATGGATGTTTCTTTGAAAAAGAAATGGAGGGAGAGGTGCATGGCTCATCCAAATATTATGTTCGGTCAAGCACTAAGAAAGGCGCGTATACGTGCAAAGAAGAGATGCATACCGTTCGAGATAACGAAGGAATATATATTAGATGTATTTGATAATCAAAGCGGAATGTGTTATTATTCTGGGTTAAAAATGAATATAGTAAAGGAAAATCCTAACGATCTAATGGACCCCATGAAGATGACGATAGATCTAATAGATCATAGAAAAGGCTACATTCCCGGCAATGTTGTGTGGTGCGCATACTGTATAAACTCTATGAAGCAGAGGATGACTGCGGAGCAGGTTGTGTCAATATGCAACTCTGTAGTTAGAAATTCACCTAATATTTTATAACTTAATACGTATGCTAATACAAATGTCTAAAGTGCCGGATAAAGTCGTAAAGAATTTAAGGAAATCCATAAAGGATATCTATAATAATTATGGCATTGATGTTAGCGACATGGGTGATGATGAGTTTGGCAGACTTATAAAGCAGTATTTAAACGGGGATTCAAATATAGATGAGGATCTTGAGGAGTCTCTAAAGTATGCTCATAGATATGATGATGAGAGTTTAATTTAATAAGCGGTATTTAAATGGTAAATAAAAAAGAATTATCAAAAAAATTAGCAAAGCAGACGCTATTGACACAGAAAGAATCTCTGCAGGTTGTTGAAAAGCTTTTTGATATAATAACTGAAGAATTATGTGATGGAGAAGATATCTCTATCGTTGGGTTCGGTAAGTTTTATTTATATGAACATGCGCCAAGGCCGGTAAGAAACCCTAAGACCCAGGAGCCGATGCTTCTTGACTCTTATAAATCTTTAAGGTTTAAGAGTAGCGATATTATTAAAAATATACTAAAAGTAAAACATAATAAGAATTAGTTATAATTTAATTATTGGTGGCAAATGGCTTCGGATTCCTCAAACAGGTTAACAAGGTATGTTTCTACAACAACCATAATAACCTCTGATGTTGCAAACATGTGGTATGGTGGCTTGTATGGCTCTGCTGATGCAGCTCTATATGATTCAGACCACCCCATTGTCGCTGGTCATGCTCATGATGGCAAGCGCGCAGACGGACACGCGCAGAAGATCGATTTGGTTGATCATGTTACAAAGCAACTTAAGCATGATAATCTTGCTGGTGACGCCTTGGTTCCATATTCTGAAACACGAGCGGTTAGGACGAGGAATGTTAGAGCGTATGATTTAGCCAGCATAAGTCAGGCGATACCTCATTGGGAAGAGCATGATGGAACAAGGTACTATTATATAGACTTATCAATGTCTGACCTTGGAGCATTCAAAGAGGTTGAGAACCCCGCAGGAGATTACAGCGAAACAGACCACATAAGGACTACGAGTTCAGACTATACAGATGGTGGATGGGATTTTATATTCGGGTCCGATTCCCTTGAGCATGATCCGGGAGACCCCCACAAGGGTATTAGCAGGTTTCAGTTCGATAGATCGTCAGGTTCTTTTAGAGCAGGAATAGCTATGGGTGACCAGTGGGATCATGCTTATAATGGAGAATCATCTGTTGCGTTTGGATACAATAATGTTGCAGATGGAGAGTCTTCCGGATCACTATCAGGGCGTGATAACCTAGCATCATCCCAGTATTCAGTTGTTTCTGGCGGGTTTAATAACCAGATTCATTTGTCAGACAGCAGTGCAGATGAGGGGCGATCTTCTGTTGGCGGCGGATATGGAAATAGAATATTCCAGGGTAGCAACTCTGAAGCCATATCTGGAGGGGCTTATAATTTAATTGGAGAGACAACTGCTACCGCAGGATCTTCTGCTCCAGGATATTGTAAAGGAAATACTATATCCGGAGGATATGCTAATAAGATCGGAAATGAAACCGGCGGTTGCGTTATTGGTGGTGGATATGGAAATGAGATAGAGGAGGCTTTATTCGGGGCGATAGACATAGAGTCTTCTACGCCCGGAACATGGGGCGACACTTCTGGTAGCGGAGGCTACTCTGTTATAGCGGGAGGCGAGAGAAACTTGTTGGTGGCGGGTAGCTCCATATCACACTCTGTTATATCTGGTGGCTACAAGAATATGATTGCAGCCGGATATGTTGACGGAACCCCAGAAAACAGCCATGGCCAGTCGCGTTTCAATGTTATTGGCGGTGGAAGACTAAATCAGCTGGGCGCAAATTATCCCTGGGGAATACCTGATATGGGATATGGGTTTATGGGAGGCCTTGGAAATCCCAAGTACTCCTCCGTATTATCTGGGTATGAAAACAAGGTTGATGGCAATTACAACTCAATTGCCTCTGGTAGTAATAATAAGATAGGAAAACTTCCGTATGCTAAATACTACGAGCAGAGAAAAGAGGCTTCGCAGTACTCTTTCATAGGGGGTGGATCAAACAACTCCATATTTGAACAGCAGTTTAATAACTATGGATACTCTTCTGTGCTGGGTGGCTCTGTTAATACCATATTTTCATCAATGAACTCTAACATCTCTGGTGGCGCTGGAAACGTTATTGGAGGCATGTATAGAATTTGGGACTCTGAATACGTTCCGTCCGCTATTCCGGGCAGTTCGTCAGACTTGCTATCAGGATTTAATTCAATAATTGGGGGATTAGGAAATCTTATAGATGCAAACATAAACACATATATTATTCCCGGCTATCCAGAGACATCTGCGGGCATTAAGATGGGCTCTGCTCCATACGCATCTGTTGCTCATGGTGTAAGAGCAAAAGCTCATGTCTACAACCAAATAGCGCATGGCGGAGGAACTTTTGATGGTGGCACTGGAGAGGCGCAAACATCAGTAGTTGTCGTCTCTACAGAGATAGCGCATGATCCATACACAGCCACCGATCCCACTGATCCATCAACTTTGGTTATGAGCAATAATAATTCTCAGATCCTTACTCCTTACGGAAAGCAATTTTCTACGGCAGATCCAAGCGTAGTTGAAGATGGCTTATCTTCAGCCGCGAGCAATTTTTATTATAGAGCAATAACGGTTCCTGCAAACACTATTGTTTCAGCAAAATTAACATGGGTTGCATCATGGAGCCACCCAAGCTTTACTCATAACAGATGTGTTACAGGAGAAATATGGGGGCTATTTAGAATGGGTAGTGATTCTGGTGAGCGGGTTGATATAGTGGCGCAGGGATATTCGAACAGGGCTGTTACCGCCCCTTCTGGTCCAGTTGGCAACCCGGCAGGTTCGTTGAATCAGTTTCAGTGTGAGCAAGAGTTTGAGTCATTCCTTTCTTATGGGACAGTTGGATATGGAGTTGTTTACCCAAGGATAAAGCTTGACTTTAAAACACCGGGGGGCCTCTGGGGTGTGCATGATTATGCGGAATATCCAATAAGAGTTGTTGGGAGGCTTGAGCTAACTCAAGTTTATCAGCAAGAGGCTACATAGTAATGTCTAGTACTACAAGATTAACAAAATATATTTCTGCAACAACAATAGTTACTTCTGATGTCGCAAACATGTGGTACGGTGGGTTGTACGGTTCTTCTGAGGCATCATTGTATGGGTTAACTGATCCTTTGGTTGCCGGTCATATTCATGATGGCATACACGTGGATGGGCATGCGCAAAAGATACACTTGGTAGATCATGTAACAGACCAAATTACAAATCCAAATGTTGGTGACAATGCAATTACCCCCAGGACTGTAAACCCATATGTTCTTGAAGAAAATGCGATACCATACATAAACACTGATGGAGAATACAAGCTTAATTTGAGCATGGTTACACCATCGATGGGGCTTGGCGCCTTTATAGAGGTTCCCGCGGATAACTTGATTAAGCATACAAATGAAGATTATTCTTCAACTGGTGTGAGTTTTGTTTTCGGCTCATCAAGCCTTGATGATACAGGCGTGACTACGGCGGTTGACGAAGATGGGGATTATAGATTTTTATTTGATAGGGGGACTGGCGCGTTTAGGGCCGGTTCGGTTTCCGGAGACCAGTGGGATAGCTTTAATAGAGGCCGGTGGTCGGTTGGGTTTGGCGCACTTGTTACGGCTAGCGGCACAGCCAGTGTGTCAATCGGAATGTCAAATTCTGCCCTGGGAGATTACACATCTATCATCGGTGGTTTCGGCAACAATATAGCCTCTGGATCAGATAATTCCGTGATAGTAGGTGGTAATAGTAATGACATAGGTAACTCTACACATTGTTTTATAGCAGCTGGTCATGATAATCAAATTACTAATAGCACCTTTTCATCTATCATAGCTGGTTGTGAAAATTATAATGGAGGCACAAGCTCTGCGGTAGGTGGGTATGGCGTAGAGTTGGCAACTGGGGCGGGATCTTTTGTCTGGGGGTATGACTCCGGAATAGGCACCGAAGCGGCAGTTGGTAATCAAGTATTTATTATTGGAACTGGCGCAATTGATAACGACGAAAAGTATAGGCTTGGCGTAAATACAAGTTCCCCACACCCCGTTGGAGAGATGGGCGCGCATATTGTTGGAAGCACAGATGAAGGATCTTCTCCGCTAAGGTTGGAAAATCTTAATAATAGTGACTCGCAGGATGCATTATGCGTAGATGGTGACGGCAATGTATTTGTTTCTGACTGGCCTCTTGCGGCTATGGCTGATCCTGGTGCGGTTGTATTTGACCCTCCTGTGTATAAATACAAACAATACACGATGGACGTTCTTCCTATAAGCAGCCCGTATTTTCTTGATGAAGACCACTCCTTAGCAAGGTACAGTCCTGGAAATTATTATTTTGCTGTCTATAATGCACCACCAACATGGATGCCTGGAGCCTCTACCGTTCATACTGAGGGTGCTCTTGGTATAAAGAAGAGTGAGCCGGGAAGTATATACCGACCATCCGGCGTTGATATTCCGTATGAAGATGAAGGATGTAATGATCCGGCTAATTTTAGCAGATTTATGCGTTGGCCAGTAGTTAGGATGGGAGCGCCAGATTCTGATCCACAACACTCCAACAATATAAGGTGGACATTTCCAATTTTTGATGGACTTAGGCTATACAGAATTAGGGTTGGTTTTGCTGGAGGTGTTAATAATACAGATCAAGAGCATCCAAACCATTATAATGAGAGATGGAGGTGCGACATCTTTAGCCTAGAGGCAGAAACTAACTGTCCGCCAGAAGATACATTTGCTCCAGATGGAAGTCACTATGGAACTGATGTAATGCCGGGATTTATAAGCGAGTCAAACACAGATTCTGGAGAGCCGTGTGAGTATGCCTCCCCTCCGGGTGGAGTTGTAGACTCTGCAACATGGATGCATTCTGGTGATTGTGAGTATGGCGGTGGAATTATACAGGCGGCAAACTTTAGCTTTACTGGAACAAATAGCATGGGCGACTATGTCGATAAGCCTGGAATGCATGTAGCTTCGCTAACCTTTGAGGGAAATATAAACAATCCTGAGTCTACAAATTATAGATATGTTTGCTGGGTTGAGATGATTTATGAGGTAACAACTCTTGTTGGCGCACTTGAGTGCTCATCAAGTGGTGGTGGCATATTATAAAATATATCCGATTTTGCGGGAAGAATTTCGTATACTAGTACATAGCGATCATAGCGCTATATTGATTAGGGCGGTGATGCTTGGAAGCTTATTTGGTCTTAGCATGTAATGGACATAGCAGCCCTTCTAGCATTATAGATAGTGGGTTTAGTTACTGCGGTTCTATAGTAAATCCAATATTGGATTTATCAAAAATTGAATATGAAAAGTATGACAAAGTAATTTCTTTTTTAGACGGCACATGCGGTCTTTTTGATCAAATAGAAAGAAACAGAAATAAGGTATCAAATATTATAAACTTGTTATGTAAAACATTTTTTATTATAGATGATTCTATGCTTAAAAGTATACAGATGTTTATGCATATGCATAAGCGTTGCGGATTTTATTTATTATTAATAACAAAGGAGGACTTTGAATGTCTGATGAAATAAATATACCACCTGGAAATAAATATCTTAAGTCAAAGAGGAATGATCCAAAGGCCAAGATAGAGGATGCATTTGGCGCCTTTAAAAAGCTCTTAACGGATAAGACGCACACCAAAAACCAGACTGCTGCTTATAATAAGAATGTTGTCTCTGTCTTAAATAGACTGATGGTTGCTGCGGATGAGTTAGATAACACGAATCCCGGAGAGGGGATCTTTGGATTAATAATACTCTCATTAAGATCAACTCTAAAGGTGAAGGATAATATTGTAGATCTTGAAGTTAGGGTTCGAGAGCTTGAAAGAGAAGTATCAAGATTAAAGAAATCAAAATGATTAAAGAAATCAAATCTATTCTGATAGACTATATGGCGGGTCTATCAGAAGATATCAGAAGGATAGAGGAGGATGCTAAGTCTTCTGGTTTGGATTTGATATCCGATAAAAGATATTCTTATTTGGTTGGCAAAAGAGATGCCTCTAGATATATATTAGATAAGGTTAAAAGTTTATAGGAGATTTTATGCCGATAGATATTTATCGAGCTGCTTTGAAGTCTAAAGAGGATTTTATGCTAAAGGTCCTTTCTTCTTATGGTATTAAATGCGATGATATATCTGTAGATCAGCAACTAAATATTGACCTGTATAGTGTAAGGTTATCCATGGGCTGTAGGTCTAGCAGGGTTGATAATATATTGACTGATATAGGAATGCAGCTTAAGGCATATTCCGAGCCGATGGGGTTTGTTAGCACTGGCGATGGTGTATATAAAATATCAGTACAAAAAAATGAAATTAGGTCTATATCAATATCTGATATTATTTTTAAACATGGTCTTAACAGCAGCTTTTCTTGCCCAATAGCAATTGGAGTAGGCGCAGATGAAAAGCCGATAGTGGTGGATCTTGCGAGCATGCCAAACCTATTGATAGGCGGAATACCTGGTTCTGGAAAAAGCATGCTTTTGCATTCGATAATACTATCATGCTTGTATAATAATTCTGATCTTTATTTGTGTGATCCAAAAATGGTTGAGTTTTCAAAATACAAAGGACAAGCCTCTGTGAGGTCGATAGCATACTCTATTGATGAATTTAGAATACTTTGCTCATCTTTAATAAAAATGATGAATGATAGATACAACCTCATATCTTCAAGGGGCGTTTCAAATTTTTCTGAATTTAATGACTCCAATAAGGGGAAGGTATTGTTTCGCCCAAAAAATATTAAACCATCTGTTATTATTATAGATGAGTGGGCAGATATATATTTTAGCGACAAATCCGTAGAGAGTATGGTTTGTACCATTGCGCAAAAAGGACGGGCGGCAGGAGTATTTATTGTTATGGCAACTCAAAGACCCTCTTCAAAGGTGGTATCGGGACTAGTAAAGGCCTCATTCCCCGCCAGAATTGCACTAAGAACCTCAACCTCTGTTGATAGCAGGGTGGTTCTGGAGCAATCTGGTGCAGAAAAGATGACGGATCCTGGCACAGGCCTATATAGAGACGCATATAGTTTTGCGCCAACTATTTTTAGGTCCCCGATTATAACGCCGTATTGCATAGAAGAAGTGCTGAGGGGGTTGCGGGTATGATTTCCAAATCAGATGTGTTAAAAAATATTTCAATAGTTGATGTAGCAGAGCATTGCTCGTTATCTCTGGAAAGAGTTTCTTCTGGAAATTTTGACCATCGCTGCAAGTGTCCAAGCAAAGATCATAAGCATGCTGCTGAGAGAACAAGCTCTTGTTATATAAATAGTGGTGATAATAATTTTTATTGCTTTGGGTGCAATGCAGGATACAATGTAATTGATTTCTATATGCTATCCAGCGATGTTTCTTTTTCAGAGGCCATGTCTTTTTTGAGAACATTGGTTGATGAATCCACTATGGTTAGCGGCCCGGCCCCAATAAGAAGGGGTAATTTTTCAATATTGATTGATATATATTCTTATATAAGAAGGTACAAGGACATGTTTGTTAATGACTACAAATGGATGAGTTCTTTTTCAAAAAGAATAGACTACTATGTTGATAAGATAGATTCTTATGATATAGATAAGTCGAAGAGGCTTTATTCTAAAGTTCAAAAAGAGTTGAAAAAAAGGTACGGTTCTCGATGAGAGTTGTTATATGTGGAGATACACATTTCGGCGCGGTATTTGGCTTGGGCAAGACAATGCCTGATGGCATAAATACCAGGGTTCGTGATTATGAAAATAGTTTTAATAAAATTGTAGACTACTGTATAGATGAGGCCGTAGACGTGTTTGTGCAAACTGGAGATTTGTTTGACTCAAGAAGTCCACTTCCCGAGCATATGAGTATAGTTGATTCTTGTATAAAGAGACTGTCTAACGCTGGTATATCTACGATGATTATAATGGGCAATCATGACTATAGGAAGTCTGGAACTAATTTTTCTAGCTCAATAACATCTTTGGCATCAAATGATTATTTGAATGTAAGAGTGCTTTTAGAGCCAGAGGTTATAGAGGTTGATAACGGAAGTGACTCAATGAATATATTGTTGATTCCATATAGGGACAAGAGAATGTATGACGGAGGAGGAGCGGAGGCTTCATCGTCAAAATATAATGAACATATTAGGGGCATGCTGGATGGTATATCTAATTCAAATCCAACAATAGCGATTGGTCATAATTTTTATTATGAAGGATCATACAATGATTATGGTGGCGCAGAAATTTTAGCTGACACAAAGGCGTTTTCTGATTGTGATATGGTTGCTATGGGGCATCAACATAATTTTAGAATAGTTAGAAAAAAGAATCCAATGACAATATATACTGGCTCTATGGATAAGCTTAATTTTGGCGATTCAAATATTGATAAATATTTTATAGACTATGATTCTTTAAATAAGAAGGTTTTATTTAAAAAGGTTGCCTCAAGAGGGCTGATTGATTTTTCGATTAACTTAGTAGGAACTCCAATATCTGATATTGATAAAAGCATTGTGGATAAAATATCTAATATTGATGCAGAAGACTCTATAGTTAGAGTAAAAGTCTCTGTTGATGAGTCATCATTTTCGGCAGTTAACAAAGAGTATATTGAAAATAAGTTATATTCTATGGGCGCGTTCTTTGTGTCAAGGGTTATTGTAGAATCAGTTTCTGAAAGAATAGTTCGCGATCTTTCCGTACTAGATCATAACAATGACTATGATATATTTAAGGCATTTGTAGAGTCACAAGATATCAAAGATGATATAAAGAAGTCCATATTAAAATATGGAAAAGAAGTTATGGAATAATATATGCTTCCTTACGAATTAAATATAAAGAATTTTTATTCCCATTCTGATAGCACTGTTGATTTTTCACAGTTTAAGTCCGCACTTTTGATTGGAAATACAGAGGGCGATTATGATAAATCGAATGGATCAGGAAAAAGTTCCATATTCGAATCAATACTTTGGTGCCTATTTAATAAATCAAGAGCATCTATGATGGATGACATTATAGCATGGGGAGAAAATGCGTGTAGCGTTGAGCTTCTTTTTAGTCACAGGGGCGAGAGTTACAGGGTTTTTAGAGTTAGAAAGAGATCCTCATCTACTTCTTCGGTTGAATTTGAGAAGATGCATGATGGAGAGTGGGTTAATATATCCGGATCAACATCTGGGGATACAAATAAGAAAATCGAATTAACAATAGGTCTTGACTACAAGACATTTACAAACTCAATTTACTTTAGACAGTCAGATATATCTGAATTTGCAGAGTCTGATCCTTCAAAAAAGAAGGATATTTTAAAGAAAATAATGGATATATCAAAGTGGGATGATTATGAGAAGCATGCTAAGGCAAAGCTTAAAGAGGTCTTGTTTAAAATGGATTTGCTTAAAACAAGAATGCAGGAGTTGTCCGACAGAAATGACTTGCTTGCAGAAGAAAAGCAGAACTTGTCTGGTGAAAAAAATAAATTAAAAATTCTCTCCTCAGAGAGGGATTCTGCTGAAAAAAATATAGATAAGATAAATAAGAGATACCTTATTGCAAAAAATAATTTAGATACAGA
>Ga0315316_10002589_pt1 | contig 13014 bp, 14 predicted proteins | sample M160m3416metaG_FD_203702 | JGI IMG/M metagenome (GOLD analysis project Ga0315316, IMG submission 203702) | Ammonia-oxidizing marine archaeal communities from Monterey Bay, California, United States - M1 60m 3416 | ecosystem: Environmental > Aquatic > Marine > Intertidal zone | place: USA...
ATCAACCTTTGTATCAGTAAACATATGTTGGTATCCCTCTATACTTTCTTTTAACCAACCTAAGTTATCATTGTCAACACAAGCTCTGAACTTACCATTTGCACACTCTTCAAATATGTTTGGTGCGTTCCAATGTATCATTGTATCTACGTCAACCATAAAAATGTTATCGTATTCTACATTGTTACTTTCTAATATATCGTGAACATACCATCTTTGCCAAGTGATTTTCATCTCATCAGGGTTTCTTAGTGGTGTATCCATTATCATTAACTCAGCACCTATCCTATTTGCATAGTGTCTCCACGTGCTTAGAGATAACTCTTTGTAATTGTCTACGTCTGATAAATGTTTGGATGGAACACAAGGAATGAATATAATGTTTTTAGCCAAAGTAATCCTCACTTTCTACTAATATCTTATCTATCAAATATTCAGATAGTGGTTCTATAAAGTTTGGATGTGATTTGATATCCTCTGGATGGTCGAAATCACAGAACCTTATCCAAGCATGAGTTAGTTTAGGGTCTAATGGTGGATGAGGTCTAACTCTTATTCTCTTGTATTTAAACTCAGGAACTTTTGATATTGAACTCAAGAAGAAATTCCAATAATCATGATCTCTATTTAGTTGTGCTAATCTCATCTCAGCATACTTGCCAGGTCTAAACCAAGCATAATGATAAGTTATCATTTCTAAGTCTTCTAACATAGGATACTTTTGTGTCATAAAATTTAACAATACATTTCTGTAATAATCAGGAGTTCCATATTTGATAACAAATCTTCTTTGTCTACCTGTCTCAGCTTTGAAAAATGGTTTTAATGTCTTCTCTTCTGCATAGTATTGATTTGCTACAAAGTCAACCCAAATAGTTTTCAATCCTTGATCTGGTTCTAACTTGTTACATGCTTCTTCTATTGTATCAGCATCATCTTCGTGATGAAATACATCTCCCTCATATGGAAATATCAAATCACCCTCTTCTACCTCTACACCAAAATCATTAAAATTATTACAACCAACATAATAATTAGTTGGTGCGTCTGTAGACATATAATCCATTGGATTTAACATTATCTTTGTATTTTTATATTCCTTTTGTGCATCTGAAATAACATCTTGAAGTTCTTCATAATCAAAACCTCTCTTACCATCTAAAGTATAAGTCTGTAGAAAATGATTAGTAACAAAGGTATTACTTTCAGGACCACTTGGAAACATACCCTCATTATACAAAATATAATCAGGATTAATTGACTTAATTATGTTTGGTATCTGTAACTTTACAAGATGTGTATCGTTAAATACTGGTGCTATTACTATCTTCTTCATTTTTCCAATAGGAATAAATTCCTTTTTCTAATTCATACTCTTTCCAAACAAATCTTTTTCTGTTTGGTTGTTTTTGTGCCCATTTCCACATCTTTGTTAATCCATCTTCAAGACTTGTCTTGTGTTCGAACCCTAACATTCTTACTGACTTATCCCAAGTGGAATATGCATAATGTGCTTCGTGTCTCATTTCGTGGTAATCAGGTTGTAAGTCTGTTTCTGTAACCTTTAGTAGAGTATCACATGCTTCTTGAATACTGACTTCGTGAATACCACCTAAATTTATTATCTCACCAACACACTCATCCTTTTGACTTGCATTCCAAAATGGAACTAAAGAGTCATCAACATAACTGAATGCTCTGACTTGAGAACCATCACCAAATATCGTAGGTGAATAACCATTGATTATCTGCCACATCCATATACCTAATACATTTCTGTACTTATCCCATATGTTTTGGTTTTTACCATAGAAGTTATGTGGTCTAACTATTGTGTAAGGTAGTTTGTGTTGTTCATATGCTACTCTTAAATCTTGTTCGACTGAATACTTTGCGATACCATAAGGATCGATTGGTCGTGGTTGTAAATCTTCTGAAAATGGTGGATTATATATGTTACCATATACTGACATAGAACTTGCAAATACAAATCTTTGAACATCGTGTTTGATTGCGTGATTGATTAAGTTTGTAGATGCTAATAGATTATTTTGATAGTTGTATTTTCTTATGAATGGACTTAAACCCTCAGCGGCATATGCTGCAAAGTGATAAATGATATCTATCTTGTGTTCTTCAAAGATACTATCTAAGTTAGCAGTTGATAGATTTGCTGAATAAAACTTTACTTCACTTGGAATATTCTCTTTATAACCACCACTCAAATCATCAATACCGATAACATCAAAATCAGTATTCTTTATTACCCAATCTGCCAATCTTGAACCAAGTAAACCTGCTACCCCTGTTATTAAAACATTCATTTCATTTCCTCTATAAATTTTGTAACATTATCCTTAGATGTTTTGTTAGTGTTATAATCAGTAAAAATACTTGGGTGTTCACGTTTATAATCACCGAACTCAATTTTCTTTCCAACTAAATCAGCTATCTCACCTAATGTTATATTTTCATTAGAACACAAATATACTATACCATCATATGGATATTCAGCTTCTATAACATTTAAAACATCTTCGTGAGTAATATAATTCATTAAACTATCTTCTGTTAAGTAAACTGGTTTTCCATCTAATATTTTAGTAAAAGTATTTTCTTTCATACTCTTACCAAGCAAACTTGATGGTCTTATTATTAAATAGTTCTGAGAAATCGTAGATACAATTGTTTCTGAAATTCTTTTTGCAGCTGAGTATGGTGTGTCTTCTTCTATATCATATGTAGAAATGTGTATAAATTTTTTATGTGGTATCCTAGCTACATCTCTTGTGAAGAAAATATTATCTCTATAAAAATTATATTCAACGTCTCCCCAAGTGTAGTGATTACCATTGTTTGCACAATTAATTATTAAATCATACTCTGTTTTGTAAAAATCATCATAATTGTCTTCTCTATTTAAAGTATCTATATCACCATAGTAATGATAATCACTAAAGATATTTTCTGACAAGTATTTACCTAAACCTGACCTAGCTCCTGTAATTAAGGTTTTCATTTTTTTACTTCAACCATATCCTTAAATAAAATATCTATCTGATTCTTATTGTTAGCTCTACCCTCATTTGCTTTTCTTAATCTTTTCTCTTCCATCTGTGCAATCCTAAGTCTAGCTCTGTCTGATTCACCAATATGAATATCATTAGTAACTAAGTCTTCTAACTCTTCAACGATAGAACTTGAATCAAAAGTTCTCTTCTCACCAACATATTGATATTCACCAGATTCAATGGATTCTTGTAACAGTTGTGATATCTTCTCTTTTATCATATCAATTGCTACTTCTTGATGATGTATCTTCTGTAAGTCTTTCTCTTTCTTGAAGAAATACAACTTTATATTTTCTGTTATCAGTCTATCGAAGTATGCTGATAACGTATCTATGTTAGATAGTCTCATTTATTCCTCAAAGTATTTGTTAACCCAATAGATAACATAGTCTATGTCTTCATCAGTCATAGCAGGATGACAAGGTAGACTGATTAAAGACTCCCAAATATTATCTGCTACAGGATAATCTCTGTAATTAGTTTGTCTCAAGATACCATACTTGTGTAATGGTTTAAAGTGAACTGAAGTGTGGATGTTTTTACTACCTAAGTAATCAATCAAACCATCTCTACTTGCAGTTATACCACCACTCTTATCAGGAGCATAACTTCTATATTCTGGCACCCTAGCAATATAATACTGAACTGTATCTGAATGTGGTGGTCGTTTTATTCTTTCATTCAGTTTTTCATTATATTGTGATTGAATGTATCTACGTCTTTCTAAATGTGCAGGTAGTTTCTTCATCTGTTCTAAACATATAGCTGCCATAATGTCAATCATATAATATTTGTAACCAAGTAAATCTACTTGATAATCCCATGCATATCCTGGCTTACCGCTTTGACCTTGAGCTCTACTCCAAGTAGAAGATACACCAAACCAAGTCATATCTTTTACCTTACAATATAAATCGTAGTCATCAGTTGTAATCATACCACCATCACCACAAGGCATTGTCTTCACTGCTTGGAATGACCATACAGCAACATCACCTTTCTTACCAGCTCCCTCTGTATAACAACTATGAGCAGTATCTTCTATAATCAAACCATCATAGAACTCTCTAATCTCATCTATAGGTGCAGGAATACCAGCCATATTAACTGCTATTAAACAATCTGAATTTCTTTTTAACCTCTTCTTAACATCATCAGGATCTATATTTAAATCTTCTTCTCTAACATCTACGATATTAGTTGTACAATCATTCCATAGTGGAATTGTAGCAGTTGCTATGAACGACATAGTAGGATTAATAATATCTATTCCTTTAAATCCTTTAGCTTTCATAACTAAGTCTTGTCCATGTGATGCACTTGTTACAGCTACTGCATATTTAACACCAACCATTTCAGCAAACTTTTCTTCGAACTCTGCAACTTTAGGACCTTTTCCCCACCAACCACTTTCGATTACTTCTCTAAGTGCTTGAACTTCTTCTTCTCCACCAAGAGGTCTTAATACAGGTAACATTGTATCTCTAATTTCCATTGTTTTCCTCCTGAAATACTTCAACCATTAATACATTGGGATCGTGTATCAATATCATACGACCCTCTTTAGTAAAGAACTTAGTAAATTGTCCTTGTTCAATAGTATCTGTATCTATGTTTCTAATTGTTTTTCTGTAACCACCCTTGAAGTGTATAATCTGAGTTACATACTTCCCTTGTTTAGTTACACTTGACTCAAGATTCTTCATACTCACCTTTCAAATATGCCATCATATTATCTATATCTGTTTCACTTGATACTCTCTCAAAAACTTGACTTGACACTTCGTGGTTTTCTTTTGCTATGTCATCTACATTTTCACCAGTCTCTTGTGCTCTAATCCTATCAGGTCTCGTAATCATATTTCTTGAACCAGCCCAATGGTGATAAATCAAGTCATCATAAATTGCATAATACAATGGGTGTAAATCAATCTTATTACTTCTTGTCAATGGATAGTAATCATGTCCACGTTCTGTTAACCAATCTGTAGTTCCACCCCACCAATTGTCATTCTTATCTTTAATAATTTCTCTAAGATAATCAGTTAAGTTATCCTCTATAATATGTTTAGCTTCAAACAACATAAACATTGGATGTGGTATCAGATATAATGGATCTCTATCCCATTCGTGCATTGGTTCTTGTGCTGATACAAATGGATATTCTTTTAACTTCTCATCTAAGAAATCAGAGATAGGTGCGATTGGAAAAGCATCTGAATCCAACAACAATATCTTATCAGTTAGTTTTACTTCGTGATTCTCTAATACATAATCTATTAGTTTACCCATTGAGTAAGTCCAATGTTGTGCTCCTGGTATAGCACCATCAAACTTATGTTTATGTTTATCATAACTTATAGTAGTATCACTATACTTTACTCTCTCTCCCTTTTCATTCACTTTGAACTTAAATGGTTCTTCGCCCAATCTTGCATAAACCTTATATGGTTCTGATATAAACCTAGCTAACTCTCTCTTTTGAATATCAACCCACTTATCACTTAAATGTAATGTAAGTATATGTAACATTATTTATCTCCATTAATTTTATTTAATAATGTTTCACTAATAAGTTTGTGAAAATGTTCTGATGGGTGTTCATCAGTTACACCATATTCTTCTAAATCTCCACCTTTTTTGCCGAGACTAAACTTCGGATAGAAATTTGTTAAATTATCATAACTCTCATATTTTTTATTATCATATTCTATTTCAACAAAATATGGTTCATTAATAAAAAATCTTGAAACTTCTGTTGGCCACGCCCAAACATATAATTTTATATCTTTCTTTTCACACATTTCATAAAGTTGTGTAACTCTATCACGTAGGTAAATCAATTTGTCTACGTGTCTAAGTTTTTTCTGATTTAATTTAAATATTCCTGAACTATTTTGATTCAAAACATATGTATCCCACCAACTACCTATCATTGACCTAGCATGCTCCAACTCACCTTGATGAACCCTTAATTCTCCTGCGTTAACAAAATCTCTATCTATATCAGTAAGTTGTAATATTATAAATTTAATTTTTCTATTCATTAACTTATCATTATTAAGAGAATGATTAGCTTTCTTCCATCCACTTTTATTATCAGGATAATCATCACGTAAAAGTGTTTCAATCATATGAGTATTCCCAAGATTGCTTCCACCATTATTTATTCTACTAATATAATCCATACCTAATTTTTTAGAAAGTAAAGTTGTATATCTTCTCTTCCTCATAGATTCCAAATCTCCAGCAGTACATTTAAAATCAAAATTTACCCATTGATGATGTTGAGATTTTTGGTCTTCTAGCAAAAAATCTTTTATTTCTTCCTTAGACATTTTACTATTTTTTATCCAATCATAGTATTGTAATCCATGACCCCAAGTAAAAGAATCACCAAATGCTAAAAATATATCGTTCATCCAACCTCCTGTATCAAGTCGAATCCCCACTCTTCTTCGGTAATCTGATCAAATGGATAACCTTTATAACTTTTCATTTTGATAAATTCATCAACACCTTTCTTACCCTCTTCCTTTATCTTCCTATTCTCTTCTAAGGTTCTATGTGCTGATGGTTTTACCATATGCATTCTACTGAAGTAAAATCTTGGCTCTGCAAAGTTGTAACCATCTATATTCACACTATAATTATAAACTAAATCATCATCATCCTCACAACCAAAGAATCTGAACTTATCACTATTTGGTGGAAATGGATGTATCTCTTTTGGTAACTCTATATTTTGTTCTTCTATCATCTTTCTTAACTTACTACTGAATACTAAATCTAAATCACCATTCTTATTCTTTCTTGCATCCACACCCATAACTGCTAAGATAGCACTATTACATATTGCATACTCTTGTTTTGGAAATCCCATAACATCCATCAATTCAATATAGTTTATATATTTAAGAGGATTTTCTACATTCCCTTTAAATATCTCTCCTGCGGGCATATAGAATGGTATATATTCTTTTCCATTAATTAATCTACCAATCATAGAAACTGCTCTATGATATCCATGTTTAAGAAAACCACCAAAGAAGTTAACAGGCTCATCAATTAAAGCTACTCTTATATCATCATCTGTCATTAATTCTAAAGAATCATAATATTCTTTAGTCATATTTTCCCAACCTCTCTTGTGATGATCCTCAACATTTCTTCTAAACTCAGCCCACATACAATTCCAATACTGATGGTTGGTTTTAGTTAGTTTCTTTGCTGTCTTTTTTATATTTTCCATATTTGAAAAATATTCTACAGCCTCTCTTACAGTCTTGATTTTCTTGTCATTATGAATTATTTCTTTACCACCACTACCATGTTGTAATTCCATATTTAAAAAATATTCTAAATTGATTGGTACTGTAATCGATAGATTTCTAACAAATTTTTCATAATTTTTATGTGCCATAAAATCACTAAAGAACCTAGGTGATTCTAAATAATCTCCATCAACTCTATCTCCAGCAGCTTCTCTTGTGTAAGTGTTATAGTGATGTTGATTTAAATCATCATACCGATTACAATCATAAACTCCCTCTAAATCAATTAATGTTGGCTTACCATCATACTCATATGTATGATACTCACAAAAGTCATAAGCAAAATGATAACTTTCCATAGTTTTTATTTTTACCTTTGTAAGCATCTCATCAAAATATTTTTGAGATTTATCTGTAAGTCTAACTAAATTTTGTTCAGTACTATCTTCTTTTGTAAATAATTGCTGACACTCTTTGGTTATGTAACCTCTACAAATATTATTTTCATCATAAATCATGCCAACGAAATTTGGAATGATTGTACTGTCATAGAAACCACTTGCGAATGCAGTTGGTAATGTATCTTTTCTTATATAATCTTTATCCCATACTTTGACAAAGTATTTGTCTGTTTGATAGATAGTTCTATTATGATTTTCATCTCCCCAACGACTATCTTTATGTTTGACTTGTTTGTAACTATTGAAATCTAAATCTTCATATTTAAAGACACCATAAACGTCTCCAATCAAAGATTCAAACTCAAATATTTGAGTAAAGTTCATTTTGCTTTATCTGCTTCTCTATAGTTTTAGGATGATATAAGGATAGTTCTTCGTGTGGTGGTAAATGTGAATATGTTTTACAACCATCAATATACTCATGAACCTTTCGTGTCCACCTGATATCTTCTCTGTTTCTAAATACTCTTGCTTGGTAATCTGGATAGTTTACCCAACCTTTTTCTGATACTCTCCATCCCCATCTTTGAATCCATTCTTGAGTTAAACCCTCTATTGTATTTACTCTTGGTAGCCATACTAAATCTACATCATTCATTTCTAATATAGTATGTATTTGTTCCATCAATATTTCGTGTGGAATTTCATCTGCATCTAAATGAAATATATAATCACCACTACTCATTTCTATTGTATGATTTTTTAAATCTGAAAAGTTTTCGTTGAAATCAAATTTATGCCAACTGAACTCACCATTTACTGAATGTGTTCTTAGATAATCTTCAACACCTTTAGAACCATTCTTAGAATCATAAGTGATTACAATTTCATCTTGTAACTCTTTATGTTTTAATAAAAATGTAACTAATCTCTGTATCTCAGCTTCTTCGTTACAAACGGTTATTCCATAACTAATCTTCATATAACCCTATTTTTTGGAAGAATGTTATCAAAATCATATTCAATAGTACTAACAGTTTTTATATCCTTAATCAAAAATGTTCTATAACATTTATCAACAAGGAATTTTTTTCTCCTCAACAATTCATAAAATTGTTGTGCATCAGTTTCAGTACCACCTGGTCTTGACTCTGGTATCAAAAATTTTGTCATCAATCCTTTACGCATTCCAGGAGGTGTTATTACTGATTCATCAACTGCTGGCAAACCAACTACTTTAGCAAATCTTCTCATTAAATCTACTGACATAACATTCATTGAAATTCCAGCAAGTAATTTTGTTTTTATATCTTTACCTCTTGGTACATAACTTGATAAAGCTATTGCCATATACTTTTTTTCACTACCATTCTTTTTTCTATAATTAAATTCTACTATAGAACCATTTTGTACTTTATTTATATTTGTAGGTAATCTACCTAATATATTTCCTCTATGTATCTGAAGATAATCTGCCATTTTTGTCTTCCAAATTCTTAATTATACCCATATCTTTACATGCTTGAAAAAATCCATATTTACCATAAGCTTGTGCATTTTCCACGTCAAGTCTCTTATCATAATTATTATAATTTGCACGTTCTTCTTCAGGTATTTCAACAACTTTTGCATATTTCCAAACATAATTCTTTTTATCTGTAGCTTTGAATGCTGCTTTGTCTTGTGGGTCTTCATCAGGATATATTATACCTAACTCGCCCATATTAATAACACAAGGAAACCAAACAATACCTTTTTTCTCATCGTGGTGTTGTAAATCTTGAACTAATTGTGGACTGTTATTCATATTATCTACCAACTCTACACTACCAGCTCTATATCTTGAATCACTCATATAACCACAATTGAAACACATAAAACTACTGAAATTTTCTTGCATCTCTTCAAAACAAGAATCAGTATCTTTACATACTGCACATACTACTACTCTTTCCATAAACCTATTTCCTCTGTATAATTATACATTTTATCACTCCAAAGTCTGCTATCATCATAACTTGGATGTTCACCACCACCATATTCATCAAGTAATGAACAACACTCTGCCCAACTTTGTTCTGAATAATATTTTTTATTATTAAACACTTTCTTAAAATATCTACTATCTTCTTTTACCAATTTTCTCATATTGACAATACTATCAAAAATTAAATATTTACAATTGTATCTTTCAAATAATGACATAAGTAAGAATATATTTCTAAGACTTCTATCCACATCTACTTGTTCATCACTATGATATTTATAATACATTTTTTGAGTTTCTATTGTTAATTGATTTGTATTCTCAGTTTGATTATCATAACCTGTATCACCATATGAATCTACTCCCTCTATTGTATCATAGTTCATTGAAATAGCTGAAACACTACCTTGATTGTATCTATCTTTAATATTATCCCACAATTCATATCTACTTGGTTCTGTTATTCCTATTACAAAAAATGTATCTTTTAATTTACTTTCATTTTCTACAACCCATTCAGTTGTTTTTCTTATAATCCTATCATTACTTGCACCATTAACTGATAAATTAATATCTATTGCGTTTGGATTGATTTTATTAAGAATAAAAGGTTTATCAGTACCCTTTAAAAAACTACAACCACAATTAACAACATATTTAATCACTACATCTTCCTCAACTTAGGTAGTTTAATTACATCCTTAACCTTTGGTTGTGGTGGTTTGATTGCACCTGTTTGTCCACCATCAATCTTCTTCAACTTAGGTAGTTTAAGACTTACTGCTTGTGGAACTTCACCAATCATTCTATCAACTATCTCAACAAACTTTTCACCCATTTTAGTTCTAGTGAATTTAACTTTATTTGATTTAGCTAACTGATTAAATATAGGTGTATATTTTTTATAATTTAAAAATACATCTTTCATTACTTTTGCAGCTTTACTATAATTTACACCAAACCAACCCATACCATCCGTATACATTTCTTTTGGGAATGATTTTTTAGGAACTTTTATTAAACTACCCTCAAGTGCAGTACTTAAACTTGGTGGTAAGAAATCTACATGCCCACTCCATGCCGAAAATATAATTGGTTTACCTGTTAAAGATGCTTCAAGTAATGGTCTACCAAATCCCTCACCATGTGTGAATGTAACGTGTGCTTTTACTTTAGGGTGATTGTACAACTCATTCATTTCTTCATCTTCTAAATCACCATGCAATAGATAGATATTAGGAAGTATTTTTGCATCTACTGTATTTCTGATAGCCTCTATCTTACTTAACATATCTTCTCTATCCATTACTGAAAATGTAGCACTACTTGTCTTTAGAATTAATGCTGGTCTCTTTTTCTTACCTTTATTCTTAAAAGTTTCTAAGAATGTCTTAATTAACATACCAACATCTTTTCTGTCTTGAGTAAGATTTCCAGCTAACCAATGTCCTACAAATAAGAAACAAAATGATTCTCTTATTTGATTAAATTCGTTTGCTAAATCTTTACTAAACTTGTTTGTTTTACCATATATCTTTTCATCATAACCCTCAAATAGAACTTCAGTAGGTGTGTTTACTCCATGAACACCAACAACTTCTTTACCTTGCTTTTCTTCATACTTAGTTTGTTCAACTATTTCTTTTACAAACTCCGCAGGAACTATATTCAAATCCATTCTATTCATACCATCAACCCAATGTTTTGGAATAGCAGTTGCTTCAAGACCTGCAGTAATACCCATATTCTTTTTAGCAATCTTCTGAAACTCATTTGGTACTGTAACTTGAATATGTAAATCGGGTTGTTTTTCCAACTTACCCTCATAAATCATATTATCTAATATAAGTTTATGGTCTGGGTTTTGTTCGTTCAATGCATTCATTGGTGTATTTCCCCAACGAAGTGATGCCACTCTAACATCATACTTGTTTGATTTCAATAATTCCAACACAAGGTCTCTAGCATGATCTCCATAACCACTCCTTGTTGCTACAGGACCTTGAAATAAAATAAAAGGTTTTGTCATTATAACTCCTAAGCCTTAATTAAGGTGTATCGTTTTCTTGGTGTCCACTTTTCGAATGCAGTGTCCATATCTTTGATGAATCGGTTGCTCATATTTTCTGCCGTCATACCAATCTCCACTGTCTGAACAAACTCAAGTCCTTTTTCACCACATTCTTTTCTCTTTTCTTCACCCATATCATAAAAATGTTTTATACCATCTGCGGCATCTTCATAACGTGGTCTGTCATCATAGATGTATGGTGTAGGTGGTGAACCTTGAAGTGAAATGTTAGAGGGAAATACTGGAAATGCCCATTCACCATGCTCTTTGTATCTACCTCTGTGATTAGATTGAAACTCATCAGTATAATCATCTACTGTAAGATAAGAACCATCTTCTTTTTTGAAACCACATTGGTCTTGTAATCCACCTGTAACATTAACTACAATAGGTGTTCCACACATTAATGATTCACAAGTTCCTAATCCAAATCCCTCATTAGATGCAATATTGATTGTAACATCTGCCATATTATACATCCAACACATTTGATTATTATCTAATTTTTCATTTGAAAATATAACATCATAATCAGGACATAACTCATTAACTACTGCTGGTAAATCTGTTCCATTCTCATCAACTGGTTGCGTGTGCATTATTAATGCACATTTTTTGGATTGCTCTTTTGGTAACATATCACAAAATGTCTTAAATGCCATTATCACATCACCAGGTAATTTTCTACGAATATTTCTATTATTCCAAAACATTACAAAATCATATTGTTTATTACCTAGAATATGTTGTCTAAACTTTTTAACTTTATCATAATCTTTATGTAATTCATCTATTGGTTTAAAATCTTTATGATTTATACCATGTGGAACATAAGTGTTATCCCATTCAGTTCTTGGTTTCTTCTGACACACATTATCTACAATATTAACTGTTTGTCGTGATATATTCATAATCAAATCACAACTCTCATAAAAAGGTTCATTCCATCTTGGATAAGGTAAGTCGTCCCAGATATTATAATAGAATATTGGGATGTTTTGTCTGATTTCATGTTCCATATTATATAACCAAGTCCAAAATCTTGGGTCTGTATAATGTAAGATAGCATCTGGTTTTTCTATTGCCATTATACTTCTTAATACTTCATCGTTACCATAACCACTAATTGGATATATCTTTAGATATGCATCAGGTATATTATAATCTTTTTGAACTGATTCTGATATATCTACAACATTTCCCTCTTCGG
>Ga0315316_10002590_pt1 | contig 13014 bp, 7 predicted proteins | sample M160m3416metaG_FD_203702 | JGI IMG/M metagenome (GOLD analysis project Ga0315316, IMG submission 203702) | Ammonia-oxidizing marine archaeal communities from Monterey Bay, California, United States - M1 60m 3416 | ecosystem: Environmental > Aquatic > Marine > Intertidal zone | place: USA...
AAGCAATAGGGCGGTATATTTCTTTCCTGATGAAATAGTTAGAAATGTAAATGGAACAAATACATTTGTAGATGGCTTTTATATGGCGGCGTGTGCAGCGGGATGGCTCTCTGCGAGACAAAATGTTGCAATTCCACTGACCTACAAGAAACTCAGCGGGTTTTCAATCTTAAGAGATAAGACGTTTACAAGAACGATGCAGAATTCAATCGGATCTGTCGGAGCAACGCTTGTTACCCCGGTTACTGGTGGCGGAAAAATAATGCATGCGAGAACAACAAGTAACTCAGGGTTCGTTGAGGACGAAGAAATATCAATAATGTTTATTAGAGATAGAGTTAAGGAGATTCTGAGGCAGTCCCTGCAGGGTTTCCTTGGAACGGTAGAGAATCCAAATACCCAGGGCCTTATTACTGCTCGTATTATAAACATAATGGCCGGACTCGTAAGTCAAGAGCTTATTACGGCATTTGAAAACGTAAGAGTCGAGAGAGATAAGGTCGATCCAAGGCAGTGGAATGTATTTGTAAGATTCCAGCCCTCATATCCAATAAACTACATCTTCGTTGATATCGAAGTTGGCGTAATCTAATCTAGGAGAATAAATAATGGCCGATTATCCAAAAACAGGAAGTGTTTTAGATGAAACAATAAGAACTGCCTTATCTACACAGATCATCATTATGGTTAATAATGAGCCTGTTGGCGCGGTTCAGAGCTTTCAGGAAACACAAAACAGGCAGCTAAAGGCTATTACTGAGGTTGGCACAGATGGTATTATTGAATTGGTACCCTCAAGTGCAGCCAGGACATCTTTGACCTTAAGAAGAATTGCTTTTGATGGCTTATCCATAACAGAGGCTTTTTCTCGCGGCTTTAGAAACATTCAGGCGCAAAGAATTCCGTTCGACATTGTAGTGGTTGACCAGTTTACAGGTACGGACAATGACGCGATTATAACTACATATCATAATTGCTTTTTTGAAAGAATAGGAAAGACGTATAGTAGTGACGATTATGTTATTGTAGAAGACGCAACTGTGCAGACTGAGTATATATCATCTTTGCGAGGTGGAGAGGCCGTTGTTCTTACGCAAGGTGTTGGTGGCGGAAGGCAACTCGCCGGTACGCAAACTGATGATGTTGAGATTCTTGCAGACAGTGGAACGAGAAGAGGCTCATTAGACTTCCCGGGCCTTATATCTGCTGCATTTTAATTGATAAGTATAATTTAATCAATTAAATTAGTTTATTTTAAGTAAAATATAACCACCATAGGTTTGAGCCTATGGTGGTTTTTTAATGCATTAAATAAAATATAGGAGAATGTTATGGCTAGAAAAAAGGCTACTGTATCTTCCGATGGACCGGAATTAGAGCTAGAGACCGCAAGTGATAGATCTGGGATCTCTGCTCCAAATCTTAGAGATTTAATATTTCTTGGGTCAATACAGAAGGTTGTAAACATAGGGGGTTTTGATTTTACAATTAGAACGCTAAATGGAAAGCAACAAAAGGATGCGTTGGCAAGAACAATGCAGCATAATGATGATGAAAGGCTCGCCGTACTTAGGGGCGCCATACTTGCATCAGCAATTGTTGAGGTAAATGGCGTTGCATTTGAGTCAGCATATGATGACCTTGATAATGACGGAACTGCGCAAACTGCTTTGGATAAAAAAATGTCAATAGTTGAATCACTTCAAACAACCGTTGTTGATAGATTATATCTAGAATATGATGCGCTTACGAAGCAGGCAAATGAGGAGGTTGAAGAAGATACGCTAAAAAAATAACAAGCGACATAGAGTCTATATTGCGATGGGAGCTCTGTAAGATTTGGAATTGCAGGGTTGATGATCCAATATTTGCTGGCATTAATCAGTATCAGTGGTCATGGTATGCCCGGATGATATTAGAGGACAAGAGCAATGGTTACGAAAGAGATCTAAATTTCTTAGAGTACCTAGCGTCGTTCTGGAATTATGAAGCCGTTAAATCGATCCAAGATGCAAGGGCTATGGACGAAAGGCACAGCTTCGCCTCGGATCGGGAGTTCGAAGAGCAGGTTAAGACTGGCGAGTTTAAGGATAACGAATTCCTTGATGCAGTTAAGATAGCAAAAGAAAATACTAATTTTAATACTAATAACAGTAAGGCCTCTTCATCAGATAGGTTTAGAGTTCCAAGAAGCATTGCTTCTCTAAGAAAAATTATAGAGGACGATAGTTAGTATGGGTTGGACGAAGTTAATTGCGAGCATAACTAGTGGCGCAGATGTATCAGGCACCCTAGAGGAGCTTGCGAATAAGTTTGATTTATTATCAGAAGGCATAACTGGGTTTTCTAAAGCTGCAAATGATGCGAATGATAATTACACTAAGCTGCTCGATGGCATGGCCGACATAGGCAAGAGCATTGGCGAATTAGATGCAATATCAAAAACTTTGTTTGGAACATCATCTAAACTCGGAAAGTCGTTTGGTGCAGTACTAAAACCTTTAAGGCTAATTAGCCAGTCAGTTGGGTCGTTTGCGCAAGTTCAAAGAATATTTGCAGAAGCAGCAGGGGCGGTGGATGCGTTATCCGCTGGAGTGAGACAGACACACTCTGAATTTCATGTGCTGTCAAATACATTCGGAGGAACATACGCAGAGGCAAAGAAGCTATCTGAAGTGTTTGTTGACTTACAGCGAAAGTCTGGATCTGAAGCATTTGGTAATGTTAGCAGAAAAGAGCTTATGGATACCGCAGATGCCATGGCCTCTGCAAATATAGAAATATCTAGAATGTCTGAGGTAATACCTTCTGCGGGCGCTAATATGGATTTTCTTACCGCATCTGTTCTGCAGGCAGACGCTATGTCTATTAGTACTGCAGAACATATGAGCCTCATGTCTGATGCGATTATGAAGACCGGGCTTTCTTCGGATGAAGCATTCAAGCAGCTAGCCGGCTTTAAAGTTATTTCCGATAAAACTGGATTGAGCACTTCAAAAATAGCTTCGTCACTCAATACTGCAGTTGGTAACTTTCAGATGCTTGGTTTGTCTGCAGATTTTGCAAAGCCGTTAATGCTGGGGTTTGCGGAAAGTTTGTCGAGCGTCGGAGTTGGCATGGAGCATGCGCTTGGCTTATCGCAAACTTTAACAAAATCGCTTGCGGGACTTGGTGATGATTATGGGATGGCGCATTTGGTATCGAGCCTTGGAGGGCTTGAGTTTGGCCAAGATGGTAGCGCCATATCTGCCGGAATAGAGATAGAGAAGGCGATGCTTGATGCAGAAACAACCGGCGACTTTGAGGAGCTTGGGGCAACTTTGGCCGGAGGAATGAGGCGTACGCTTGAGCATTTTGGTGGCGGCGAAATAGTAACCCTTAATGATGCTGCGGCAGATCCGTCAAAAAGAAGTCAGTACTATATGCAGAAGGAGTTTTTGTCAGGCCAATTTCAAATGAGCGGCCAGGAGGCATCAAGAACGCTTGAGATGTTAGAGCAATTAGATGCTGCAGAGGCAGCCGGAGACTCTGATACTTCAAAGGCTCTAAAAGAACAGCTTGCAGACCAAGTATCGGGTAGGAATGACACAATGGCTTTGATGGAGAAGCAAAATGTTCATACGGCCGGAATTTTTGCTCATGCTCAGATGCAAACACAGATGCAATCCATGATGCTCAGAAAGGAGGCTGGCGGAGAAATGCTCGACCAGATGAAGGCAGAAGCGGAAGAGTTAGGCAAGGCATATACTGATGCGACTCAATCGGCATTAAAGCCCGAGTATATTAAAAATGCTGCGGCAAATTTACATACGGCCCTCCAAGGGACAGACCTGAAGGGCAAGGGAGAGGGGGCGAGCGGCAAGGCCACATTTACAGAAACATTCAGGGGCATGGCCGTCGATGCCCCTGGGCAAGTAGAGAAGGTGTCTGCGAGTGATATAGGCAAAGAAATGAATAACGCAATAGACAAGTTGATAAATTATTTAGCGAGCGGCGGCCAACTCACGGGGCCCGCTGGAAATCCAAAGTCTAATCCTCCGCCAGTCAAGGCACCCTCAAGTGATATACGTTTGAAAGAAGATATAACACATATTGGAGTCTCGGAATCTGGGCTGAATATTTATACATTTAGATATATTGGAGACAGCATACTTTATCAAGGGGTTATGGCCCAAGAGCTGCTTGTGTCAAATCCGGAGGCAGTTCTTATTGGTGATAATGGGTACTACAGAGTTGATTATAGCCTTATTGATGTTGATTTTATACCATTTAAAGAAAGCAGTATTTTACTAAATGATAGTACATTAGGACATATAAATGCAAGGATATAGAAAGACATTAAAGTTTTTAGTTCCAAAGAACAAAAATGCGCTGGGGAATTTCTCTCTTGAAAACAGAGAGATTGTTCCGGTTTACATAAACCCACAGCAAATTAATTTGCGTGAAAGGAAGATTATTAATAAGCAGCTAACCAAAGGTGGATATGTTATTCAGTATTGGGGAGAGGAAATGCCTATTATGTCTGTAAACGGAACAACGGGCTCATCTGGTATTGAGGGAATACATATATTGAGAGACATATATAGGTATGAGCAAATAGCTGTAAAAAAACAGCTTTTAGAAAAAATGCAAAATCAGACCGAATCAATGATAGGAAACCTAACCGGACTTGCTGAGATAGGCCAGAAGGCCACTAGTTTTTGGGGAAATCTAAGCGATGTGTTTAGCACATCTGGAATGACAGATATGTTGGGCTCTCAGTGGCTATCTGGATCAAAAAGTGTTGTTGACTCATGGGTTAGCGCGTTTGATCAGACCGCAGATGATGCTGTGCAGAGAACAGTCCTGCATCCGTCTCTTGCGGCGTACGCGGTTAGTATGGATATTTATTTTCAAGGAGAGCGGTTTCGTGGTTATTTTACAAACTTTAGTACTAGCGAAAGAGCAGGGACGCCAGGGCTGTTTGATTATAACTTTGAATTTGTGATAACCAAGAGAATGGGGAAAAGAAATAATTTTATGCCATGGCATAGGAGTCCTGTTGACTCAAGTGGTGATCCAATTCCTGCATCAATTCCATACGGAAAGGAGGTCGGCGGAGTTGACCGTGGCTTAACATATCCGCCAACATATGATCCTGGAGCGCTACTTGATGAGGACGGAGAATATTCATTTAGATTTGCACAAGATCCTGATGGCTTAGTTACGGAGGGCGCCTTTGAGGGGGAGTCGATATCTGACGCCTCTGAAGTCGAGGTTAATATTGATAGGAACAGTAGTATAGATGAGTGATAATCCCTGTATTGCAGTTTGGAGTCAAATGTGAGTGGATGGCTATCAGAAAATTTTGAAAAGTACCGAGAAATGCTTGGAGCATCAAGCTCTGACACGGATGACTTAGACAAACTGCTTAGAAAGGATGTAACTAACCGAGTCGACTTGGTAGAAGATGGTGTTTCCGTATATTTAAATCAGAATAGATCTGAGTCTATACGCCCAAATACAAGAAACACTGTTAGTATGAATCCAGAGGCGGTAATTCTAATAAAAAAGAAGGCGTTTACCACTCTTAAGTCAGCAAATGACTTGCAATGGATGGATAAGACAGAAAAGTTTCTTCTTAGGGCTACAAAAACTCTTTTCGCATATAAGGTCACACAGATAAGGGCGTATGAAGCTCTCACTAAGCTTGATGATTATTATGAGAAAAATAGATCTATAAATTTATTATTGTTTTCAGATTTTCTTTATAACATACAGATGCTGGCTCTCCCGGAAGGCACTCATGATCAGCAGTCGAATTATCTTATTGAGCAGTTTACATTAAGATATGGGCCCTCTGAGGCTTGGAGCGCATCTGTTCGTGATGAGTTCCAGAGAGAGATAGGAGCCATAAGTGGCAGCAACTTAAGTTTATCTATTGATGGCGAAATTGATTTGTTAATATCAAATACAAGAAGGCGTATGGCTGAAATTAATTATGATGCTATAAATGAAACTGATATGGCGTCAATAACGAGTGTCTTAAAAAGAAATGCGTTTGGTGCTGATGCAGGTCTTACGACATGGATTGTTGATCCAAGCAATACTGATAATTATACGACTGGTCCTGGCACTGGCGTTATTGAGCTTACACTGTTTAATTCATTTACTACAAATTGCTCAAACGATGCGACCCCAAGCCAAACTAGCTTTACTTTAGAGGATCCATACAGAATATTGGATATAATTGAGGATGATATAGAGCTTGCTATAAATGAGGCTTTAAGCGGAACAATAGGTATTTTGAGCGCAATGTCCGGAGGAGGGGAGGTTTTGGGCTCTCAAAACTCCAATGTTCCACTTATAGACGGCCATATGATAGGCTCATCTATGCTTGAGCTTATGGGCCTCGGAAGCATGGATGACACTCTTGATATAGATTATGTAAGAGATAGGCTTAGAACATTTTATTTAGGTAAGCCATTCATAAATGCAGCTGATGGCGTAAATATATTTATTCGTGGAAATAGAATGACTAATGATTATTCTAATTCTGGAGCATCATTAAATTCTTTATCTATAATGGATAATTCAGAGTATGCAATTGATGAGGTTATGCTGAAGGCCGAAAAGAAGCTTTATGCTGGAAATGTGAATGAAGATGTGCTTGATCTTGATGCATATATTAGAATGAGAGACAAGTCATCTTTGTCAATGATACATGTGTTTGGGGGCTTTGTAACGAATACTTCATCTGCATTTTCTGGTGGCAAAAACACAGTTTCTGTAAACTGTGTTGATAACATGGAGTGGCTGAAGTGGTCGAGGATTATAGGGCAGCCGGGACTGAATGACCCAAGGGGGCTTTTGGAAGACCCCGTCACCCCGTTTGAAATAAAAACAGATGCTTCTGGATCAATGACGTTTGAGGAATCGCCAGAGCTTTTGTATGAAAATAAAATTCTTATTGAGACTGGGCTCTTAACATTTGATTCTGGAATTTTAAATGGACAGTTTGCGTCGGAAGACAACATTGTTCAGGGACAATATAACCTTGGGGGATCGTTATTTGGGGCGATGAAGATTCAATCTCCAAGCGGATTTGTTTACAGATGGAAGAGTGGTATAATTACGGCAACAGCAGGACTTACATCAAATAATCCTTTGTTTAATGATTGGGCCCAGATAAGTAAATATGGAGAAACTTATGGCGTTGCTATAGGTGAAGATGTATTTAATAATCTTGATACGGCAAATATTCTTAGTATGCTTATTGTTGGTCAGCCATATAATGTTGATGCATTCATAAGGCAGTCATATGAAATACAGGGTATAACTAATACGAGCGCATCCACTCTAAGCTCTTCGGATCCTCTATTTTCTGTTCTTAACGCAACAAGAAAGCAGAATTTAAGATTTGGAAACTTTAAGCCATATCGTGTAATAACGATGAACGCAAGCTCTGTAGAGAGGCTTACGTCAGATAGTTTATTAAAAACACAAACAAATACAAAAATAGAGCAACTTCAGAAAAGAAAAGCTGAATTGAGGGGGATGATTAAAAAATTAAACTCTAATGATTCGCTTATAACATCGTCTCTGAATACAGAGATAAAAACAATTGATGCGGGCATACAGCAGCAGCTGGCACGTGCGAATATGGATCAAAACAGTCTAAATAATGCTGGTCGTGATACAAGCTTTAATCTTTTTGGTGAAACACAGGATATGGCTAATTCCGGAAACTATGAAGCAGATCAGTATATATCCAGGGCCATGACGCAAGTTGGCGCCCAAAGGCGAGTTGATGATGTCAGAATGAATAATGATCAAAATCTTTTTATAATATCTGATCAATACGACAGTAATACAGAGATAAAGCAATATTTGTTTCAACTAAAAAAAGGTGGCTGGAATTTATTCAGTGGGCAATTTTATACTGCATACGAAAAATGCGTAGAGGCATCATCAATAATTGATTTGGAGTTTTTCTGTAATTCCGCTGGCCATCTTGAGTTGAGACCTCCGCAGTGGAATAGAACACCATTGAGCGTATTGAGAGACTACCTTGAGCTATCAAGATCTGAGAATAAAAATATAATACCTGAGTTTTTACAAAATTTATTTGAAACAAGAATTCAGTCTTTAAGGAGAGAGGTTCATGCTCTTAATGTAAAAATAGCGCTCACCTCTCTTTTGATGGGGTTCTTTCCAGATCAGCAGATAATACCTGGTATGTCAATTAGTGGCTCGGAGTCATTGAAGTTCTTTGGGATTCTTGTGAATGCCGATGAATCTGGTTCGGGCGAGGCAAATGTTGATTTGTATACAGAATATGAAAATTTTGGAGACGGTCTCGTTGGCGCTCTAACCAAGGGCGCGAATCTTATTGATAAGAGCACTGAGGGCGGAGCACTTGGCTTTTCGCTAGACATGAATGGTGGCGATCCAGAAGGGGACATTCTTCTTGGTGATACGGAAACTTTGTTAGGTGATTTTGACCCAATATCGCAGCAAGTTATGTCTTTGGCAGGACAAACTGATATTATAAGCGAGCTATTCCCAGATGGAAACTCGGCAGAAAGGCCGCCGGAAAACACATCTCGTGGAGGCCTATTTGGTTCGTCAACCGCAGTAAATGTAGTTGCGGTCGCACGAATAGATATTATTCAAAAAATAAGAGAGGCGTTTAAGCGGCTATCAGGAAAGGACCCATTGACTAGCGTTATTGGGGGCAAGGCCGTAGACTTTAGCGACTTTGGCTCTGGAAATCCTGCGATACCTGCGGACGGGAAGGCTACGGCTATTTCCAATAGAGCGCGAGCTGAAGCTGAAATAAGCGAGTCTATAAAGATTACAAAGAAGTTTGAGCTTTTAAAGGCCCTTGAGAATGCCGTATCTGAGCGGGACACTAAGGTTTCAACTTTAAAAAGAAATGTAGAGAAAGAGAAGGAGCTGCAGGAGATAGAGCGCGCGCTATCAAGCGGATATGCAGATCCTTTTGACCAGATGCTTGATCAGGCTGATGATCCAAATGCGTTAATAAAAAATGAAAGTGGATGGCTAGACACCCTAAAGGGTGTTTATGATGTAACAAAGCAATCTATAGATATACTAACCGGTGAGGCAACAGAGTCTACTCTATGGGATCATTTGATTATAGATGACACTAGGAATTATTTAGGTCCGGGCTCTGGAAAGCGCTTTGTTATAAAGAATCATAACATAATTCGTGCAGACTTCAAAGAAACGCCTCCTAATTTTACAAGAATAAATGTTGTTGGTGATGCTCCGATATATGGTGACGCATATAGAAAGGCGTTTAATGGTGTAGCATTTTGGTGTGGCGCCACAGATTTTGACTTATGGAGGCAGTACGGATACAAGCAGGGCGGAGATATCAAGCTTAATTTCGCGGCAAATGCAGAGCTTCAATGCAAACCATATGCGATTATGCAGTTGCAGATGCAAAGAGCAAAAATCAACTCAGGCTCCGTAACCTTGGTTGGAAATGAATATTATCAGCCAGGTGATGTTGTCTATGTGCAATATAAGAATTTGCTTTATTATGTTACACAAGTGAGCCATGCATTTCAAATGGGAGGCTCATTTACTACAACGCTGGCTCTAACGAATGGTCATCCAGTAGGCTCCTACTTGCCTAGCCCATTCGATATAATAGGCCAACAGTTTGTTGGAGATTCTTTGCACCAAAACATATTAGTTCATAGAAGCAACACGGGTGATGATGACTATACGCCTTTACAGCCAGATAGCACCATAGTGTTTCCGCCAAATGTAGAGATAGGCGATGATAATGTTAGTACACTTTTAGATTACCAACATAATCAAAAGAGATATTATAATATGATGCTAGATCTTTCTTCAAGGGGTGTTATGGGCGATGGAGTGTATGTCGTAATAAGAGGGTTTATCGGGCCCACCCAGGTGCCTTTGGATCCGCGAAAAGAAGTTGCGGATAGAATGGAGACGGTAAGGAATCTGTTAGTAGACCCCGTGCAGATAACCCAAGGAAAATGGAGTTCTTCGGGCGGTGATGACTTTATCGATGCATTTAGTACAAAAAGCAGCACCAAAGGCATAACATCGATGATATTGCCAAACGGACACGCCGTTGCATCAATATCGGAAGATAAAATAATTATGCAAACGGTTAACTTAAATGGCGATAATGTTGATTATAATATAGAGTGTATGAATAGAGATATCTATGACAGGTGGGAGGTAGATCAAGGTAAGCGTATGGTAGATGTCTCAAAATCAAGAGAGGATATTATAGAGTCAGATATAAAAGATGGAAAGACTAGGTTTCCAAATGGTGGTCCGAGCCAGGGCACATGGTTTCATATGAGAGATGGCCTTGCAAGCGGAGATAAGGATGCTGTTCATAGAGTAATAGAGGTTGGGATAATTACCTTATAATATAATTTAATATAACTTACTATTTTGGTGGTTATTTGGTATTATATTATAATAGTTTATTACTTTATGAAAATCATTTATTATTTTTACTGGTTACCAACATGGATCATGAATTATTTGAAGCAAAGATAGTCACAGTTGATGCTATCAAGAACACTTGTGTTCTCGAGCTGCTTGGCAAAAGCGGTGGCGGAAAAAACGTAAAAGACGTGCCACTTCCACAGCATTCTGGCCATACAGATCGTGGCGTACATATACATTATCCAGTTGGAACCAGAGTTCTTGCGGTACTTGCGCCCTCTATAACAAGGAGCCCTGTAACGATATTGAGCGTATTTTCAGAAACTCATTCATCCGGAACAGATTTAGACCCAATGGATATGAAGGCAAATGTATTTGCCAATCCTAGAATGAGAGACTCTAATTTTTCTCCAGACGCAGCAATTAGGGGCGCTTACGGTTCCGATGTTGCGCTTTTTAAATCTGGAGACATAAGGGTTTCCACTTCTCGTGGAAATGGAATGTATTTGAGAAAAAGAAACTGGGGGGACAGCCTTTATCTTACATCTCATCTTATTTTAGAAAGCAGCAACTCCCATAATGTTATATCTGGAAATGTAATAAGGGTTCTTGGTGCAGATCGCGCCGCGCATCAGCCGGGGGAGTTTTATGAAAACTCATTGGCATGTGATTATAATCAAGATAATCCGCCCGGCCTACATGAAGTTGGGATGTTTCCGCTAAGCCTGTGCAGTGATGTTGCTGGTGTTTTGGACATGGCGAGAAACCCAAGAAGAGCGGAGTATGTTCTTAAGGTAAATGAATATGCTCAGCAATCAGGGTTTAAGGGGTTTGATCATGAGGCAAAAATGCAATCTGGTGATGCCGATCTAACAACAGATGGGTACACTTTTGCGAGAGATAAATCTACTACAAATAGGCTTCATATGCCTGAAAACCAGCTTCTTGAGATCATTGCCGGAAGTGTAGTTGATATAAATGCAAATGTATTGGACATAAATTATAACAAGGTTATTCTCGGCTCTGATACCGCCGGCAGGTACCCTTGGAAAGATACCAGGCCTCTGGCGGAGATTTTTGCTGTTGATGCGATGCTGAAGAGCAGAAGAGAGATTGGTTATCATTTTCAATTATCTACAAATGTATTGTCAATTCCAAATAGCTCTAGCGCTTCAAACTTTGTTTTAGACATAGACAAAGAGGGCGTTATGAAGCTCAATGTTCCCAAATCGAGTAATACGGGGAATGTTCCCTTTGTATCTACTGCAAATTTTCTCGGCCCAGGTGATGATGTAAGTATAAAATATGACAACCCAAGCAAATCAGAGCCTGTCCCGATAACACTATGGAGTGATTTTTTAGAAACAAATGATGAGGACGGCGATGGCGAAGTAGATAGTAGTACGCTAAATGTGAATGGTGGATTTAGAAAGCCTATTCTGCCATTTGCAAAGAATGTGCCATCACGTGAAACTGGTGTTGAGTATTTAAATGTTGGTGATAATCAATATTTTCCAAAATTAAATAGCGATGGTACGAACGCGAGGGTTAGGGTAAATACTACCAAATATCACAATATGTATGCGGCAGCAGAAAGGGCTATTGCAAATAGAATTAGTGAAATAAAGATGGTGAAGATAGGAAACAAGAGCCTTGTTAAGAGCAGCCCCTATGGAAAGCAATTTGAGGTATTGGCGGTAACTGCAAGAAATCAAAAAGAACAGCTTGACCCCCCATATCCTGCTGACAGAACCGTTGTTACGGTCATGCCCGGCCCCCCAGCAGTATATCCCGGGGGGGAGAGGTGTGTTGTTGCCGGCAGTTCAGTCACTAAATGGGGCTCATATTCAAATAGCTATACAACAACAACGGATTCTTCAGAGGGCCCAAAGGCCGTGCCGCTGGAGGGATGGCTGCCGTCAGGCGGAAAGAGCGCAAATTTAAATTTTGAAGGAAGCGTTGAGGTGTCTGTAGGGAAGGATAATTTCGATGCCAAAAGCCTTGTTTTGGATACAGCCGGATCTTTAATTGCCTGGCTAGGAAAAGATAAAAACAACAGAAGCGCCGTTGTACAGACAGATGGTGAGGTTGTTATAAATATTGGCGGAAGCTATGGTGATCCAGGAAGTTCAGACGAATATTTGAAGCCTTCGGACGCTAAAACAATAGGGAATGGCTTTAATCCAGGAAGGCTTGATTTGAAAGTAAATGTTTTGGACAAAGGGTTTGTCGGAACTGATGGCACAGGAGCTGATGGTTCAAATCCATATAGAACTGGCGACTATACTATATCAATAAGCGAGAATGGCCTCGTTATAGCAGGCTGCAATACTGGTACCCCAATGATAATAAGAAATGACGGCGATATAAATATAGAGGCAACAAATATGCTTAGGCTTTACGGAGGGCACTCCTTGGAGCTTATTGATGGCCAGCAGAAGCCCGTTAAGCTAAGTGGCATAGGGAATGCAAGATGAGTGAATTCGCCATAACATCAGGTTTCGTGGGGATTAAGACCTCTTTTACCGTCACTACAGAGACAATAACAACCGGCTGTGGATGCGTAGA
>Ga0315316_10002592_pt1 | contig 13012 bp, 5 predicted proteins | sample M160m3416metaG_FD_203702 | JGI IMG/M metagenome (GOLD analysis project Ga0315316, IMG submission 203702) | Ammonia-oxidizing marine archaeal communities from Monterey Bay, California, United States - M1 60m 3416 | ecosystem: Environmental > Aquatic > Marine > Intertidal zone | place: USA...
ACCGACATCATGAAATACTTGCTGACTTCCTTTGCCTTCGAGATCTCCCGGCAGCACGATGCGACGTCCGGCATGTTCCGCGATAAAGATCAGAGATTTTTCGTTGTCGTGGGCATCCGGCGGGAGATGCTGACGCTCACGCTGCAGACACCACAATAATGATCTGCCAAATCGGGCCGAGTCTCCGCTGCTGAGGATTCGCACGGGCGTCCCCGTGGCGTCGGCCATTTGAACAACCGACTGCACGGATGCCGACTTCGACGTCACGAAGTCTCGCGATGTCACGATCTCCGACACCGGGATTCGGCTCAGTATGCCTGCCACAGCGTTATAGTGATCGGAATCTGCATGAGAAATGAGTATGCCATTCAGACTGCGGTAGCCTCGATTCCAGAGAAAACGGCAGATGACGTCGGCCGTTCGTTCGCCTCGATTCATTGCACCGCCGTCTACAAGAATGACCTCGCCGCTGGGGAATTCGAGTACGGCGGCGCTGCCGTGTCCGACGTCCAGAACCGTACATCGCAGATCGTTGAGCACACTCGGCTGTGTCGCTGCCGTGAATCCCGCCAGGACCGAGCAGTACAGGCCGCAAACGGCGATCCGTTTCAGCGGTCGCCAGCGGATCAGAAGTGTCATCGGCATCAGCATGTAGTAGGCGATCAGAGACCAGTCTGGGATATCCGCAATGTAGACATGACTCAGGTTTACGCTGGCCGTCGATTCGACGGTCTTTGTCATGATTGCAAGCAGCCACGAGAATCCGGGCCCTGCGATCAACGCCAGTGACGGATGCAGCATGCCAGCGGCCAGAAGAACGAAACCGACACAAAGTGTCAGTCCGGTCAGTGGGATCAACAGCACGTTGACGAGGATTCCGGCGGGCGACAATACATGAAACGTTGCTGCCACCAGAGGAGTCGTGAGTGCCAGGATAGACAGCATCTGCCGCCAGCGCAGTTTGAGCCGCGTCCACAGTGCCCTGAAAACATCAAGCAGCTTTTCAACCGGGTTCAGGGCGTCAGCCGGGACGTTCAGGTGCGGCTGGTCGGGCGTGCAGCATCTGGACACCCACCCAAGTGCTGCCACCGACAGAAAGGACAGCCACGCTCCCGTATCGAATACCAGATAGGGCTGGAAGCTGACCATGATGATTGCCGTAACCGACAGCAGGGCGACGATTCCCTGATTGCGCCGCACAAACTGAGCGAATACAAAAACGACAAAGAAAACAGTGGCCCTCAGGACTGACGGGCGCAGGTCGGTGATCATCGCGTAAAGGACACACACCGCCGCAGTCAACAGCAGAGCCCGACTGCGGCGAATGATGAATAGGTGAAAGATGCTCAGCAGAAACGTACACAGGATGCCGACGTGCAGTCCGGATATCGCCAGCAGGTGCATCGTACCACTGGCAACAAACGCATCTGCCGTTTCAGACGGCAATTGATTACGATTCCCCAGCAACAGAGCCAGAGCGATGCCGTGCACCTGTTCTGGCAGGGTCATGACCAGAACTGAATGTGCTTCATTTCGCAATTCGCTGATCCAGTAGCCGGCCGACCATTTGCTGCTCGGGATAACAACACGAATGGCGGAAGGATGATTCACAAACAGCAGGCCGGAAATGTGACGCCTGTTCAGGAAACGTGCATAATCAAATTCCCCCGGGTTTCCCGGGGCGTCAGGCCAGTCCCAGCGTCCCGTCAGCGTCACTTTATCACCCTTGTGCAGCATCGAAGTGGCGTTGCCGTTCACGTATACGTGGTAGTCGCCTCCCACATCTCGTGCACCCGACGAAGTGCTCAGAGACTGTGCTGAGATCAGGAACTGCGATTGCTCGGCAGTGCCGAAGACTCGTGGCGCGCTCTTTGACGAAGGTCGGACATGCAGGCAGGGAACAGACGCGATGCGTCCGGACAGCGTTAGTGTCACAGGGCCTTTTCGCAAAATGTCACTCACGGATCTCTGTGCAGACGGAGACACGTATCTTTGCCAGCGGACCACTCCGAACAGTACGAACGCCGCCAGCACGCAGATGACACTGACTTTGTGATGGTGTTGTCGTCTGAAAAAGTATGCTGCGATCAGGCAGCCCGGACTTGCTGCAAGGAAGAGACCATGCGCGGCAGACACGACTGAACCCAAAGTGATTCCGCCGACCAGCGCGGCTGCTGTCCACGCACTGAGTGGCAGGTTCGGTCGGAGGAAACGCGTCAGCCGTGAAGATTCCTGATCCTGCCGACGAAAGGGCGTTTGGAAGACATCGGCCGAATCGTCCTGGTTCTCATGGAGATGCGGCAGAAGCAGTGTGCTCTTGTCCGGGCCGCTGCAGTCTGTATCCGGTATATTTGCGGGCACGGCTTCCGCATCCTTGGCAAGGTCTTACTTCTGATCAAGATCGTTCAAAATCGGTTGCAGTTCGTCGACAAAGTCATTGACGTCCTGGAATTCACGATACACGGATGCAAAACGCACAAAGGCGACTTTGTCCAGTTCGCGCAGTGCACTGAAGACCAATTCGCCAATATGCCGGGATGGAAGCTCGCGCAGACCATCTTCGTAAATTGCAGCTTCGACTTCGGAGACGACCCGGTCAATCTGCTCGTTGCTCACCGGCCGCTTATAGCACGCTTTTTCGATGCCGGCGCGAATCCGGTTGCGGTCGAATGGAACTCGGGATCCATCCTTTTTGATCACCTTGACGGGCGATTCTTCGATCCGCTCATACGTTGTGAATCGGCGGCTGCATTCCAGACATTCGCGACGGCGCCGGATAGAAAAATCCTGACTGTTCCGCGAGTCGATGACTTTGGTTTCGTCGTGTTTGCAGAAGGGACATCGCATAACGAAGTCCTCCGGATGGTGGAAGCCCGAACAAACCTCCCTGGCGTTCTGGCTGATTCGTACCCCGTCTGAGCTGTGGGGAAAGTCATGCTTTATTCTAACACCAACGGCAGTCACTTGAGAACCGACCAGCGATTTTCTCGCACTCCGCTCATTTTGCTGCCATCCACGTCGGATCGTCTCGGTGCCGTTGATGTTGCCACGGATCGCCCACGTTGTGATACCCAAGTTGTTCCCAATAGCCAGGGATGTTGTCAACACTCAAGGTAATTCGCTTAACCCATTTGGCACTTTTCCATGCGAACAGACGTGGCACGACCAGGCGTACCGGACCACCGTGATCACCGTCAATCGGATCGCCATCATGTCGGTCCGCCAGCAACACGTCGTCGTGCAGCAGAGCTGAGAGTGGTAGATTTGTCGTCCAGCCGTCGTCGTAGCCTTCAATAACCGCAAATCGGCACTGTGGCTGAACGTTGGCTTGGTCCAGTAACTTTGCGACAGACACCCCTTCCCACAGATTTCCAAGACGCGACCAGGCAGTGACGCAGTGAAAGTCTGAATAAACGGAATTTCGAGGCAGCCGACGAAATTCCGGCAGCGAGTACGTTGTCGGGCAGTCGACCAGTCCGTCAATCGTCAACTGCCAGTGTGCAGAGACAATGTTCGGCACCGTGCCGGCATGCAGCACGGGCCACTTTCGCGTACGATGCTGTCCGTCCGGAAGGCGGTTCGCCCGCATGGTGTCCGGCGAAACTATTGTGTGCTGCGGCAAATGATCGCGGTCGGGAACATGTTCAGATTGATACTTGGGATCTGTCTTTGGGCTATACATCAGATTCCTTCTACTTGGTGAGTCTGCCGCATTATACTTCGCTGGGCCGACATCATGCCCAGCCAGGGCTCCACCTGCGGCCCGAATCTGTCGAAATCGTCTACATCTCATTCCCACAGACCCGTGTTGGTTTGCTGCACCGTGCCCTCTGTCGCCGGTGAATTGACTCAGATGATGCCGGGGCTCTCTGTTGGGAATCGAAGGCGATGCAATGTCGCAGTGTGAATCCGGCGAATTACGAACCGTCATTGTCTCCGTAATCTCCGTCGTGGGGGCTCACGTTTCCGGAAAACCATTGAAATTATCGGGAGCGTGGCGATTGTCGGGTACGTAAGTTGCCCTTTCAGGGGGTGGGAACCGGCGTCGGGTCTCCATTGACCGTGTTTCGCTCGTTCTAATACACTTGCCGGTACAGAGGTTACGACAATTTGATGTCGCATTCGGGAACTCCTGTCGGGCCGGTCAGGCAGACTGTGTGACAGCTAGCCAGGGGGCAGTCTGCAGAAATTGCAGTGCGGTTCAGTCATGGGATCGCTGAGGTTACGCGTTTTTTTGAGGACACACGTCGGACATGGAATGGCTGGATAGAGTTGGTGACTTCTTCACCTTAGCGACTGGTAAGATCGAACGCGGAATGACTTCAGTATTCGGCTCCTCAAATGAGAAGCGAATCAAGAAGATCGGTTTCGTATGCGACAAGCACGGCAAGGTGACTATCACCCCCGGTTCACTAATTGACCGAATTAACGGCCTTGAGCCTGCGTGGCAGGCTAAAACCAACGAAGAACTGCTGCAGACGACCGCGATTTTTCGTGACCGCCTCGCCGCTGGTGAAACGGTCGATGATCTGCTGCCCGATGCATTCGCGGCCGTGCGTGAATCCGGTCGACGGTTTCTGAAAATGCGTCACTACGACGTACAGCTTGTGGGAGGGTGGATTCTGCACAACGGCATGATTGCGGAAATGGTTACTGGAGAAGGCAAAACTCTGGTTGCCACCCTGGCGACGTTTCTTAACGCAATTGCCGGCAAAGTTCATGTCATCACGGTGAACGACTATCTGGCTCGCCGTGACATGGAATGGATGGGCCCCATTCATATCAATCTGGGAATGACAATCGGCGCCATTCAGTCCGACATGGGCCCGCAGGAGCGGCAGCAGCACTATGCCTGCGATATTACGTATGGCACAAGTAATCAGTTTGGCTTTGATTACCTGCGCGACAACATGAAGCCGACAAAGGAGCTGCAGGTTCAGGGAGCTCTGGACTACGCGATCGTGGATGAGATCGACAATATTCTGATCGATGAAGCTCGCACACCGCTGATTATTTCCGGTCCTGCGCACGACAATCTGGACAAGTACCCCAAGGCCAACACGATTGCCCGACAGTTACGATCTGATGTGGATTTTGAAGTCAAGGAGAAGGAACACACCTGTCACCTGACCGAAGAAGGTACTCGCCGCGCTGAAGAACTCGCTGGTGTTGACAGCTTTTACACGGCCGGAAACATGGAGTGGCCGCATCTGATCGACAACTCGTTAAAGGCGCATCACCTGTACAAAAAGGACGTTCACTACGTCGTTGAACGCGGCGAAGTTGTGATCGTGGACGAGAATACCGGTCGCAAGATGGAAGGTCGCCAGTGGAGTGATGGCCTGCATCAGGCCGTGGAAGCGAAGGAAGGCATGAAAATCAAGGCCGAGTCACAGACGCTGGCCACGATTACCCTGCAGAATTATTTCAAGCTGTACGGCAAGCTGGCCGGCATGACCGGAACGGCGATGACGGAAGCAGAAGAGTTCTGGAAGATTTATCAGCTGGACGTCATGGCTGTTCCGACGAACAGAGTCATGGAGCGTATTAATCATCCGGACAATATTTACGGCACGGATAAAGAAAAATGGAACGCGGTTGTTCTGGAAATTCAGGAGGTTCATAAGACGGGGCGACCGATTCTGGTGGGCACAACGTCGATCGAAACGTCCGAACTGGTCAGCAATAAGCTGACGAAACGAGGTATCAAACATGATGTCTTAAACGCAAAGCAGCACGAACGCGAAGCCGAAATTGTTGCTCAGGCGGGACGACGTGGTGCCGTGACGATCGCGACAAACATGGCCGGTCGCGGTACTGACATCATACTGGGCGGAAACCCGGAGCACTCGGCATGGGAGGAACTAAAGACCAGGTACGAATCAAGGCTGGAAGTCCCGAAATCCGAGTGGGATGAGTTGACCGATCAAATCGCTGAACGAGGCGGTATGAAGGTCGAGGCCGCAGAGATTCAGGAATGTGGCGGTCTGCACGTTGTTGGTACTGAGCGGCACGATTCCCGCCGCATCGATCTGCAGTTGCGCGGACGCGCCGGTCGGCAGGGAGATCCGGGATCCAGTCGATTCTTCATCTCGCTTGACGACAAGCTGATGCGGTTGTTCGCCGGTGACTTTGTTAAAAAGGTTATGCAGTGGGCGGGGCTGGAGGACGGCGAACCTATCATCAGCCCCATGGTTACTCGGAAGGTTGAAGGTGCCCAGAAGAAGATTGAAGAACGTCATTTTGATCAGCGAAAGAATCTTCTTGAGTACGACGAAGTAATGGACGAGCAGAGGATGCGGACGTACTCATACCGTCAGAATATTCTGGACGGCGCGGACTGTCGCGATCTGCTGGTTGGCATGATGGACGACCAGATTGATCACTGGGTAAGCCACTTTCTGAACAGCGATTACCGTAACGAAACAGTGGTCGAGTGGGCCGCCCAGAAGCTGCATCTGGAACTGGATGCGAGGCAGTTGCGCGGCTATGACCGGAATCAGCTGGAAGATTATCTGCGTGACGAAGCGGAGCGTCAGTACGACGGAGTCATCTTTGAACAGATGGAAGTCCATCTTCCGGAAGAAGGTGGGGATCAGGACGAAGACATTACTCGCCAGTGGAACTGGGTCGCACTGACAAAGTGGGCCAACGTTTACTTCGGCCTGAATCTGCATGACCGGGATCTGCCGAAGATTGATCGGGCTGACCTGCAGATTCACCTGCTGGAACTGGCGCGGGGATTTATCAGCCGTTGGGACCTGAAGATTCTGGATGAGTTCCTGGATGCTGACTTCGAACGTAAATCCCTGTGCGGCTGGGCTCAGCACCACTTTACGCTGAACATCACTGTGGAAGACCTTGCGGGAAAAGAACTAAACGAGATTGAGGATTATCTGAAGGAACTTGTTCGAAAACGCTACGACGAAAAGGAAGTCACGTTTCCCGTCAATGTCGGCCTGAGTAGTTTCCTGTCCGGTGACGGTTCCCAGGGCGAAAAATACAATCGTGAGAAGCTGTGTCGCTGGGCGAATGCACGATTCAAACGGGAATTTTCGCCCGAACAGTTTGCATCGATGTCGACACAGCAGATTCTTGACCTGCTGATTGACACGAGTCGCGACTATTTGAAAAGCAGGCCGGATTCTCGAATGATTGAGTCGAGGCTGCTGGAGCTGCTGCCTGATTCTGACAACGCCGCAACTCGAGTGACTCCGGAGCAGGCGCAACAGGTGGCCGAATGGGCCGACAAAGAAATTCACTGGACGGTGGACCGGGAAAAAGTGCACTCGATGCGGCCATCGGAAGCACGAACCCGGTTTTTGCAGGGTGTTGACCACGCCTTCCGTCCCGAACTGCGTCAGACAGAGCGATCGGTGCTTCTGGAAATTGTTGACACAGCGTGGAAGGATCACTTGTATTACATGGGGCATCTTCGCCAGGGAATCGGCTTTGTCGGTTATGCCCAGAAAGATCCCAAGACTGAGTACAAACGCGAAGGACGCAAGGCGTTTCTGGCCATGTGGGAACGCATCGACGAACAGGTGACTCAGGCCATCTTTCGAATTGAACAGGAAAGCCCCGCGTTCGTCGGATCACTGTGGAAGGTCACCGCCACCGAACAGGACGTGGCGCCGCCGATAGACGATGCGGTCGACAAATATCAGACCAGTGGTGCGGAACCGGGAGAAGGGAACAAGGCTGTAGATCCTATCGTCAACGCTTCGCCCAAGGTTGGCCGCAACGACCCGTGTCCCTGTGGCAGTGGTAAGAAGTACAAGAAATGTTGCGGTAAGTAGTTGCGCAGACCGGAATGGATTCTGTGATGAAGTGGGTTCTGAATTGTATCTATGCACTGCTCCTGTCAGTGATGTCTCCTGTCATTCTGTGGCGAAGTCTTCGTCACGGAAGATATCGGCAGGGATGGTCCGAAAAGCTGTTTGGCAGATTGCCACTCAGTGGTGACGGGAAACCTGTCGTTTGGTTTCATGCGGTCAGCGTTGGCGAAGTCATACAACTGCACAAGATTGTGGACGCTTTTCGTACCGACACGGGTGACAGCTGTCGGATTGTCGTCACAACCTCGACTGACACGGGGTATGAACTTGCCCGGTCCAGATTTCAGGACTGCACGGTGTCCTGGTTTCCTCTCGATTTCTCATGGGCTGTCTCGAATGCTCTGCGGCGCGTCAATCCACAAATGGTTGTCCTGGTCGAGCTGGAATTGTGGCCCAACTTTCTGAGTGAATGTGGTCGTGCTGGCGTCAGCACCGCGCTCGTGAATGCCCGGATCAGTGAACGCAGCTTTCAGGGGTATTCGCGGGTAAGGTCGGTGATGGCTCCACTGTTCAGGCAGTTTGATGTTGTCACTGCACAGACTGACGCATATGCCAGTCGACTCCTCAGTCTGGGAGTATCCAGGACGGCCATGCAGGTCACCGGTTCCGTCAAATATGACGGGGTGACAACGAATCAGCAGAATGCAACAACCGCAGGATTTCAAAAACTGTTCGGTATTGCGGACGACGATGTAGTTCTGATGGCGGGCAGTACACAGCATCCGGAAGAACAGTTGGCGCTCGACGCCTGGATGGCCCTGCGGTCCGAGTATCCCAATCTGCGACTTATTCTGGTGCCTCGACACAAAGAGCGATTTGATGAGGTCGCGTCAGCGGTTCGTAGCACGGGATGCCGATTGCAGCGACGCTCCGAATGTGATGAAGGTCGGGCCGTGTCAGATGACTCGGTCGTTCTGCTGGACACCATCGGCGAACTTTCGGCCTGCTGGGGGCTGGCAGATATCGCTTTCGTCGGAGGAAGTTTTGGTTCACGCGGCGGCCAGAACATGCTGGAACCGGCAGCCTATGGCGCCGCCGTCCTGTTCGGACCGAATACATGGAATTTCAAGGGTATCGTCGAGCAGCTGAAGTTCGCGGACGCTGCCCTTCAACTGCGCACTCAGGATGAGTTTCTGCCGATGGTGAAGAAACTGCTGTCGGATCCGGATTCAAGAAACCGCCTGGGTAAAAACGCCGGCTGCCTTGTGGCTGCCCAGCAAGGCGCTGTGAAGAAAACGACGGCACTGTTGCGTAGTGCGATATCCGGCGACGGTGTGACTCAGGAAGCAGCTTGAACCACTGTTTCTCAGGAGGCTGCTTCGTCAGTCGTTGCCTCAGCTTTTGGATTCAGCACATCGTCAACGTCTTCTGTGCTGTCTGTCTTCCTGGTAACCTGATATGCCTTTTGGTTACCAAATTTGTTGCTGCACTTAGGGCATTTGGCTTTGGCCAGCCCCTTGCCGGCCGCTCCACCAAGCTTCTTGTTCTTGCGCGAGCTTTCGGTGATGGCGGCGCCGCAGGCTTCGCAAATGTATCCCGACAGTTCCACAGCAAACCCCGGATCGTTTTCGTAGTAGTCCAGGTTCCTGACAGCTTCAATCTTCACTTCACTCAGGAAGCAGAACAACGTATCCGTTTCTTCAGTCGCCGGAACTCCGTTGTCTTCGGCCGGAATCTTCAGTCCGAACAGGTTACTAACCTGCTCCGAAAATCGCCGATGCACACTCAATGGCATTGAGATAAAGGCCTGGCGATTCTCAGGGAGTTCCAGAGGCACGTATACTGCGATTCGTCCGTCCCCGAACACCGGGACACCGGCAAACATGCTCTCGTGAGCTTCAGAGACTGGCTGAATCAGTCGAATTCTGTTCGTCTGTTCAGCCGTTATTGTCTGCAATTCACCGAACGGCAGATCGGCGATGGCTCCGGTTTTCTGAATGTGTTCCCGGATCTGTAGACGTTGCTGCTCAAGAGCTGGTGGGCCGTCTGCGGCCTTACCGAACATGCTTTTCTTTGCGGGCGCAGCGTACTTAACAAGGTGCAGGCCACTCTCGTGAAAGCCACCGTCCACATTTTCGACTGTCTTTTCCAGGCTCCCGGGTTTCAGTACGACGTCCGTCGGTGTAATGACGTGTAGTTGGAGATCCTCAATCCAGCCAACGGTGATTTGTTGTGTTTCGGTTCCCCTGGCTTCCTGCGGGCTTTTCTCCTTCTTCTTGATTTCCGGTACGATGAAAGGATTCTTGCACTGCCTGCAGCGCAGAGTGCGACCGCCCTGGTCTTCTCTGACGCGAATCCATGCACCACAAGAACAGGGCAGAAGAATACGCTTACGATGCGATTCCTTAACCTTGTTTCGCTGGCGACGTTTGACGTCTTTTTCGTCCTGCATGGCAATGCCCAGAAGTTCGTCAGCATTGATATCGCCGGAGGACGTCTGATCTTCCGATTCTTTCGCTGCCGACTTGTCCGTACCGCTCTCAGGTGCGGAATCACTGTCGGTCGGTGTCGACGCTGCAGCGGCCCCACTTTCGGCAGCAGCCGGGGCTTTGGGAGCTTTCTGCGATTCCTTCTTTTCAGCCGGGGCCGAAGCCTGAGGAGCAGCGGTTGCGGATGCGGATGCGGGCGAAGCGAATTCGGCACCTGAGTCACCACCTGCCGGCAGATGATTCAACGTGAATTCGGCTTCGTCTTCTTCTTCCGCGTCGAACATTTTACGTCCGCCACTGTCATCGGACGCATTTCGGGAAGGTAGCATTTCTGTGCGCTGGTCCGCCGGAATGTCGCTGAAAATGATTGCCTGGGGCTTAGCCTTCATTTCGTTGTATTTGGCTTCAACATCGGCCCGCATGAACGCATTGCAGTTCCAGCAGCGAACCAGTCCATAACGCACCATCTCGTTGCATTTTGGACATGGGTCGAACATTTCCCGAAATTTGCGGTCACCCACTGCGTCTTCGGTTTCCTTCGTGACGGCAGGTTTGACGTCAATTTCACGACCACATTGTGGACACTCCTTTGTGTCAGACAGGATGAAGGCCTCACAGCCCGGACAACTCTGAAATGATGTGGACATGCTGACTGAAAACTATGAAGAAAGAGTCTAAAGGACGTAGAATCACCTTACGCGGAATCTCGAAAGGTCGCGTCCGCCTGCTGGGGCAGAGCTTTGGCATAGTTTTGCGGCAAATCGGTCGAGATGCAAATCCACAATCTCACGTTCTTATGGACACATCGGTCAAGGAATGCTGCCGGCTGGCCCATTTGAGGGCCACGACTCATCTCATAGGCAGAAATGCAGCGTTTTCTGCCCTGCAAGTCGGGCTAATCGGCCTCGTTGGCCTAAACCTACCTCGTCGTCGTTTTCTTAGCACAAGCGCTGACTGAGTATCGCTGACCTGCGAAATGGTGATGTTCCACCCCGAATGCCGCACACTGCCCGGCCATCGTACCTGCCGATTTGACATTGCAGGGCTGCCAGGGGCTGATTGTCTGAAACGAGTTAAACGGAAGTCGATTGCACTGCTACACTTGCATGCACCCGCCATTTACCAATACCGTTCCATTCGCAAGTTTGTATACAGTCAGTTGTGGAGTTCAATCAAGTGCGTAGCGACAGCCATTACATTCGACCTCATCATTTTCCTAGTAACTCACGCGCCGGAAAAATGCTGATTTGCAGCCTGACTGCAGCTCTGCTGATAACATCCTTGTTCTCAGGATGTGGTGATGGCGGAGCCCCGTCCAGTGGTAGCGGAAGTGGCGATACCGCAGCGGGCACATCGGACGCAGTCACACGGGGGCCTCTTGAATCTTCGACATTTGGGGAACGTGCGGCGGCGGGCAGATTGCGCACGGGCAGATTTGTGATGCGATCTGACGGACCCAAGTCGCTCGATCCGATTCGCGGCTCTTCAGTGTATGAAAATCGATGTGCCAGCCAGGTCTACGAGACCCTGCTGCAGTACAAATATCTTGTTCGTCCTTTCGAGCTGGAGCCGTTGCTGCTGGAAGAAATGCCAGTGTTGTCAGAGGATGGTCTGACGTGGTTCTTTAAGCTCAAACAGGGTGTTCATTTTCACAACGATCCCTGTTTTCCCGGTGGGACAGGGCGAGAGATGGTTGCGACGGATGTTGTCTATTCATGGAAGCGTATGGCTGACCAGAAGGCGGATTCAAAGGTCTGGTGGATTATGAAAGACACCATTGAAGGCTTTGATGAGTTTCATGAACAGCAGAATGCGGCAGAGGCTTTCGACTACGGAGCCGATATCGGTGGATTAAGAATCCTGAACGACTATGAATTTGAGGTGACACTGCGGAAGCCGGTCAGTCGGTTCCTGTGGACACTGGCTATGTTTCAGACGTCCATCGTTCCTCGCGAAGCGGTTGAGAAATACGGCAGCAAATTCGGGTTGCACCCGGTTGGTACGGGGCCGTTTGTAATGAAGGAAGAAGACTGGCAGAAAGGTGTGAAGCTGACCTACCGGCGCAATTCGGACTACCACGAGTGTGTCTATCCGAGTGAACACATGCCGGAAGACGTGCAGGCCGGATTCACCGAACCTGCAGGCCGCCGTCTTCCGTTTCTGGATGAGATTCAGGTCGAGTTTCTGCAGCAGGACCAGCCGGTATGGCTGAAATTTAAAAATGGAGAGCTGGACTACACTCAGGTGCCGGCCGAATTTTACGAACAGGTCTTCAATAAACGTACGGGCAAACTGTTGCCGGCAGAACGCAAGAAGGGGATCACCGGGCATGCCGTTCCACTGATGGACTTCATCTTTCGCGGCTTCAATATGGAAGACGAATTGCTGGGCGGTTATACGGATCAAAAACGAGCACTGCGACAGGCGATGTGTCTGGCTCTGGACTGGGATGAGTTGAATGAGGCGTTCTACAACGGGCTGAACATCGTTTACGACGGTCCGATCCCGCCCGGTCTGGCGGGATATCCAGAGGACGGCTTCAGTCCGGACGCCTATCGCGGGCCCGACCTGGTGCGCGCCAGAGAACTGCTGGCTAAAGCCGGCTACCCCGGTGGCAAGGGACTGCCCCGAATTGACTTTCACATGTCCAAAGGACGCAACAGCAAGGGGCAGTCAGAGCTGATGGCACGCCAATTGAAGGAAATCGGCGTTGATGTCAATGTTATCCTGGTCGACTTTTCGTCG
>Ga0315316_10002593_pt1 | contig 13006 bp, 16 predicted proteins | sample M160m3416metaG_FD_203702 | JGI IMG/M metagenome (GOLD analysis project Ga0315316, IMG submission 203702) | Ammonia-oxidizing marine archaeal communities from Monterey Bay, California, United States - M1 60m 3416 | ecosystem: Environmental > Aquatic > Marine > Intertidal zone | place: USA...
CCTTGAGCACCTGTTAAACCTATATCTCCCTGTGCTCCTGTTAATCCTATTACACCAGCAGTTCCTTGAACACCTTGAGCACCTGTTAATCCTTTGTCGCCCTGTGCTCCTGTTAATCCTATTACACCAGCAGTTCCTTGAACACCTTGAGCACCTGTTAATCCTTTGTCGCCCTGTGCTCCTGTTAATCCTATTACACCAGCAGTTCCTTGAACGCCTTGAGCACCTGTTAAACCTTTGTCGCCCTGTGCTCCTGTTAATCCTATTACACCTTGAGTTCCTGTTAATCCTATAACCCCTGTTAAACCTTTATCACCCTGTGCTCCTGTTAATCCTATTACACCTTGAGTTCCTGTTAATCCTATAACTCCTGTCAGTCCTGTGTCACCCTGTGCTCCTGTTAATCCAATTACACCAGCAGTTCCTTGAACCCCTTGAGCACCTGTTAAACCTTTATCGCCCTGTGCTCCTGTTAATCCTATTACACCTGCAATTCCTTGAACACCTTGTGCTCCTGTCAGTCCTGTGTCACCCTGTGCTCCTGTTAATCCGATGACACCTTGCGCTCCTGTTAATCCTATAATCCCTGTTAAACCTGCACCTCCTTGTGCTCCTGTTAGACCCCTATTTCCCGTTAAACCAATATTACCTATCAGTCCTGTGTCACCCTGTGCTCCTGTTAATCCTGTTAAACCTGAGAGTCCTTGTGTTCCTATTAAACCTGTCAGACCTTTATTTCCTGTCGCCCCTGTTAAACCGTCATTACCAACATCACCACCTGTTCCTTGAGCACCTGTTAAACCGATGATACCTTGAGTTCCTTGAGCACCTGTTAATCCTTTTAAGCCTGTCAGTCCTGTATTCCCTGTTAAACCTATGATGCCTTGAGTTCCTTGAGCACCTGTTAATCCTGTTAAGCCTGTCAGTCCTGTATTTCCTGTTAAACCGATTACTCCTGTATCACCACTATCACCTGTGTCACCAATATTACCTGTTAGACCTCTAAATCCAGCATCACCTGTTAATCCTATTCCTCCTTGAGAACCTATTAAACCTGTTAATCCTATTAAGCCCGTTAAACCTTTATTTCCATTTTTACCCTCATCACCTGTCGCTCCTGTTAATCCTGTTAAACCTGTGTCACCCTGTGCTCCTGTTAAACCTTGAGTTCCTGTCAAACCTGTCGTTCCTGTCAAACCTGTTAGTCCTATGTTTCCACTAGAACCTTGTGCTCCTGTTAATCCTGTCAAACCTTTATTTCCTGTAAGACCCTTACTACCTGTCGCTCCTGTTAAACCTTGAGTTCCACTATCACCTTGTGCGCCTGTTAAGCCCGTTAAACCCTTGTCACCTGTTGCACCTGTAAGTCCCGTATCACCTGTCAGACCTCTATCCCCTGTGACTCCTGTGGGATTAGTCGCATTCCAAGTGACACTAACAGGAGATGCCCCTGCATCCGTAGTGATAGTCATGTTGTTTCCCGCGACAAACTCTATCGGTTGCTCACCTGAAGGAATCAATGTAGTTTGTCCCGAAACCGAAATCTCATACCAAAAAGAGTTCATACCTACTGTGACCGAGCCACCACCATCGTTTGTGACAGTAAAACCATCAGTAATATCAAAAGACATAGTATTGACGTTATTTACTGTTAAAGAGTTATCTGAGAGTTTAACAGTAATGTTGGCTGCTGCCCCACCACCCGTTGTGATAGTGACTTGCCCATGTCCATCATCCACCAAAGTCCCATTGGAAACATTAATGTGACGGACATTAGAAACATCAGTAGCCAAGTCTATCGTGCTTACACGCAATAAACCTGAACCTCTTTCTGTTCCTGTAAGGGGATATGTCATGGAAATACCTCGATAGATTACTCTATCATATAGGGAACAGTCAGACTATAAGAAACCTCTCGTTCAGGAAAACAACCTGAAAATCAAGCGGGCATAGTAATATCGGTGTGGTCAGTATCGGAAGAAGCAACATATTGTTCAGTCCAACCTGTAAAAATACCATCAACAGCGTTTCCTACGGCAGAGAAATCGTAAGCCCCACCACTATTGTTTATTACACGGAAAATAATAGATTCTTTAACAACTAAGGGGTTTTCAAACTCAAATAATTGATTGTAAGGGGACGAAGGGGAAAGTTGAAAATCATCCCATGCTAAAGCGATTTGACCATCTATTAGAATCTGATAAGTTATTCCTGCAACACCGTTAAGTTCAGCATGGCCGAACTTCTTGATACGCCAGAACTCTAAGTTAGGTCTTCCTGCCGCCGCTAAACTCGCTCCTGTCTGAGATGCCCCAGAATCAGTAAGATAAACGGCGAAAATATCTGCGGCAGCACCATTGGCAACTGTTCCTGCGGATAACTTCTGTCTTTCAATGATATTGGCCGAATCAGCCTTTGGATAAAGATGCCAGGGAGTTATTAGATTGTTATATCGCATTAAAGCAGACCTGTCTCCGAATCGAGAACGAACAGGTCGTTGTTGAACGGGACTCGTTAAACCTTCACGATGAGCAGAAGTGGCCACATGAGTAGTAGTCGAATAACTGCTCGGAGGTGGTGGATTTGCATCAACCGCATCTCCCGCCATACTGTAAGGGATTTGAAAACCCTTTTTACGGTAAGGTTGCTTAAGGTTGCGTTGTCCTCTTATTGGTTCGCCCATTTTTTTTCACCTTCTTTCGCTCAAGCGGAGCAACCACCTTAGCGAGAGCGTGGGAAGTCGCTGTCCGTATATGTTCCCGCAACCTTTTGGAGAGCCAACTCACTTATCATGTTAATGATAAGGGTTCGACCAGCGTTTGCACCAGCACCCAACGCATTCACACAAGTCACGGTGACTGACATTGGATATTGATACAATACCAAAATTGGGGAGGGTAAAGTTAGCATTTTACTTTCTGAAAGTAAAGCAGGAGTTAAGGAGAAAGTTTGAGAAGGAACATTGTTAGCACCCACAGTAATCTTAACATCGAACTCAATGTCAGCCGCCGTTGCAGCAAGACCTGTTCCTAATTCGTCCAATAGAGCAACTTGAAGTGCATAAACTCTAACTTCTTCGTTATTTGCTTGTGAAGTAGTAATATTAGTCACACTTGTAGTTCCTGCGGCTGTTGCTGGTGCGAATGCTGCATTCACACGGTAAATCTCTGGCTGTGGGTCTTGATTTGCCATTTTGTCATCTCCTATTCTATCTTTAATTGGTTGCCCTACTATTTATGCTTGTGCTTCTGGGGTTTATTACCTAACCATATTCTGACAGGGCGACTATAAGAATGTATGCTTGATTTTACTATTTAATCAAATAAATCGGTATCATCTTCTTTGTCTAAAGGTTGCAGAGATGCCACAGGCTCTTTCACATCTAAGTGAGCACGAATGACGCTCCAAAGTTTAGGGGCGACTTCCTTAATTTCTTCATCTAAATCACGACCTTCCTTTTCGGCTTCCATCTCAAAATACTCTTGGAACTTAGAAAACATATTAACGGTCTTGTAAAAAGAAGGGGTAAAAACCGTTTTATACGCCTTGCCAATGTCATTCGCTGACCGTTGAGCCAAAACAGCCAAAACGACAGCCCCTAAATTAGTAGCAGTAATAAACCCTAACAATTGCCATATCCACCATTCCGTAGGTGATATAGCCAATGCAACACTTTGCAGAACTATTTCAATACCCAAAACAATTAAAACTAAAGTCCGAGCCGATATTATAGTAGGGTCGGAAAATCTTTCCCAATCTATCTGCTCCTCCATTAAAGTTCCCCCATTGGATTACGACTCACTTCAATAAGCCAACGCCCCTCAACTTCAACTTTACGAGCGTGAGGATAACCATGTTGCGCTAAAATAACCATAGTTTTCTTTAACCACCCACGCCCTTTATCACAGTAAAATCTATCTTCACGGAAAATGCCTTGATTACTTTCCAATACAAACTGCTCTAAAGAAACTAATCTTAGACCTCCAACACGCTCCCAATGAAATACAGGGGTTTCCAAGCCACTTAAATCGGCTTCACCTACAAGAGAACCTGTGACTAAAGCATCTCTCTCCATCCTCAATCTTTCTTGGATTATCTCAAAATCCCTACTAAACTGTTTAGCCCAGAACTCAGGGTCAGCCTTAAACTCATCATCACCAATAGCCAATCGAGAGGATTCGTAAAAACGATATTCCTGTGCAACTAAATCCGCCGCCCCCTTTTCAGTCGCCGTTTCAGCAACTCTCTGTTCCACATCCTCGTTAGGGAGCACATCTAAGGGTTCATCATCAGCATCCACTATCATGTTTAAAACCCACTCTTATTCCACACCCTTTACTCTTAAACCTACCCCTTCGGGTAATCAGTTTATGTCATTGAGTTGATTGTTCAGATTCTTGTAAGAACGGTAAGTGTTGAAAAGGGAAAGAGAGAATCCGATAGTAATACCTAAGAAAGAGAGGGCTTCAATAGTGAAACGAGTTTTAATCGCTTTGGCCTTCTCAGAATTATGATTAGAGATGGCCTTCTTCTCACTTGCCATGTCTTCAGCACCATAAGTTATGCAAGGGTCTTTACCGCAACCGCAGTTTTTCTTTTCACCCATCAGAATCACCTGTCTCTGGAATAAAACATTCCAGCGATTAAAGCCACACCTGCGACACTCGCAATAGCGCGAGCAGGTGCTCGACTACCTGTTTTAAGGTCTGGAAGTTGCATGAATCGCTTGAGGTAATCAGTAAGACTTGGTTCACTCTCGCTCTCCTCTGCCTTGTATTTATCAGGCATAGGTTGTTTTTTGAGTCCGAAAGCATCATAATACCAGGGAACTGTTGTAGTGGCGGCTCTGATACGGGCTTGTGCTCCAGGTAAAGTTAGTAATCTGGTAATCCATTGAGGGTCTGCACCAGATGAAAGTCTCCACTTACCTGCTACATCAGAAATAGCCCCTGAATCGTTAAGAGTGTAGGGCATTCCCTGTGGGTAGGGTGAATAGGCGTTGCCGCCAGAATCTAAGGCGGTTAAGTAGGTCTTCCCTGATTTGTCGTCAAAACCAATCGGCTGACCCTTTGAAGTGTAAGCAATTATTTCATGGCCGTCTTTATCGTAGCATCTGCGAGTGTATAAGTCACCTGCATCTCTAGTCACACCGTAGCCTTGAGTCATGTTAATCGGTTTAAAGTAGTAGTCCGACTATTTCAAGTCTTACATTCGATTTTCGCAGAACCATGTGTTCAACCCTAACGCTTCATACCCCAAATGAGCGAGGAAACCTATTAAAAATGTTCCCACAAAAGGCCACGCCTTGTTATCATCTAAAGTTTTGCTTGGAATCAGCATCAAAGCCGTTCCTATACCTAAAGTAGTCATACCTACGACTACGCTTTCCATTATTACACCATCTCTAATTTCTGCCTTTTCTTCTGCTTGGAAAGCAAAAGGGTCAGCATTACATCCACAATTATTACACATTTTCATCACCGTCATTTAGTTCTCATCATTAAATCAAGTTGAGTTTTAATTTCAGCAAGTTGAAGTTTAACATCTTGCATATCTTCTTTGGCTTTGTTGTGGTGTGCTCCGAACTCATTCTTAACTTCGTAAAGAGAAAACACCATAAATCGGTAAAGAGCGTAAATAGCCCCTAAGAGTAAAACTAATGGAAGTCCGTAATCTTCAACAAGAGATAGTGCGGATAGAGCATCAGCCATTATAAATCACCTCTTTTTCCTTGAGTTTTTAGGAACAGGGTCAAAAATATGGTCGTCTAATTCTGAGTGGTGACTTCCTTTCTGCATTTCACGCAAGAAAGCAATAGAATCGTCTGCCTCTAATGCCAATCTGAGTTTTTCAATCTCCATAATGTGTCGGCGTTCTTCTCCATCTAACACAATGCTGTGAGTCAATCTTTCAGGAATAACATCAACTTCCTTCATCTGCTCTGTTTTCCATAACTCTAACATAGAAGTGACTATCAAAGTGGCTAAAGTTCCTATAATGGCCAATAAAGCAACGAATCCATCTAACATAGGCATAACCATTTCAGGTGCGCTGATACCCATAAAGATAATTGTCATAGCAGATAAAAGCCAGCACCAGACAATAGGGATTCCTACATATCGCATCATACTGTCGTTAAAGGAAGGAACTTTACGGCTTCCACTACCTCTAACCTTTAAACTGCCTTGTTGTTGGGCTTTCTTGGGTTTCTTAGACAAGTCCATGTTTAAAGGTAGGTAATACGACTATTTCAAGTCTTGTCCTCATTATTCGTTTCTTCATTCACCAGATTTTGAATACGGATTTTGTCATCTAAGTCTTTTTCTAATTTCTTAGCCTCTTGGTCTTCGGCTACTTCATCATTGTAAGGTGCGTCATCCAACGGACTTTCTTCTCTGTGGAAATCCATTTCTTTTAGTATTTCCTCTCTATTATTGTAATCGTCAAAGAACTCTTGCCTTACTGCTCGCTTTTGTGGACGACTTGCACCGTAAAACTCTGCTAACTTTTCACGTTTCTCATTTTCTTCCGTTTGAGATGTAGCCCACTCTCGGAAGAAATCAGCGTCTAAGTCCAACCCTTGTTTAAGGACATCTTGTTTATACCATTCTAAATTGGTGATAGTCACCCTTACACCTAATTGTTGAAGTTTCTTGGCTATCAAAGCGTCAATTCCATCATAGAGCATATACTCAAAGTAGGCTTCGGCTTTATTATTCGTTATAGGGGTCACAGTAGCCACATTAGTTATGTTTCCTGAAGTTGGAGATGTGAAGAATAAACCATTGATACGAGAATTGACAATGAAGAAACGGTCTGTTTCACTATTAGGAATGTAATATGATTTAAGGAATGAAGCCGTGTTCTGAGGTAATTCACCATTGTCTTGAACATCGCTGTTAAAGGTTGTCGCCCCTCTGCTCATGGAAAGCAAGAAACCTGTTCCTGCTGGCCCAGATAAAGGAAAAACCGCACCATCATCAACCATACCACCTGAAATGACTTTTGTTTTTCGATTGGTTAATCCAACGCAAGAGTATGCGGATTTATTTGCCGCAGACGAATAGCCATTAGGGAGATTGTCTTGTAAAGAAGGAGCGAGCCAATTCAATTCTGGAAACTTAACATCTGTGTCAGTAGTATTAGAGATTGTGTTATCATAGACAGGAGGTGTGGCTGTTGCCCCTGTTTGAATAGGAGCATCTGAAATAAGAAGGGATGGCCCGTTATCGGAAGTTCCCATGATAACATACAGGTCTTCCCCATCAGTCGTCACTCTTTCAATAGAGATTACCGAGTTTAAGTAATCGGTCGTTAAACCTCCTTTAACCGTTCCAATGTAATCAGACCAAAAACCACTTGCTCCTACGCTTATCGCTAATCCTTGCCACCTCTTACCAGCACCCCACGCATTAGAGAAATCAGGTTGATAGACTCCAAATAAACCTGTCCCACTAGCAGGTGAAGTGTTGTTATTACTGCCTCCCCCGAATAAAACAATAGTTCGATTAGGGACAGGAAAACCATTTACATCATTTTCCTGTATAGCCAGAGTTCGGATTATAGAGGGGGCAGTTCTGGTGACACCCGCCCCATTACCATATTCCACACCGAACTTATAGGGGGTCAAGGGGTTAAAGTGGCTCAAATCCGATTCCACCATCATACCGAATGAACCTACTGCCCCATCTGCTGACACACTACCGCACATTACCACATTGTCGTTTTGCTCGGAATAGACTATATCACTTAACAACATAGGGTTGAAACCTGCAATTACTGAATTGGGTAAGGCAACCCAAGACCATGATGGCCTTGAATTAGCATTGACGGAACTTTCGTAATTGACCGTTCCATCAGTTCTGATACTAACGAACAAAGGAGTCATATTACTATTGGGAGCAACATTGTCAGCATAGATACCTCCACCTCTCATAGCAGATAAGTCTGTATTAGCGTGGCCTACTGCCAACCATGTGTCATTGAGAAAGTTGTTAGACTTACCGAAAGGCAGAGTAATTATAGAAACTAATCCTGATTGCTCGGTGTTGGGGGATTGGAGAGTAATATCCACAGAATCATACTGTGCTACCAGATTCCATGTAGTAGTCGCAGGAGTAGTAGCATTGGCACTTGCTATGGCTACCAGAGGAATTGGTTGTGTGGCGATGGTGTCACCACCTGTATTAGTGGCAGTTCCATCGGAAGAATAGTTGCCGACAAAACAAGCCATACCACTATTTTCATCGTAAGCCATGTCTTGAAAATTAACTGTTCCGTCTGTGTAGTCAGAAATCTGAGCACGACAAGCCGCTTCTAAACTCTCTGTGGGATATGTGCCGAAAGTGTTTATATCAGTTATCTTTTTGAAAATAGCCCCTTCACCTGTCATAATCTCATCCCCCTCAACCTATCGTAGTAGTCACATATTCATCAGCAATAAAATTATCTGGTGCTCCCACAATAGAGTTGCCCATGTAATAAGTCACATCGTAATTAGTGCTTTCATCTAAATAAACTCTAGGAAAGGAATTATAGGAACGCTGATTTTGAACAGAGATGGGATAAGGGGATGCTGTTCCCGTTAAACCCTCGCTCCAAGTCCCATCAGGCTGATTGAAGAAATAGGTGTTTTCAATTAGTAAGTTTAAAGCCCCTCTGGGTGTCCATGCTGACGCAGAATTATTGAAACCTGGTGTTGAACCCATAGCCTCAACTGTGATAAACTGATTGATAGAGGTGCTGGCTCGCGGGTAATTCTTGTCTTTAGTGCTTCCAACATCATTAGAAGTGAAAATACTCTTAGGCTTATTAGCAAACTCCTCTAAAGCCGAAACGGAATCCGAACCATTATCCGCTATGACGAAAACATACACTTGTCGCCTTACACCCATTACATCACCAATAAAATTAAACAGAACAACATTTTAAATCTATGGGCTGTCCCTATTGTTTAATTGGCTGGCGAACCACGCGGCTAAAATGCCTATACCTGCAATACCCGCAACAGTTTTCGCATCCATCTGACTTTCTTCTGCCTTGACATCAGAAGACTTAATTGCACCTGCTGATAGATAAGCGGCCTCAAAATGCTCAAAGTGCTCTAAAGGTATTTTAGTGCGTTCCCAATTGGCTCGGAGATACTTAGGATATTCATCTCCCACACTATTGAACATACTTTTACCCATGAACTCTCCTACCTTCTTAGCCTTCTCAATATCATCTTGTGCATTGAGTCTTCTAATAGGAACAGGGTCGGGTTTGACCAATCTTCTTTCCACATTAGGCTCTCTCCTTTGAGGAACAGGTTTAGGTTCAGACCGTCTTACTTCCACATTAGACTCTCTCCTTTGAGAAACAAAAGTAGGGGTTTTTCTAACACTCATAGGTTCAGAAAGTTTTTCAGATTCCACCATTATCTGTTCTTCATCTTCCTCTAAACCATTTGTCCCATCATAATAGGTTTGTGGGGCTTCATAAGTTTCAGGGACAATGGGTATGTCAAAGGATTCAATCTCCACAGGAGATAATGGTGGGGGAATATCCACAGGAACTTCCTCGACAGGTTCTTCCACCACAGGAACTTCCTCGACAGGTTCTTCCACCACAGGAACTTCCTCGACAGGTTCTTCCACCACAGGAACTTCCTCGACAGGTTCTTCCACCACAGAAACTTCCTCGACAGGTTCTTCCACCACAGGAACTTCCTCGACAGGTTCTTCACTAACAAGTTTTTGTGAAGCCATCTCCACACCCTTTTCAAACACACTTAGAGAATCAACATCCTCGTTAGGGGTCTTATTTAGGTAGGAAGCAGGGATTTCATCACGCTTTAATATTTTACACCAAGTTTTACCGTTCTCACAAACACCTTTGCCTTGATAACGAATAGAACCTTTAACAGTCATTTCTATTACTTCATCAATCTTAACTTCAGGATGTCTAGTTTTACACCCTAAACAATAGACATTCGATAACATACTCATAGGAACACCTACTGAAATTAGCGTCTAATGCTACTTAAATGCACTTATAGTGCGTGACTTAGTATCTTATTTGAGAAAAAGGGTCTTGTCCGTGTGCGCGAGTAGTAAAAGCATTATTGCTATTAGTGATAGAACTACCCATAGTGTTGTGGAAGGCGTTTAAAACTCCACCCCCTACGTCAAAGAAGTTTCTTCTTTCGTGAGTTCGTGCTTCTTCTTTTTCTTCCTCTTGGTCGTGTTCCATCATATCTAAAACCTGCTCCATTTGCATTCTTTCCATAGCGAATGACTCTGACATAGCCTGAACATCAGAATTACGGCTTAACCGACCTAAAGCAAAAGAACCCATAACCAGAGATGACATTTTTAATCCAGACTTAGTGCTTGCTTGAAGAACATCATCTTTAACTGAGAACCCTGCGAGGGCGGAAGTGGCTGAAAGGCATAGGAGTCCTAATGTAAAAGGGTCGTTTCGGACAATATTGAGTGTGTCTTGGAATGGTATCTGCATTTTGCTCTCCATTTTAACTTCTTCACCATCGTTAGACTCGGCTGAGAAGGACTCTGCTTTCCATAATCCTTGTTCTGCGCCTTTTTCCATGAATCTCCTACGCATAGCGATACCTCAATCAGAGTATGTCGTCAGACTATAAGAAGGCTTGTCTTCTATTGAACACCGATAGCCGAACCAGAATAGTTAGAACCAAAGGAAGAAACGGTGTATTTCAAAGCCGCGTCTGTGAACTTTCCTTCCCAGAGAGTAGTGTCCATATTTGGGTCATGGACGTTAGCCATTGAAACAGGGCTTTCCGAGATAGCAGTAGCAGGGTTGGAAGCGATAGTCTGACCCACCGCACGACCTCTGTTAGACATTTTTAAATTACCATCTCTTTCAGTTCGGATTTGTCCTGTGGTTCGACCACTCCAAACCTCATCCAGAGGCTTTGGTCTGAAAACTAATTCTGCGGCTTTACTGTCAGAAACAGAACCCATTATTTTAGAAGCCATGTCTGATAGTTGGTTGCGGAAAACAAAACCTATGGCTATACCTCCAAGTATAGTTAATTTGTGTTCTCCCAAGAAAGAAATAGCATCACTCACGGATAGACCTCGACTTAATTATACTGAAGGACTATAAGAAGGCTTGGCTTCGGAGATATTATTTTAAAGTATATTCATCCCTGTTAGCAGCGTCAATCCTACACCTGCGATGATGAGTAATCCTTTCCGAAGTATGTTAAGTTCCTTCTCTATGTGGGAAAGATGATTGGTTTCAATTACTTCCACTCTTTTGTCTATATCATTAACAGTTGAAACGAGCCATGTGACTTTACCATCTGTATCTCTTTGTAAAACATCGTCTAAGTCACCACTCATAGCAATCCTCAAGCAGATTTATACCCACGACTATATTAGCCTTCGTATTAGTAAGCAGAAAAACTTAAAAGTCAAACCCTTCTGCCATGTGAATCTCATGTAGTGTATCGAAAACTTCATCAGCGTGGCCAGAGTCATACAACCATAAACCGTTTTCAAGTTCTGTTCCTTCACCCTTAGCAATAGTAATTTTTAAATCCACTATTACCGTTTCATCAATTCCCTTTTCAGGCGAGTATTCCATGTGATTAACAGGTTCTTTTTTCCGCATCTGAGCAAATCTGTTTCCTCTGGCTGTATTGGTGAAAGTGTGTATTCTCATTTGAATAGGAGCAGTAAGAGATTTTACTAAAAAGTCTGTTTTGTTCTTCATGTCTAATTCCACACTTGAAAGAACTTCTGCTACACCATGTAGTCTTTCACCCAGAACTAACTGAAAATGTGCTTCTCTAACAAAAGACGGATGTGCTCGTCTGGCTCTGGCTTTTACGTCTTCTTCTAAATCAGAGGCAACACCTGTGCAACCATCCCAGACGGCTTGAGAAAATAAATCAGGACTCGGAGGGACACTATTTTTCTGGTATAAGTCTTCAAAAACCCCTCTCATTGAAGGCAACCCCTTTATTCTTTCTGCTCGATATTTTCGGGGAAACTTTAATTTCCATTGGGCGGCTTCTTCTTCAAACTGTTTTAATTCACACATTTATAGTCCTCAATAATATGATGCTTCTAAACTTTCTTCCTGTGAGTGAAGGGTATTTGCCTTCTGGCGTGAGTCAAACACAATCGAAAATGATTTGGTCATATTGTTATCATTCAGGACAATTGGGTTATTAGGCTTTCGTTCTTGAACTGATAAAGAAAAAGCGGTTGTGACTAATTCTCTTAACCATGCACCAGAAAAGTTGTCAGTTTTTTTAGCCCACTTTTTCCAATCAATGTCTTTAGTAGTAAATGGCTCTGCGTATTTCAAAAGTATCTTTTCCCTGCCTTCCAGATTGGGCATAGGAAACTCTATACGACCGTCAAAGCGGCCTGGTCTGTCTCTCAAAGCAATATCTAAGGCTTGAGGATAATTGGTTGAACCTAATGTGATTACCCCGTTGTTTGATTCAACGCTGTTTAAAGAAGATAACAACTGAGAAACATAGATGTTTCTGTCTTGATGACTTTCTGCTTGGCCTAATGTGTCAATGTCTTCTATTATCACGATAGTAGGACTCAATCTGCGAGCCAATTCATAACATTCATTAATTGCACCAGGCTGAGATAAGGTTTCAGCAGGAGCGTAAATCCGAGTGATGTCAGGGAACTCGTTTAAGATACATTCCATTGTCAGCGTTTTTCCTGTCCCTGGTGGGCCTACAAGCAGAACACCTCTTGATGTAGGCAGATTATGTTCGGCATACAAATCTATGTTTTTAACAAAATTAACAATGTTTAAATCTAATGACTCTTTTATTTCTTCAGGTAAAATCAAATTAGACCAACCATTCGTTTCTAAGGAAACCCATTTCCATTGAGGGGTAAAGCAACCTCCTTTCAACGGCCCTTCCGTGACGAAATACTTTTCGATTGCTTCGATTACCTCTTTGACCTTTTTATGGTGGGCATCCGTGAATATCTCAAACTCACACACTTCA
>Ga0315316_10002594_pt1 | contig 13004 bp, 7 predicted proteins | sample M160m3416metaG_FD_203702 | JGI IMG/M metagenome (GOLD analysis project Ga0315316, IMG submission 203702) | Ammonia-oxidizing marine archaeal communities from Monterey Bay, California, United States - M1 60m 3416 | ecosystem: Environmental > Aquatic > Marine > Intertidal zone | place: USA...
GATCGTGCTCGGTTGTGCGGATTGTCACGGCGGAGATGCCTCGGTTTTTGCCGCGCCCGGCCTGGATCTATCGAATCCCGAGTACATCGCCCTCAAGGAGCGCGCGCATGTCCAGCCACGCTTTCCGGAAGCGTGGGGATTGGAAGATGGCGTCGCGGGAGTGCCCCCGATCCGAACCTATACCCTCTTCAATCGCGAGTCGCCTGATTACATCCGCTTCCGCAACCCCGGCGATTACCGAGTCGTGGACGAAGCCTGCGGTGCCTGTCATGCCGAATACATCGAGGCCGCGAAGAGAAGCTTGATGTCGACCGGGGCCATGTTCTGGAATGGAGCGGCGTACAACAACGGGATCATTCCGAACAAGCAGTCGGCCGTTGGTGAGTATTACACCCGCGAAGGGGAGGCAGCCGCCCTCCGACTGCCCGCCGGAGAGACCCTCACCCCCGAGCAGCTCCGTAAAGGCGTCATTCCCGGGCTGTCCCCCATCCCGCGCTACCAGACCACGCCGCCCGGCGACAACTATCGGATCTTCGAGCGTGGCGGAGAGCTCAACGGCAATCTCTTCCCGGAGATCGGGAACCCCAATCTCGGACTCGAACTGCAAGTCCCAGGGCGACCGGATGTTCGGCAATCAAAGCGGGGCCTCGGCACAGGCGGGCGAATCTCCGTCCCCGTTCTCAATCTGCACAAGACGCGCCTCAACGACCCCTTCATGTGGTTCGAGGGAACGAACGACAACCCGGGTGATTTTCGCGGATCGGGCTGTACGGGCTGTCATGTCATCTACGCAAACGACCGGGAGCCGATCCACTCAGGCCCGTATTCTGAATATGGGCATTGGGGACAGACCGCGACGGTCGACCCCACGATTGCGAGTCGCCTCGGCCCCGACGGACAACCCGAACACGGGCACGCCATCCGGCACGAGTTCACGACGGCGATCCCCACCAGCCAATGCATGGTGTGCCACATGCATCAGCCCAATGAGTTCGTGAACTCCTACCTGGGCTTCACGATGTGGGACTACGAGAGCGACGCACCCCTGATGTGGCCCCAAGAGCAGCGCTTCCCCACCGCGGAAGAGACCGTCGAAACGCTCAAGCGCAACCCCGAAGCCGCCGCTGCCCGCGGCAAGTGGTCCGACGTCGACTTCCTGTCCTCCGTCTGGACCGACGTGAACCCCCAAGCGGAATTCACGCAATTTGCCGACTATCACGGACACGGTTGGAATTTCCGGGGCGTCTACAAACGTGCCCGGGATGGAACCATGCTGGATGCCGAAGGCGAGGCTCTCTCGCCCGATCTCTCGAACGACGAGAAATGGGAACACGCGGTCTTGCTTCGGGACATCCACGCGGACTACGGAATGCAGTGTGCAGACTGCCATTTCTCCGTGGATTCTCACGGCAACGGCCTTCTCTACGGCGAGGTCTCAGCCGGCATCGAGATCCGCTGCCGAGACTGCCATGGAACCTACGACGAGGCCTCCACGCTACGCACGTCCGGACCCGCCGCCCCGCCCGGGGGCTCCGACATGTCCCTGTTTAGGAACTCGGATGGAAGACGGCGTTTCGAGTGGCGCGAAGGAACCCTCTATCAGCGGTTGATCCTGCCGCCCCACGATGAACTCGCCGTGACCCAGATCGTGGACACGCTCGACCCCGACAATCACGATTACAACCCGAAAGCCGCTCGTGCAAAAACGGTCTCCTCAGAGAACCCCGATCTCTGGGGGGAATCAGCGGACGATTGCGACCGCGCGCATGACGAGGACGAGGTCTCCTGTTTCTCGTGCCACTCCTCGTGGGTCACGAGTTGCGCGGGATGCCACTTGCCGATCGAGGCCAATTGGAACTCCGAGGATCATCATTTCGAGGGAGACGCTTCTCGGAACTTCGCCTCGTATAATCCGCAGGTCGCGCGGAGCGACATGTTTCAGCTGGGACGCCACAGCACCGTCAAGGGCCATATCATCGCGCCGGTCAGGAGTTCCTCTGCCCTCGTCGCCTCCTCGACAGACAGCAGTCGGCAACGCATCTACGTTCAACAGCCGCCGGTCTCCTCGGCGGGGTTCAGCTCACAGGCTTTCGCACCCCACTTTCCCCATACGGTTCGCAAGACCGAGACCAAGGAATGCGAAGACTGCCACGTCTCCGAAGAGAACGACAACAACGCGATCATGTCTCAGCTTCTCCTGCTGGGCACCAACTTCGTCAATTTCATGGGATACCACGCCTATGTCGGGCGAGAGTCGGGAGTAGAAGCCGTTCAGGTCGGCGAGTGGACCGAGCCGCAAGCGGTGATCGGCAGCTACCTCCACCGCTACGCCTACCCACAATGGTACGAGGAACACCTCGACCGTGACCGGGAGCTCCTGGAGAGCAAACCGATCGCGCTGGAGTTCGAGTCGCCCGTCATCGGTTCTCTTCGGCGAGGCCTGACTCGGCTCTTACGGAAGACGCCGGCTGGAGATGGCGGCCTCTCGCAAGGCAGCGGCCGTGTCGCCTGCCTCCAGCTACGGGGGGAATACCTCCTGGCTTCGGAAGGCGCGGACGGGACGCAGGCATACGACGTATCGGCGATCGGTAACAAGGGCTTCTCCGAGAAGCTCATCACCGCCCCCTTTTCTCCTCTAGGCCAGAACCTCCGAATCAAGAGCCGTAACGCGACCTGTGTCGCGATCCCGACCAATCAGCCGATTCGTCCCGAACGCAACCGTGCACACGGAGCTGCCAACCAGGAGCAGCCGATGCACCCGATCTACAGCTACGGGGCGATCACCGATTCCGAGGAAGGCCTGATCCTCTTCGACACCGAGACACTCGGAGACTTCGAGCCCCGCAACAACTTCTTCGAACGCGCACTCACGTGGAATCCAAAGGGCATACTCGACGGTGCGAACTACCTCACGTTCGCTGGCCATATCCTCTACGTATCGGCGGATCGAGGGGTCGCGGTGGTCGATCTCGACGATCCGCTCTCGCCGAAGCTACTCGATCTCGTGCCGATCGAGGGCGCGAAGGGTCTAGCGGTCCAGTTCCGTTATCTCTTCGTGGCGGGGAGCCGAGGGCTCGAAGTCGTCGACGTGACCTCGCCCGATCGCCCCCGCCACTTGGCCGATTCGGTCCTACCGATCGAGGGCGCGAAGCGTGTTTTCGTTTCGCGTACCTACGCCTACCTCGCAGCCGGGACGCGAGGGCTCGTCATTGCCGACATCGAGCGACCCGAGGCCCCACGCCATCACATCACGTTCTCGGATGGCGGACGGCTCAACGACGTACAGGATGTCGCAGTCGCGACGAGCTACGCATCGCTATTCGCTTATGTCGCGGATGGAAAGAACGGGCTGAAGGTTTTGCAGCTGACCTCCCCGGAGATCCAGCCCAAATATTACGGGTTCAGCCCAGTACCCAAGCCCACCTTGATCGCTCATCGGAAGACTGGCAGCCCGGCGCTCGCGCTCTCGCGTGCCCTGGAGCGCGACCGAGCGGTCGACGAAACCGGGCATCAGGTCGCAGTCATGGGACGGGTCGGGTCCCGCCCCTTCACCCTCGAAGAAATGAAGCGGCTCTATCTCGACGCAGAGGGCAAGCTCATGAAAGTCAGTAACGATCCCGACGTTCGAACGGGCCGTGGAGCGAGTTGCGACCCCCCGCCCGAGTCGCGCTGATCAGAGCATTTCCCTCCGACCGGGGTCCCCCCGGCCAGGACCTCAGCGAAGCGTTTTCTCGACGTCCCGGAACAAGCGGCGGGTGCGCGAGGCCTCGAAGCGCCTGGGGTTGGCGAGCGAAGCGAGAAGAGCATCCATCCTCTCTCGCAGCATCGAACGATCGATCTTCTGCAGCGCTCCCAGAGCGTCGAGTTGATCGATCAGGACCTGCAGCGCCATCACGGCTTGCTCGGCGTACAAGAAATCGTGCACCCCCAGATTCGAGACACTCCCGAAGATGCCTCGCAGCACGTCTCTCGCCGCCTCGGGCGTGACGGACCATGCTGCTAGTCGGGGGGTCAGCTCCTGGACCTGTTCGCGAAGTCCGCGGGCGGCATCGCCCACGCCCCTGCCCGGCTGACTCGCAGCACCACGCGGAGCCGCGAGTCCATTGCGATAGTCCTCCAGTCCATCGGGAGTGGCCCCGGCAATCGCGTATTGCAGGATCTCGAGGTTGGCCGTGTTGACACCGGGGATTCCGGCGCCCTGGGCGAGCCGAGTGTCAGAGCGCCACGAGTCGGCATCGACCTCCTGGTGGCAATTGAAGCAGTTGTAGCTCGCGAACTCTGGCCAACCGTGACTCGGCTTCTCGATCAATTGATCGAGGAGCTTTCGGCCGGCAACGGCTTGCCCCGCTGCCCAAACGGTTGCGCCATCGGCCGAACGCGGATCGGTCCGTGTACCGTCGCGTGAGTAGCGGAAATGGGCCGGCTGAATGAACGTGAAGGTCTGGAGCTCGAAAGTCAGGCGGGGATGCCCCGCCCCGATCAATCGGTGCCCAAGGGGTTTGTCGGCCGTCCCGAAATGACAGGACAGGCAGAGCTCCGCTCTGGCCACGGGGTCGTCCGTCGGATACATCCCTTGCCTGACGTTCATCTCGTTCGTTTGCATGTAGTCGTGCCCCGCCACGTACTTCTCGCCGCCGCCGTGGCAGGCTTCACAGCCAACTCCATCCTCGATCGAGAAACGTTCTCCGCGAAGAGCCGGCCGGACATTGTCCGCGTGGCAATCGAGGCAGAGCTTCTCCTCGTGAGGGAGACGCGCGAGATTCAGGTTCTTCGCGATGGTCTTCGATTGCTCGTTGTAGAGAGCGCTATACGCCACGGAGTGGCGGTCTTGGCTCCGCCAAATGATGTATTCCGTCTGAAGCACGTCGGTATCCCGATCGACGCCGCTCCCATGGCAGGGGGCTCCCGCACAAGAAGCGACTCCCAGATGAGTCGGAGCCGCCTGATCGGGGAGCGGAGGAAGCGGCATGCCTGCGGGCAGAACCGGCGGAGAGTAGGGAACCGCTTCGACAGGAGCCGTCACTGCGAAGCGGGGCGGAACGCCTTTCCGCTTCTTCTCGACGGCTGGGGGAGGAACGTCTTTCCGCTCCTTCTCGACGGCTGACCGATCGTCGACGGCAGGCGCCGGGGAGTCACGCAGAGGCAGCGTGATGGCCACTCCATTCGGAAGGAGCGTTTTTTCGAACCCCTCGAAACCCGGCCCCCCCTCGTGCGCGTCGAACACGACTCGAAGCTTCGAGCCATGTTGTCCGATTCGGACCCGCTCGATCGAGTCCGGGTCGACCACAGAACCCGCCTCATCGAGCCTGCTCTGGACACCCGGCAGGTCGACCACCAGGCGAGGCGGGTCGAGCAACACGAAGGCGACCGCTTCAGGAACCGGTCGGTCGGTCACCAGCCGAAGAAGCGTGCTGCCATCGACGTCGCTGGCCCTTTCCAGCTCGAGCAGCCGGGTCGCCTCCCCGGTTTCGGCCCTCGAACCAAACGGCGCCCCGAGCAGAATCAACGCGAGCCCCGCCACGAGGAGGCGCCCTGCCCTCGGCGCGGACGTGGCCCGCATGCCGGGAGGCGTCGACGCGTGCCTCTGACCGCTCAGGTTGTCTTCCTCGAACGCAGACGGCATCCGTTTACCCCTCCCGGGTTGAATTTCCATCCACTCTCCGGTGAGCCTGGAAAAGGTTGTGAGAATACAACCTTCCCCCGCCCGATTGTACGTCGCTCAAGTTCTTTTCCCGCTTCCATCGCCCGCCCGGTAGAACGACGCGAAGACGTCGAACCGGGCTCCGCGGGCCTCGACTTCGACGCGTCGCCGCCCAACTCCGCTCGCCCCAACGCCCTCGGCTGGCTTGAGGAGAGCAAATTCGGCCCCCCCGGTCCGACTTCCGACTCCCTCACCCTCGGGCGCCACACGCCTTCCTTATCGGCCCAGGGCCAAGCATGCGGATAGGTTTTTCAAAGGACGTTCTGTCGCGCAGACGCTCCGAAACGAATCGCGGCGAACTCGATCGTGAAGGCGTCGGGCGGCGCTCGATGGGCGTTCCCGGCATCGGACGAGATGCCGGGATGCTGCAAAGCGGCGGCACCGCGATCGACCCGGCGCCCCGGTCCGGAGAAACCGCAGCGCCCTGCGCACTTCCCCGGCAATGTGTGCGAAGAGCGGGCTCTGCTCCTCAGACCAACTCGATTTCCGGGTGCCGTGCGGCGAGCATACGGTCGACCCCTTCACGCCACGGAACGCGACAAGGCCCCGCGAGATCGATGCGCTTCTCCGCGTCGAGCCAATACTGATGAATGCCGTCAGGTCCCGCATCGATCGTGACTTCGCGGCCCAGTCGCTTCGCGACATAGCGAGCCAGGTCCGGGACCGGCACCCCTTCGTCCCCCCCCCAATTCACGATCGTCGCCGGCACCGATGCCGCATCGAGCAGCCCGGACGTCTGCTCGAAGATATCGTCCTCATGAATCGGGCTGCAGACGTCCCCCTGCCCCTGCGGCATCACCTGAACGGTCACGTCGTTCAGAATCATGTCCACGACCATCGCGGGGAAACCTCCGTTGTCCCCATACGCCGCGTTCATCCGCGCGATCGTCGTCGGGAGCCCAAACTCCTGCGCTGCAAATTTCGCGACCGCTTCCTGGGAAATCTTCGAGATGCAATACGTGGGCGCATAGGGCTGAGGCGTCCCACCGAGCGGGTCGGTCTCGACGACGGGACGCGCGTAGTCCTGGGGCGCCGCATAGACACCGCAGGTGGACATCATCAGGCAGGCCTTCGCGTTCCGGAATCGCGACATGACGTGTCCCGTGCCACCCGCGTTGATCGCGATGGAGGCGTCGTAGTCGTCCCCGGGCACGATCGCGGCCGCCAGATGAAGGACGTAGTCGAAGTCTTCGGGGGTCTTCGACCAGTCCGGCGCAGAAAGGTCAACGGCAGCCGTCGAGATCCCGGCCGCTTCGCATCGCGCGCGGGTCGCTTCGTCGCTGAAGCGCGCGACGCCAAAGACCTCGTTCTGCTTCGCCAATCGCGCGGCCAGGGGGAACGCGATCTGCCCCGCCGGTCCGGTCACCAGGATTCGTTTGCCTTCGATCTCGCCCATGATTTCACCTCGTCGTCGTGAAAGCGCAATCCTAGGCGCCGCTCCCGGCCGACGCACGCGTCTGCAACCGCCGGAACCGTCCGGCCGACGCAAACACTGAGGGCCCATCCACAACTGCTGGCCGACACGCCTGCTTGCGGCCGCGCTCGCCTTCCGCGACGTTCCCATCCCCGTCCCCGCCCCGCGTGCAAGGAGCCCGAATGCCGAAGCCCGAGACGCGCCCGACCGCGAGTGGGCGCTGATGGAGCCTTTGAGCCAGGCGCTCCTGGGAGCGGCGACGGCGGAGGCCGTCGCGGGCCCCAAGCTCCGTCGGCGAGCGCTCTTCTGGGGGGCATTGATCGGCATGTCGCCCGACCTCGACGTGCTACTCGGTCCGCTCCGAGACGGCTACGGAGAGTGGCTCTATCATCGGGGCACGACCCATTCTCTTTGGTTCGGCTTCGCGGTCGGCCCCCTGCTCGGCTGGGCCCTCTGGCGTTGGCGCGACCACGGTCGCCCGGGCACCTTGCCCGGCTGGATCCGGCTCTCGATCGTCGCCCTCCTCACCCACCCGCTCCTGGACGGCTTCACGCCCTACGGCACTCAGCTCTTCGCGCCCTTTTGGCGCGAGCGCTTCGCGTGGAACGGCATCGCGATCGTCGATCCCTTCTACACGCTGCTCCTCGCATCGGGCGTCGTGTGCGCGGCGACTCTTCGTTTCTCTCCCACGACGCGCAGAAAAGGCCTCCTCACCGGCTTGGCTCTCTCCACGCTCTACCTGCTGGCCGGCCTCGGCGTAAACCGCTGGGTCGTCGACGACCTGCGGAGCTCGCTCGCGTCTGAGGTCGTCGAGATCGAGCGCATACGCGCCTACCCCACGATCTTCCAACCCTGGCTGCGCAGCTTCGTCGTCAGAACCCCCAGCTCGGTCCTGGTCGGCCTCCACAGCTGGCAGGAATCCGGCTGCCCCGCCTGGCAAGTCCACCCAAGAGGCACGAAAGATCCGGCCGTACAGATCGTTCGGACCAGCCCTGAGGGCGCGCTGCTCGAGTGGTTCGCCGATGGCGATACGGCCAGCTTCGTCCACTCCGAGCCCGGCGGCACGAAACGCGTGCGGGTCGAGGATATCCGCTATGGCTGGGCGAGCGCGGGAGGACGCGGGATGTGGGGCCTCGAAGCCCGAGTCGATGCCGAGGGCAAGCTCGTGAGTCCCCCACGGCGCATCGGCCGGGTCGCCCCCAATCGCCGGGATTTCGATCGGATCGGCCGACTGCTCTCGGGGCGACTCCCGAGCCAAAGCGACGGCTGGCGTCGACCACCAGGCTGCTTCGGGGGGCCACCAGAATGACCGAGATCTTCATCGATGGGGACGCCTGCCCCGTCAAAGACGAGACCTACGCCGTCGCGGCGCGCCTGGGACTGGCCGTCGTCGTCGTTGCCAATCAGCGCATCCGCGTCCCCCAGGACCTGGGGGTCGAGATGGTGGTCGTCGAAAACGGCCCGGACGCAGCCGACGACTGGATCGCCGAAGAGATTCGAGCGGGGGATATCGTGATCACGGCGGATATTCCCCTGGCCGCCCGATGCCTGGAACGAGGGGCCTTTGCGCTCGGCACGAACGGACGTGAGTTCACTCCCGATTCGATCGGGGGCGCGCTAGCGACCCGCGAGATCAAAGCCTCGATCCGCGAATCGGGAATCGCGACCGGCGGCCCGCCCCCACTCGCCCCGCGCGACCGTTCCCGTTTCTCGAACGAACTCGACCGCATCGCTCACCGCGCCCTGCGCGGCTGACGAAGGCCACGAAAGCTGGACGAATCGGGCCCGATCGTGCGATAGCGTCTAGACATGCCCCTCAAGACACCGATCTGCGACCTGCTGAACATCGACGCTCCGATCTTCCTCGCCGGCATGGGCGGCGTCGCCTACGCCGACGTGTGCGCGGCCGTCTCGGAGGCCGGCGGATACGGCACCCTCGGTATGGCCGCGGAGACACCCGACTCCATCCGACGCGAGATGCGTCTCGTCCGGGAAAAGACCGACAAGCCCTTCGGCGTCGATCTGCTCGCCGCGCTGCCCGAACAGATGCTGGCCGCCATCGAGGTCGTGATCGAGGAAGGGGCCTCAGCGTTCATCGCGGGTCTCGGTGTACCGGGCCCGGTCGTCGACCGCTGCCATGACGCAGGGCTCCTGGTCATGAGCCTATGCGGCAAGGTCAGCCACGCCGTCGCCGCCGAGCAGGCCGGATGTGACGCCGTGATCGCACAGGGCACGGAGGCCGGAGGACATACGGGCCGGGTTGCCGGAATGGCGCTGATCCCACAGGTGGTGGACGCCGTCGAGATCCCTGTCCTCGGCGCGGGGAGCCTCGTCGACGGACGCGGGCTCGCGGCGTGCCTCGCCTTCGGCGCCCAGGGCGTCTGGATGGGAACGCGCTTCATCGCCTCATACGAGGCCCGCGCAGCGGCGGCCTACAAGGAGGCCATCGGGCGGGCGGCCAGCGACGAGACGACGATTACGCGGTGCTACTCGGGCAAACCCATGCGCGTGCTCGCGAATCCCTATATCGCAGAGCGTGAACGGGACCCGGGCTCCATCCTGCGTTTCCCGGAGCAGATGTACGCCTCGGTCGAGGACGGGGTGATGCGCGCGATGGGCGGTGCGAGCGACGGAGTCGAACCCGAGCGCGACGCGATGCCCTGTGGCCAGGGAGCCGGCGCGATCGATGACATCCTCTCGTGTCAGCAAATCGTCGACCAGACCTTGGCCGAGGCCGAGGCCGTGATCACCTCGCTCCAGCCCATGGTCGGTCCCTGACGATCTAGACGCCGGCGAGATCGTGCGCGAGCATGCATCGATGGAAATCAACTTCGCGACCGCCTGGGAAGCCATCTCCGACGAAATCCCGAAGGCCGATGCCCTCCTTTGCGGCGAAACCCGCCGTTCCTGGCGCGACTTCGAGCAGCGTGCCGCGCGGCTCGCCTCCGTCCTCGCTACGGCCGACCTTCCGCTCGCCGCCAATGTCGGCCTTGCCCTCTACAACGGCCCCGAGTATTCGGAGGCCCAGTTTGCCTGCTTCAAGCATCGAGCCACGCCCTTCAACGTGAATTTTCGCTATACGGCGAAAGAGCTCCACTCATTGCTCGAAGGCGCCGACTGCGAGGTGCTCTTCTTCGACGCGAGCCTCGCCGACGCCGTGGACGAGATCCGTGGTTCGCTCCCGACGCTCCGGCTCTTGATCCAGGTCGGCGAGAGCCCCGCCCCCGAGTGGGCGCTCGACTATGAGCAGAGTCTCACGAAAGCCTCCCCCGCCCCCCGGATCGAACGCTCGCCCGATGATATCTGGATGCTCTTCACGGGCGGAACCACGGGCAATCCCAAAGGTGTCATGTGGCCGCACGCAAACATGATCCAGACGATGAAGGCGACCTACGCCGGACTCAAGCAGCGTGTCCCTCGTACGATCGACGAACTGCTCGCGTCCATCCGCGGCGTTCAGGAGACCAACCGGGTCACGCGTCAGCTCGCCGCCGCCCCACTCATGCATGGCACCTCCGGCATCGCAGCCCTCACCACTCATATGACCGGCGGCGCCATCATCACGCTCGAGGAGCGCTCCTTCTCCGGAGACGCGCTCTTCCGCGCCGTCGAACGACACGGTGCCACCCACCTCACGATCGTCGGCGATGCTTTTAGTCGCCCCATGCTCGAAGCGCTCCAGACCGCGGCGGACCGCCAGGAACCCTACGACCTTTCTTCGATCTTCCTCGTGCTCTCCTCGGGCGTCATGTGGAGTGCACCCATCAAGCAAGCCCTGCTCGCCTTCAATCCCAAAATGCGGCTGATGGACTCACTCGGCTCCTCCGAGGGCGTCGGGTTCGCGGCGAAGCTCGAGAGCGACCCCGCCAAGGCCACCACAGCGCGCTTCCAGCTCGGCGAGTTCACACGCGTGATCGACGAGGAGGGGCGGCAGGTCACACCGGGATCCGGCGAACGCGGGCGCCTCGCGCTCGGGGGTCCGCTACCGCTCGGCTATTACAAAGATCCGACCAAGAGCGAAGAGACCTGGCCAACGATCGACGGTCGCCGCTACTCGATCCCCGGTGACTTCGCGACGGTCGAGGCCGACGGGACGATCACACTGCTCGGCCGTGGTTCTGCCTGCATCAATTCTGGGGGCGAGAAGATCTACCCCGAAGAGGTCGAAGAGGCGCTCAAGCTCCATCTCGCCGTGGCGGACTGCAACGTCGTCGGAGTCGCGGACGAACGCTGGGGACAGGCGATCACCGCGGTCGTTCAGCTCGCGGACCCCTCGATCGACGATGCGACGCTGATCCAGTGGACAAAAGAGAACCTCGCCGGCTACAAGGCACCCAAACACATCGTCCGTGTCGACCATTTCCAGCGCCATGCCAACGGAAAATCCGACTACCGCTGGGCAAACAGGGTCGCCGAGGAAGCCCTCGGCGATTAGCCTTCGAGCCGGGTGCCACCGATGCCCCCTCGAAGACCGAAGCGGCGCGTACTCACGCGCCCACCAAGGAGAACCGAATGGGAAAGCTCGACGGACGCGTCGCTCTCGTGACCGGCGCCAGCCGCGGAATCGGAGCCGCCATCGCCAAACGCTTCGGCGCCGAAGGCGCACGCGTCGCGATCACCGCTCGAACCCTCGATCGCCACGAACACCTCGAGGGCAGCCTGCACGAGACCGCGCGCCAGATCGAGGCCTTTGGCGGAGAGGCGGTGCCCATCGTCGGCGATCTCGCCAATCCAAGCGGGCTCGAAGACATCGTGAGCCAGGCCGAATCCGCGCTCGGCCCAATCGAGGTCCTCGTCAATAACGCCGCCGCCGCCTTCTATCTCCCCTTCACGAAGACGAGCGAGAAACGTTTCCGCGTTGCGAACGACATCAATCTATTTGCGCCCTGGCGTCTCTCCCAGCTCGTCGTCCCGGGGATGCGCGAGCGCGGCGAGGGCTGGATTCTGAACATCTCGTCGGCGACCTCGATCCTGCCGGAACAAGCGACCTTCAAGGATTTCGACGCGCTCTCGATCCTCTATGGTTCGACCAAGGCGGCGCTCGAGCGTTTCACGGCGGGCCTCGCCGCCGCGGTCCACGCCGACGGGATCTGGGTGAACTCGATGGCGCCCGTCGGCGCCGTCCCGACCGAAGGGACCGAGGCCCTTGGTGTCGTCCCCGACGAGGCGCTCGCAGTGGCGGAGAGCCGAGAAGCGATGGCCGAAGCCTCGCTCGCGCTCTGCACGACCCGTGACCCCTCTCTCACCGCGCGCATCACCTATTGCACGCCGCTCCTGGAGGAGTTGGGCCTCGAGACCCATGCCTGCGACGGCAAGACGCGGATCGGAAGCCCGCTCGAGAGCGACGCCGCGAAGCTTCGATAGGGGTCGGCCCAGAGGCGCGAGAAAGGGCCTCAGCCCTGCCCGAAGATCACCGCACCCGTCGGCACGCCGACACCACTCGTCACCAGCACGTGCTCGACATCCTCCGGCTGGTTACAGCTCTCACCGCGGATCAGCCTCACGCCCTCGGCGATGTTGTTCACTCCGTGCATGTAGGCCTCGGAGAGCAGCCCGCCGTGGGTGTTATTCGGCAGCGATCCTCCAATCGTCAAGGAGTCCTCAGTCACGAAATCCTTCGCCTCGCCCTTGCCACAGAATCCGAAGGCCTCGAGCTGCATCAAGATCTCGGGCGTGAATGCGTCATAGAGGCACGCCGCATCGATGTCCTTCGGGCCCAGACCGCTCATCTCGTAGACGATCTTCGCGGCCAGCTCCATCTCCGGCAGCGCCGCGAGATCATCCCGATAGAAGCTCGTCATCTGCTCTTGACCCTCGAAAGAGGCCTGGGTGACCGCCCGCATCACCGCGGGCTTTTGTCGCATATCCTTCGCGCGCTCAGGCGACGTG
>Ga0315316_10002595_pt1 | contig 13001 bp, 13 predicted proteins | sample M160m3416metaG_FD_203702 | JGI IMG/M metagenome (GOLD analysis project Ga0315316, IMG submission 203702) | Ammonia-oxidizing marine archaeal communities from Monterey Bay, California, United States - M1 60m 3416 | ecosystem: Environmental > Aquatic > Marine > Intertidal zone | place: USA...
TAGGTTTGACAGATGCACAGATAAAGACGATGAAGAAGCTAGATGTTGATTTTAAGAAAAAAATAATTCAAGCTAATGCAGATCATGAGATGGCGCACCTGGAACTTGACTTACAAGTTCATTCTGGTGAAGTTGATGAGGGAAAAATTCGTGCTGCCGGAACAAAAATTGTGGCTTCTAAAACTAATAAAATCATGGCAATGATTGACGCAAAAATACAACTGCTTAAATTGTTGACTGCAGAACAAAGACAAAAAATGGCTAAAATGCATTAGAAGTATTTATTGTCATAGCAAAGTAAGAATTAAATATATCGGGGCGTGGCGCAGCCTGGCTAGCGTACCTGCTTTGGGAGCAGGGGGTCGGAGGTTCAAATCCTCTCGCCCCGACCATTTAAAAAAAGGACTTAGCGGTTTTCCGCTAGGTCCTTTTTTTTGCTGATTTGCATATACGTGGAAGTATGTTCATATGCATTGATATCAACTAAAATATTACAAGTTAAAAACGACTAAATGCTCTATAAAAGAAAACAGGTCTATTGGATAGATACCGTTTACAAGGATAAGAGAATAAAAGAGTGTACCGGGTCTAAGTCAAAGAAGAAGGCAGAAGAGTATGCAAGTAGACTAATGCGAGACCTTATGATCCAAGATAGATTAGGTTTCAAAGACTCTAGCAAAAGTTCTTGATCGTATCGTCCGACTTATCGCGCAAGGCAAGGAAGTAAAAATTATCGTTTTTGAGGATGACTGGTTTACACTTAAGCTAAGACCTTTGCGGAGTATGTACTAGTGCGCAATACAATTATCTCTTTTTTTTCAATAATATGTATCTACCTTCTTTGGCCATATATTGCCGTAATTACTTTACATGTCGCACTTCAAACGGGTGATATAACAGGAGTGAAAGAACGGATCGATTGGTCATCATTTAAAAAAGAGCTTCGAGTCGACCTAGACAACTTAGTAGAGGTTAAGTTTAAAAAAAGTCTTAACAAAAATAAAATGTAACTAGATTTCGATTCACTGACGCTTTCCAAACAAATCATGGAAAAAATCGCTACGCCAGAAGGATTGATCTATTTATTTAATGAACCTAACGAATTTATTGAACAGATTCGCCAGATCTTCACAAACACGCTTCCACTCGAAAAAATTAATCCGCCTGCTGCCGAAAAAAAATCATTCCAGCTCGAGGGTCCGAACTTTCCAAATTTATTTGAGCGAATTAATTACGCATTTTTTGTAGGTCTTGGCAGCTTCAGATTAAGCTTTAATGCGGGCGATTTATCCTTTACTATGGATTGGGAGCTTCAAGGTCTTTTTTGGAAGTTGATTCGTCTTAAATTTCCGATAAAAAATATTTAAAAATGAAATTAAAAAAAACTTTTTTCACACTTTTAATAATTTGTTTACTGAATTCGAGTTGCGCTCTTAAAAACAATTCGTCTGTTATTAATTCATCGCAAAATTCAGGAACAACGGTTAATTGTTCTTATCCTTTTGCTCCCTCAAACAATCTTGTGTTTTTTCTGTTTTACAAAGATGCTATGCGTTATCTTACTGATAGTGACGATATATGCCGACACTCATTCGCCGAGAAATTGAAGGAAGAAGTAAAATCATCTTTTTTCCTTTCTGAAGGATGCATCAAGGTAACAGTTGATGACATTAATGACGCTCTTTATCATCCTGAAGAGTTACGAAAAAGATTAAATTATTGAATGTGAGTGATTTTTTTATGGGTTCCAGTGTAGGTGCGAGTTAATTTTTATTTGCGCTCACAAATTAAGGGCAAAGGGGTATAAATTTTTAAAACATTTTAATAAAAATACCCGTTCGCAAAAATACCCAAGATTGAAATGAACAGAAATATTATCCGCCCTATCATTAGTTATTTACCTTTGTTTTTAGCAAAGTAATAATTATCTTTAGATTTTTATTCGCTCGTACGGTGAAATTTTTCTGGAAATAAAATTATAAAACCCTCCAAAAGCCAAACCACAAATGCAACCATTCGCACAACCCCATAGAAAACCTATGATACTGGCTGATGGACTGATATTGTAACCAATATAGAATCGTCCTATAAAAGTAGGATCACCCGATGCTCCTTCAAGTAAAATAATCCACCATGTCAGGAAGAATAGACCCACCCCCCCATAAAACTCCAAAAGTTAGTGTAAATGCTTTGACATTTAATTGCATTATTTCCCCCTATTTTTAGTTTGCTCTTAAATAATACCCTCAAATCCTCTCCGACCGTTTTTTTAGCATAAGGATTTAAAACATTTTAATGGAAGCCCTTTCTTTGTACGAATTAAATATTTAAACAGGTCTGGTTACTAATATATGATAGATTATAGTCACCAATTTTTCACCGGGAATTGGTTTATATTACGAAACAAAAGTTTTCTAGCTTTTATCTATGTGCCTTTACCGATTCCCTCTGCTATTAAATATTATCTCTCTTTTCCTTGCAGTTCCTTTGTGTTCGTTTGCTGAACCAAAAAAAAACAGCGACAGGATAGTTCCTCAACCTATTCAGGAAATGTTTCAGTCGAACCTGGTCTATCCTCAGGAAAAAGATGAAATTCAATTTACTTTATTCCCATCCTTTAACAAAAATCATAGTGGTCAAAAAGCGAGAACTTTATTCGAGATTGAGTATGGAATTACGGACGCATTTCAGGTCATCTTTGAGTGGGACGGATTGCTATACCAAAACCTGAAGACTGCCCCTGCAAATGCCGGACCCGGAAACATTGAGGTTGGTGCTCAATATAGTTGGATGGGCTTGGGTGATGGCAATACACACTTTTCTTTTGGAAATTTAATTGAATTCCCTGTAGGGCCAGTAGCAAATGGTCTCACAGAAGGTTTTATTGAAGTACAACCCTTTATAGTTTTAGCCAGAGACTTTCCCAAATTAAACCAGAGCCAAATTTTTTTGAATTTTGGCTTTAACTGGGTTGACCAGATTCGAAATGTTCCTGAAAGTACAGAACCCGAAGCTGATAGCATTTCATGGAACATAGGTACCTTTTTCCCCATTGGATTCTGGCGCGCAACTTTAGAGATCAACGGAAATAATAACAAATGGGACGGTGGCAACCAAAATGATATATATATTACGCCAGGTACTATTTATAAATTATCCAAAGAGTGGGAAATAGGTATAGCAACACCTATTGGGGCTACCAATACTTCTGACGATTATCGAGTTGTAGGTTACTTGATGTGGGAGTTTGAATTGGATTAAATGAAATTATATAAAAAAGAGGAACTATAAAATCTCTATCAAATACCCGTTACTTATTTTTTTTTCTAGCACCACGTTTTGGCTTTGCTTTAACTTTTGTTCTGGTCTCTCTAAGCCATTTTTGAAGGGTTGAGTCTTTTGGATGTTTCTTTTCTTGTAGTCCACTAGCACGGATTAATTTCTGTAAGCCATAATCCTTTTTCAATTGAGGAAACTGTAAATTCGGATTATCCTTCATTTTTTTAGTGACGAACGAACAAAAGTCTGCGCGAAGATGATCCATCTTGGCCTTATCAGTTAACGGATTAGGACTTTTTGGAGGTTCTGCCTTTGCTAATCGATTCAAAAATTCTTCCTCATAAATTTTTAGATCGACACAGGATAGATACCGAGCAATCTTTTCTTTGTCTCTACGATACCAAGCAAGAAAACTCTCCTTATCTAAGACGAGCACGTTAAGGTTTTCAGTCATCATAAGACCACCAGCAAGATCCATTAATCGGCCACTTTTAACTCGAATTTCTCCAAGACTAATAGAATCTTCCACCGTCGTCCATACATCCATCAGAGCTGTAAAAGTATCATCAAAACCAGTTCTTCCTGCATCAAAAGCTCTAGCTAAAATATTGGTATGGTCACAGAGCAACTCAAATGCATCTCCAAACCCCCAGCTATCAGAATGTTCAAGTTTACCAAGTCGGGTCATATAACTAGATTCATTCATCGCCTTTATCTCTTTAGTGGAATGACCTTGCCTCTGCTTTCGTTATTTGAGATAGGCATTTTCTGTTTTTCTCTTTAAGATCAGAAGGTAATAGATACAAAATTATTACTGCCAGAACTATTAGGTTATAAATCCTAATGATCATCGTAATACACTTCCACAAAAGAATTAGATTTTTTGTGCCGATAGATTCTTTAAAAAATAATACAATTTAAAACAATGAGTTATGGTTTAGCCCGTAGCTTATTTTTTATTGTTGAAAAAATTTTGGGTACCAATTGAAGAAGAAATCGGATTAAATCTCTCCCGACCTGTAATAGAATAGACTCGTTGCTTACCATTGTTTGAAGTTTACCACTGGTCTTTAATTTAAATTAAAGGGGGGTTGGTCATGAACAAAGACTCTTGGATTGCACTGATTATTGCCATTATTATTACCGTTATAGCATCGACACCACTTTACTATTCTCGAGACTATTCTCTTGGGTCGCAAGGCAAATTTTCGGAAGGTTCAGATAAAAAAGGTTTAGAACCAATGAAGAGAACAGGTCAAATTCCTAAAAGTCCTACCGAATCCACCATGCCATGAATAAAACATATTTAGCGGCGGTATAAATATTATTTTTCTAAGTGAACAGCGGTAGTGACGTCATAATATTTTTATGATTAAATATAAGTAATCATGAATTTAAAAACTTCTCCTAACTGAAGGTGCCTGCCGTGAAAAATTTGATTTTAGTCTTTACCATTTTATGTTTTAGCCCTTTAACGAATATCGGATTCGCCCAAGAACTTCTTATGCTCAGTGGCGAAAATTCTAAAAACTCTAAGCGATGGCAGGAAGAAGTTCTTCCCGAATACTCAGCCAATGCTTCAGGGAAAAACCTTCCTGTTAAGATTGTTCCCGTCAAAGGAAATCGTTTCCCGGAATGGTTGGCAAAGGCCCTCGACGAAGGCCGCGTAGGCGAGATTTTGGGTACCCCTACTTTTCTGATTTGGGAACCAACAAGTGGAAAAGAGATTGGCCGTATAGAAGGCTATACTCAGAAACTCAGATTTTTTTCACAACTTAAAGAAGCAATAAGTATGATTGACCAGGGTCAACATCCTGGAAAAAGGGAAGGCTCCGGTGGTCATAGAGATGAGGGTTCTGGAGGAGATCAACGACAGGAAGAAGGCTCCGGCAATAGTAGTAATATAATGGATCATATTTATAAAACTCCGGAGGAAGCCAAAAATGCCTCGGAAATGCTGGGGCTTGGTGGAGAAATTCATACCCACCAAACGCCGGAAGGAACTATATATATGCCAGGAACCACCATGTAGGTTTTCCCGCAAGGAATACGTTGGTAATTTAATTAAAGATATTACATATTGATCTGGTCGTGTCTATTCTATTGAACGATTCTTGTTAATTGATCAAATGAAAACAAGCTCGAATGGATCATGCGTGCAACTAATATAAATTCTGTTTGGCTATTCTAAAAACGAAAGAGTTTTGACAAAGTAATTAAAATTTAAAACCTGTATTTTGTTATTGGCGTCTAAAAAAGGATGTTTCTATGGCTGAAAAACTAAAAATCCGTTCACCTTACGATGGACATTTGATAAAAGAAATTGATCTGGATGATGAGGCTCGTATAGAACAAGCCCTAACCACAGCAAAAGAATTGGAACAAAAAAAGCCTCTTCCAATACCAGAGAGAATTTTAATCCTGAATAAAACTGCTGACTTGGTTGAAGCAAAGGCAGAGCAATTTGCCCGACAGTCTGCAGAAGAAGGTGGAAAACCTTTGATCGACTCCCGAATTGAACTGACCCGGGCAGTACAAGGAATACGCGAAGCCGCAAATTCAATCGGCCAACTCACAGGACATGAGATTCCAATGAACCTGACGCCTTCATCCATGAACCGGATGGCATTTACCACCCGCGAACCTATTGGTATAGTTGCTGCCATCAGTGCCTTTAATCATCCTTTTAATTTAATTGTTCACCAGGTAATACCGGGGGTAGCCGTAGGGTGCCCAGTAATTGTAAAACCGGCACGCACAACCCCCCTATCCTGCTTGAATCTCGTCAATTGCCTATACGAAGCTGGTTTACCAAAAGAATGGGTACAAGTTATTATCTGTAAAGGTTCACAGGCTGAAAAATTGGCCACTGACCCAAGGGTTTCTTTCTTAACGTTCATTGGTTCTGGAAAAGTAGGCTGGGGCCTGCGATCCAAATTGGCCGAAGGCGCACGATGCGCATTAGAACATGGAGGCGCAGCGCCGGTTATTGTCGAACCAGATGCCGATATCGATGATGCCTTACCCTTACTAGCGAAAGGCGGGTTTTATCATGCAGGTCAAGTCTGCGTTTCAGTACAACGCATTTTTGTACACGAAGATATTGTGGAAAGTTTTTCTAAAAAACTTGTGGCTATCGCAAAAAATTTAGTGGTGGGAGATCCGACGGATCCAAAAACAGAGGTCGGGCCTCTTATTGAGGAAGGAGAAGTAGACCGAATCCACAATTGGGTTGAAGAAGCCGAAGCAGCTGGTGGAAAAATTTTAACCGGAGGCAAAAAACTTGGTAAAACCTGCTATGAACCAACGATAATTCTTAATCCACCTTATAATATAAATGTCTCTCAATGTGAAATCTTTGGCCCAGTCATCAACATATACTCATATAAGGACAGGAACGAGGCGATAAAGTTTGCAAACGATGTTCCCTTCTCATTTCAGGCTGCAGTTTTTACCAACGATATCGATGCCGCTTTAGAATCAGCTAAGGACTTAAACGCAGCAGCCATAATGATAAACGACCACACCGCATTTCGCGTCGACTGGATGCCATTTGCAGGTAGAAAATCTTCCGGACTCGGCGTTGGCGGAATTTTACCCAGCATGATTGAGATGACAGAAGAAAAACTAATTGTATTCAGATCGAAATTAATTTAAACGAATTTCTTTCTAATCTGTGTTTGCAGCACATCTGAATCCTGTCCCATCAGATTGTAATTGAAAGTGGGAATTCATTCGATTTGATGACCTCATTTCCAAAGCTTTTTTATTCCAACTACCCCCTCTATTCACCTTTTGCGTGATAGAAAAGGAACCAACACAATTTACCCCGCTACAAGCATTAAGCTCTGAACGAGGACCTCTAGGATTTTTTTCAGGACTCATTAAATAATAATTTTCATTAATCGGCATCCAGTCAAAAACCCATTCACTTACATTTCCTGCCATATCAAAAAGCCCAAATGCATTTGGTGGGAACGAACCTACAGGCGAAGTATTTTTAAAACCATCGGTTTTATTTCCATCCCGAGAATTTAAATCGCATTCAGTATCACAAAAGTTTCCCTCTTTGCCAGTCACCGCCTCTCCCCAGTAGTATGTAGTCTTTGCGCCTCCCCGTGCAGCAAATTCCCATTCTGCCTCTGTTGGCAAGCGATACCCCTGTTTCTTACAATAATCTCGCGCATCTTCCCATGAAACACTGTCAACCGGAAACTCTGCCCCAGGAAATTGAGATGGGTTAAAACCCATTACACTTTGAAAAAAATTTTGTTTAATCTCATATTTGCCAATTTTAAAAGAAGACAAGCATACTTTGTGGCGGGGCCGTTCATCTAAGTTTCCTGAGTCGCTTCCCATTTCGAAACAACCTTCCTTTATAACCATCATTTCTTCGTTTGGTTTTTCTTGATTTGCAGATATTGCCATCTTTTGGACAGTAGCTTTTAGAGCGGTCACTAGTTCACGCGTAGCCGTTGGAATACCTTGATACTTGATTTGATATCTGCCCTTAGATAGCAGTTCCATTTTTCCTGTTTTCATAATAAAAACTCGAAAATGGGGAACAGGGCCTATAGCATCATCCTTTACAAATTGGCTGATATCATCATCGACTACACCCGATTCATCAATCGCCATTACATTCTCGTCTACAAGCTCGGCTTTCCGGCCCTCGGTTTTTCCTTTTAGAAAAACCATAATATTTCTTCCCTTAGATTCGGGCATGGCAAGAATTCTATTGAGAAGGTCTTCTGCCTCTTGAAATTTTTTTAGCTTTATTTTCGTATCCGCTTGAGCACGTAGAACCTTATAGTTATTGGAATCCTTTCCAAGTACCTGACCAAAGAATTTTTCTGCGATATGATATTTACCCTGAGCAAAGGCAACTTTGCCACTGTTAAAAATTTTTGTTAAATCTTGGGCATGTAAAGTCATTGAAGAGAGAAATAAAAGCACAAACTGGATCATTAATTTTTTAACAATTTTAATAAACTTATCCATTTGAAGATTCCTGTGAATTAAAATTTTCAATATTTACAGGCCATGAATAAATAAAGGCCGTACCTTTAGTCCCAACAAGCTAGATTTCAAAAATAAATTTTTATGCTTATCTATTCCCCCAACACCATAAAATTTAATACTAAAAATTTGTAAGACATTAGTATACGTTGTTAGAATTAGCCCTTATATTACTAAATGCAGTTTAGTATAGATTAACTTAAAAATAGCCAATAGGTTTAGTTGCATTATTAGCCCAACATATTAAATACTTTATTTTTAACCCTTTACACATTATGCGGAATTCAACATAAATCTAGCAATGAGCCATAGTTTCAATACTAATCGAATTTTAAAATATTGTCTGGTAATCTTACTTTTTTTAGTTGGTTGCACTAATATTGGTGAGGATCCATTGACTTTAAATATAGGTGCTGAACCTTCAGCTAAAATGAGAAATGACATCGGGATAGAACACTTTTTAGCAGGAAGAAATTTTGAAGCCTTGTTGCAATTTAACCAAGCAAATTTAGCTGACCCAACTTCCGGAGAAATTCATTTCAATCTTGGGCTTGCACTTTGGAACGAAAATAATAAGGAGAGGGCGATTAAACATTTCAAACAGGCGCATAATTTGGCCAAGGGAAACCCAAAAATTCTACAGTCACAAATTGTAAAGAAATTTCTAAAAGAAAATTGAAATGGATTTTCAATAAATTTTAACAACGTCAAACTGCTATATCCTGGTAGGTTGCAAGAACATATGCTTTTATAAGGCTAGTCCAGCTCGATGTGTTAAAGGTTTTTCGAGGTTATTCCAACTCCTGAACCCTCAAAATTTTTTCACATTCAAGAAAAAATAAAGACCCTGTGGAGAACTAATAAGGACCACCTTAAAATCTAACTATAAAACACTTGCCCTAACCTCTTGAATTTCTAAGCTTTTGGGTTTATTCTAAATCTAGTTATTTTTTTTGGAGCACAGTTTAACTGCTTCGCAATTTGCCTCGAATCTAGAATGAATGAACTCTATTTAGCCAATCGCAATCTTTCCGAATTATATCGGCAAAAACTACGGGAAAAAATTTTCATTCTTGACCAGTCAAAAAAATTTTCTGGCCAAACTGAAATAAACCCGCAAGTATACTATTTGGATTTTAAAGATCGGGTTTTAGAGTTTGTTTTCAATGAAACTGAAATTCTTAAAAAAGAATGCCTTGAATCAGACAACTCTCATCTTATCCTACTTAAACAAACGGCATTAGTCGACACGATTGTACAAGCAGCTTTCGCCTCGGCAATATGGTTTTTTAATAAACAGAATAGTCAGAATTTAACTCATGAAACTGCCCCCCTCTTCATTCTAGCTCGTGGGGGTTATGGCAGAGAGGAAATGTATTTTTACTCAGATGTCGATATCCAAATTATATCTGCGGCCTCGCTAACTGAAGAGAATAAAAATTGGTGCAAGCAAATTACCCTCCATTTTGAATATCTTTTTATCCACCAGGATTTTTTTTCTGTTTCAAGAAACTCTTGTTACACCGAAAACGAATCTTTTGACAAAGAACTTAACCAAGAGAGTATAACCGAGTTTATTCCCCTTCTCGAACACCGTTTTGTCACTGGAAACAAACAGGCCTATAAAGAATTCACGAGCTCAATTCAAACTACAAGCCTGCAAAATCAAGATAAAATAAACAAACATTGCTTAAGTCACGGCGGTTATTATGAAGTTCAGAATACCGTTTTTAAGCAGGAGCCCGATATAAAAGAAGAGTTACAGAGATTATACTGGGCATTAACCTCCGTCCGAATAATTCAAAAAATTGAAAAAACCAACCAATACGAACTATTAAACGACTTATACGCTAAAAATCTAATAAGTCCGCTCGCCTTCAAAAGCATGGAAAAAGGCTTCAACTTTCTATCTAAGGTCAGGCTTCTTCTACATATGATTCAACAGGGAGCTAATAGGGATGTGATGAGCTATGAAGTAAGGGAAAAAATAGCAAAGTCAATGGGCTATGAAGTAAAGGAATTTTTTAAGGAATATTTTTTTGAAGCAGTTTATCCGCTTAAAAGATTCAGCCGGAATCTTTATTCGGAAAGTATGGCGGCTAATACCAAAAAACAAAAAAATCTTTCTGAGTTTTTTTCCTTGAATACCCAGAGACAGATTTTTTTTAATAAAAAACCCGAGGTTTTATTTTCCAATAACCCTTTGTGGTTTTTTAAAGTCTTTATATGGGTTGCAGAAAGAGGATATTCCCTTTCCTATGAAGTACTTCGGGCGATTGAGCAACATGTTGATCAAACCTATCCAATTTTCATAGACGATGCTTCCCATTTAGAAATCGAAAATTGCTTTCAACGTATTATCCGAGGAAAATTTTTTTCAAAAGCCCTTCGCCTTTTGCATGAGTTTGGAATTTTGGAAAACTTTTTAATTCCTGAGTTTAAAAACCTTCGTGGTTTACTCCAAGACATATATGTCCACAAATTCCCTACCGATATTCACATCCTTTCAGCCCTAGATGTCTTGAATGGACTGGAATTTAGAGAAACTGCGGATCCCTTTCTTACGGAAATCTACCATTCGCAGAAAGATAAAACCGCTCTAAAACTTGCTGTATTACTTCACGATATCGGTAAAGGGGTCAAGGTTGGCCAACAAAATGAGGAGCTGATAGGGGCTCAATTGATCCCAAAAATCTTGCAAAATCTCGGCTATGGTGACAAACCTAAAAGAGTGGAGGATGTTACTTTTCTTGTCGAAAAACACTTAACTCTTTATGACCTCATGTTACTCGATCCGGAAGCAGATGACACCTATGATATGGTAATTGATTTGGTCAACCATGATAAGGAAAGACTTAAAATGTTGGTCTTGCTTACTTATGCAGATCGAGGTGGGACCAAAATGGATATGTCGCGCACACAAATAGAGCAGTTGAAACTGTTCTATCAATATACTCTCCACCATAAAAAGCGTGAAAGCGTTCCCAATGCTATCAAGCTAGAATTTTTAAAAATGGTTAGGTTACCTCGCGAGTTACAATCACAATTGGAGTTTTACTATAAGTTCAGTCAGTCCAAAAAACCGTTTATGGCAGAATTGTTGTTTAATCCAGGGCAACCATCAGACTTGATCGTTTGCACTCAAGATACTCAGGGATTTCTTCATAAAGTGTCAGCCGTTCTGGCTTTTAATCAACTTGATATAGTTCAAGCCAATATTCAAACGATGAATGACAAAGTATTTGATGTCTTCAAGGTAATTAATGCTTCAGGTGACCCTATCGACTATGACGATTTCTTTTTTATACAAGAACGAATTCAGAAAGATCTGCATCGTATATTTATTGAGAAGGAGACCCTGCCAGCTATTTTCAACGGTAGAAAGTTTGGAAATAAAATAGAAGGATTAGGTTTTAAAAATTTTAAATTAAAAATGAAAACAATTGGGCGTTCCATAAAACTTGCTACCCATAATCTACCTGGAACATTTATGATGGAGGCAAAGGTCTTATCTGATGCCAACATGGAATGTCAGAAAGCAGTTCTGCATACACATCAAGGAACGGCTTCCAATGTATTTTATTTGCGCCCCAATGATGTGGCTGAAATAATGAATCATCAGGATCATTTCATAAAAACATTCACGAAAGCTCTAACTCCTTTACTAAAAGGGGAATTCATATTTTTAGCTGAAGAAATAAAAAATTAATTATTGATCATTATTATGAGATTTAAAAAGAAACAACCATCTAGAATAATTGAATTTCTAATTTTTTCTGTAATGATCAGCTTAGTATTTTCTACTTCTTCCAAAGCGGATACATACAAAACCTCTCTTAAAGAAGCCCTTGAACTCGACAAAGATGGTTTTTATGAAGAAGCTATTGAATACTGGGAAAAATTACTGATGGACTCTCCATCAAATATCAGACTTTTTGCTGGACTGAAAATCTCAGGAACCAATACCAAACTGGGCAACTTTAATCGAGCCGTTGAAGTTTCCCGGAATCTTACAGTAAGCCATCCGCAGCAATACGAATCTTGGTTCAGTTTTGCCAACACTTCCGGTGCTATCAAAAATTACCCACAAGCCATATCCGCTTTCAAAAATACCATTAAACTCAAACCAGCAGAAGGATTAGGAAAAGTGGGCCTGGCTTTCGCTTATTTTGGAGATGAAAAACCAGATCTAGCTATTGAGGCATTGAAGGATGCTATGAAAAATTTTAAGGCAAACAAAAATATTTCCTGGTACCGAGATTGCCGCCTGGCAATAAGACAAATTAAAGATTTCGCCCGATTTCCCCCAAAATTCGCTGAGCTTTGGCTAAAGAATAATTTAAAACGTGTTCAAGAAACTTTTGAAAACTCAGTTCTAAATTTTGCAAATATTCTTAAATCCGATTAACGCTTCGCACCCGCTCTAAAAAGACCTTTTAAAACAGACGCTTATATTACGCTCCTTAATTCGTATTAAAAATTTTTAATATAGAGTTAATACTCTTTTAATTTTAGTTTTATACACTGGCTTCAGTACTTTTTCTCCTCCTTTCTGGGGGTACAGGTTTGGTTCCAAGGCCGAATTTTTCCCCCATATCCTCCCATTAGGGGAATAGACAGTTTTAATCCTGTCTATTCCCCTTTTGTTTTTCTACGACTCCAACCCATATACAAAAATAAAAGATTATTATTAATTAAAATTT